>ENA-OPXH01002365-OPXH01002365.1-human-gut-metagenome-genome-assembly--contig:-NODE-2365-length-10625-cov-3.179186_pt1 | contig 10625 bp, 10 predicted proteins | sample MGYA00241521_ERZ502034 | MGnify/ENA primary metagenome ERZ502034 (study PRJEB25962, sample SAMEA2042103) | human gut metagenome | biome: human gut; feature: human-associated habitat; material: faeces... | reverse complement strand
GTTCTGCAACAGATCTGCCGGTTATGGGACCGGAAGTTGCTAAGAACTTCTGTACTATTGACAGTTTTGACACACACGCAAAGATTCCGGAGTATTTTGCAAATGTGGATGCTGCAGCAAAAGCAGGAAACAATGTAAGTATTATTTCTGTTGGCTGGGATCCGGGAATGTTCTCACTGAACCGTCTGTATGCAGAATCCATTCTGGTACAGGGAAGCACTTATACTTTCTGGGGAAAAGGTGTCAGCCAGGGACACTCTGATGCAATCCGCCGTATCGAAGGTGTAAAAAATGGTATCCAGTATACTGTACCGATCGAGGATGCAGTAGAGAAAGTAAGAACCGGAAGTGAGCCGGAGCTGACAACAAGAGACAAACATCTTCGTGAGTGTTATGTTGTTCCGGAAGAGGGAGCTGACTTAAAAGCAATCGAAGAGGCAATCAAGACAATGCCAAACTACTTCGATGAGTATGATACAACTGTAACATTTATCACAGAAGAAGAGTTAAAGAAAAATCATAGCAAGATGCCACACGGTGGTTTTGTTATCCGCAGCGGAGAGACAGGAACAGAAGGAAATAAACACGTGATCGAATATTCTCTGAAATTGGATTCCAACCCGGAATTTACAGCAAGCGTTCTGATCTGTTATGCAAGAGCAGCTTATAGACTTTCCAAAGCCGGAGAGAGCGGAGCAAAATCTGTATTTGACATCGCGCCGGCAATGCTGTCACAGAAGACACCGGAAGAACTCAGAAAAGAGTTACTGTAAGATGATGATTTTTGATACGCACGCGCACTATGATGATGAGCAGTTTGACGCAGACAGAGAAGAATTGCTGATGTCTATGGAGGAAAATGGTGTCGGCACGATCGTCAATGTGTCGGCAACTTATGAGTCCTGTGCACGTGTGACAGAAATGGTGAAAAAATATCCGTTTATGTATGCCGCAGTCGGCGTACATCCGGATGAAGTCGGTGCGCTGGATGAAGAGAAATTTGTACGGATGGAAGCGCTTTTGGATCAGAAAAAGGTTGTTGCTGTCGGCGAGATTGGACTGGATTATTACTGGGATCATGAATCTCATGATCTGCAGAAAGAATGGTTTATCCGTCAGCTTGAACTTGCACGTAAGCATAATCTTCCGGTGTTGATCCACAGCCGGGAAGCTGCGGCAGATACGATGGAGATTATGAAGGAGCATGCGCAGGGGTTAAATGGTGTGATTCACTGCTACTCTTATTCTAAAGAGATGGCAAAAGAGTATGTGAAAATGGGCTTTTACATCGGCATCGGCGGTGTCGTTACTTTTAAAAATGCGAAAAAAGTTAAAGAGACAGTCGCAGAGATTCCGCTTACTTCAATCGTGCTGGAAACAGATTGCCCGTATCTTGCACCGGAGCCTTTCCGCGGCAAGAGAAACCAGTCTGCATATATCCGATATGTAGCGGAAAAGATCGCAGAGATCAAAGAGATCTCATATGAAGAAGTTGTTGCACAGACAGAGAAAAATGCACGTGCCATGTATGGTCTGGATGCATAAAGCATATGCACGCATCATGTATGGTCTGGATGCATAAAGCATATGCACGCATCATGTATGGTCTGGACGTGTAAGACATTATTTGCAATGAATCAGCGATAGTGAACTTTATTAAGTACAAATAAATTAATTTTATGAAATCCAACCAGGAAATTCCCGGTTGGATTTTCTCTACCTGTTTTTTGGCATTTCTATATGTATTTCGCTATATTTTAATTTTTCCATATATTTTCGGAGTTTTCTTTATATTTTCTTAAGACTATTTTCGATTTTGGGTATATCATTAAGACAAAACTTATTGTATAATTAAAAAATACCTAAAATTCAGGGAGAAGTGAGAAAATGGCAAAACCAGATCTGGGAAATCCGCAGAATACAATTGAAGTATTACAGAAATATAAATTTAATTTTCAGAAGAAGTTCGGACAGAATTTTCTGATCGATACACATGTGCTGGATAAAATTATTTATTCCGCAGAGATTACAAAAGAAGACATGGTGCTGGAGATCGGACCGGGGATCGGAACGATGACACAATATCTGGCAGAGGCAGCCGGCAAGGTCATTGCGGTTGAGATCGATAAAAATCTGATTCCGATTCTTGCGGATACACTGCATGAATATGAAAATGTTCAGATTATCAACGAGGATGTTCTGAAGCTTGATATTGCGAAGATCGTAGAGGAGCAGAACGGAGGAAAACCGATTAAAGTGGTTGCGAATCTTCCGTATTATATTACGACACCGATCATTATGGGACTTTTTGAAAATCATGTTCCGCTTCAGAGCATTACGGTCATGGTACAGAAGGAAGTGGCAGACCGTATGCAGACCGGACCGGGTAACAAGGATTACGGTGCTCTGTCACTGGCGGTGCAATATTATGCAGACCCGTACATTGTTGCAAATGTCCCACCGAACTGCTTCATGCCAAGACCGAAGGTAGGCTCAGCAGTCATCCGTCTGACAAGACATGCCGAACCTCCGGTGGAAGTAGAAGATGAGAAGCTGATGTTTGATATTATCAGAGCGTCTTTCAACCAGCGTCGGAAGACACTTGCCAATGGTTTGAAAAATGCAGGCAAATGGGATCTCCCGAAAGAAGTGATCGCAGAAGCAATCGAGACGTTGGGCAAAGGCGCAAGCGTCAGAGGAGAGGCATTATCACTGGAGGAATTTGCAAGACTGAGCAATGAAATTTATAATTATCTGCATAATCGTATATCGTGAAGCTTATGCTTCCTGTTTATGCTCATATCGGGGCGGGCCATTAAGTCATAAAATCACTCTGGTGTAATTGCATTGTGGTTTCTGACATCATATAAATGGTAAATAACAATAAATTTGTTGCAGAAAAAAACAATTGTGGATTGAAAAACAAAGATATTAACAAAGAAAGGATGATGCGCATGGAGAAAAAAAACAAATATGCACTGTTCGAGATCACACCGGAGATTGAGCATTTCGCAGAACTGTGTGAGAAGAATACGACAATAGAAAAAGACCTGTACAGCAAATACGAAGTAAAACGCGGACTCCGTGATGTGAATGGAAAAGGAGTACTTGCCGGCCTTACTAATATTTCCGATGTCTGTGCGACTAAGATCGTGGACGGCAAAGAAGTTCCGTGTGCAGGTAATCTGTATTACCGTGGATATAACATCAAAGACTTGGTGCGTGGATTTTTAGAGGACGGACATTTTGGATTTGAAGAGATCGCATATCTGTTGTTGTTTGGCGAGCTTCCGAATATAAAAGAGTCGGAGATGTTCCATGAGACACTCGTAGAGCGCCGGACATTGCCGCCGACATTTGTGCGTGATGTTATTATGAAAGCGCCGAGCCAGGACATGATGAATACGCTGGCGAAATGTATTTTGAATCTGTATACTTACGACCGCAAAGCGGATGATACAAGTATCCCGAATGTATTAAGACAGTGTCTGAACCTGATCAGCCAGTTCCCGATGATGATGGTGTACGGCTATCATGCATATAATTACCGTATGGGCGATGACCTGTTTATTTACGCGCCATCACCGGATCTGTCTACTTCTGAAAATATTCTGATGATGCTTCGTGAGGATCGTAAATACACAGAACTGGAAGCGAAACTCCTTGATATGGCTCTGGTTCTGCATATGGATCACGGCGGTGGTAATAACTCAACATTTACGACACACGTTGTAACTTCTTCCGGAACGGACACTTATTCAACGATGGCAGCAGCGATGGCTTCGTTAAAAGGACCAAAACACGGTGGTGCGAATATCAAAGTAACGAAGATGTTTGAAGACATGAAAGCGCATGTATCAGACTGGGAAGATGAAGATGAAGTACGTCAGTATCTAAATGATCTGCTGGAGAAGAAAGCATTTGACCAGAAAGGTCTGATCTACGGAATGGGACATGCAATCTATTCTGTTTCAGATCCGCGTGCAGACATTTTCAAAAAATTTGTAAAACAGCTTGCAGAGGAAAAAGGCTGTGAAAAAGAATACGGACTGTATGCGCTTGTAGAACGTCTGGCTCCGGAAGTGATCGCACAGAAGCGTAAGATTTACAAAGGTGTCAATGCCAATGTAGATTTTTACAGCGGACTGGTTTACAGTATGCTGGATCTTCCTCCGGCACTTTACACACCGATTTTTGCGGCGGCACGTATTGTCGGCTGGAGTGCACACCGTCTGGAAGAGTTAAAGAATGCGGATAAGATTATCCGTCCGGCGTATAAGCCACTGGCTTCCTACAAAGAATATGTAAAAATGGAAGATCGTTAGGAGAAGGAAGTTGATATAAAATGAAGAAAGATTTCAGCTTTTTAAGTGCAGATGGGAGGACGCGCTCACATGGAATCATCTGGATCCCGGAAGGTGAAGTGCGTGCGATCCTCCAGATCTGTCACGGAATGGTAGAATATATAGACCGCTACGATGAATTTGCCAGATACTTAAACGGACATGGTTATCTTGTGATCGGGCACGACCATCTGGGACATGGAAAGACTGCAGCAAAGCCGGAAGAATACGGACATTTCCCGGAAGAATACGGTAACGATTATGTAATCGGAGATATCCACAGAGTCCGCAGAGTCGGTGAGAAGAATTATCCGGATCTACCATATTTTATGCTGGGACACAGTATGGGTTCATTTCTGCTTCGTCAGTATCTGACGATGTATGCTGATGGACTTGCCGGTGCGATCATCATGGGAACCGGTGAACACAGCATGGCGGAATTGAACATGGGGCAGAAGCTCTGTAAAGGGCTTGCGGCAGTAAGAGGCTGGCATTATCACAGCCCGCTTGTGCATAAGATGAGTGTTGGTAATTATAATAGGAAATTTCATCCGGCAGTAACAGCAACAGACTGGATCAGTTCAGATCTGGATGTGCGCAGAAAATACGAGAAAGATCCACTTTGCTCTTTCCAGTTTACGGTTGGCGGTTATTATCAGATGTTTGAAGGAATGAAAGTGCTTGCCCGCAAAGAGAGCATAGAGAAGATTTCGAAGGATTTGCCGATATTCTTTGTATCCGGTGCAGACGATCCGGTTGGAGATTTTGGAAAAGCAGTACAGAAAGTATATGACAAGTACAAGAATGCCGGATTTGAAAAAGTAGAGATGAAGCTGTATCAGGATGACAGGCATGAGATCCTGAATGAAACAGACCGCAGTCAGGTATTCGAAGATCTGTATTTATGGATGGAAGAAAATTTATCACTTTAATTAAGTAAAACCCATTGACAAAACTAATGGGTGAGCATAAAATGTAGGTGAAATTAATAGAGCGTACAGGACGAAGGCGTCACAAACATGAGTTTGTGCGCCTTTTTTAGTGTAAAAAGGTCAGGAGAAGGAGGAATTTACAATGAAAACTTTAGGTTATTACAATGGCAAATACGGTGAACTGGATGAGATGACAATCCCGATGAACGACCGTGTCAGCTGGTTTGGAGATGGTGTATACGATGCAGGACCGTCCAGAAATTATGAGATTTTCGCAATTGATGAACATATCGACAGATTCTTTAACAGTGCGGGACTTCTGGACATTAAAATGCCGGTAACAAAGCCAGAGTTGAAAGAACTCCTTCAGGAAATGGTAAATAAAATGGATACAGGTAATTTATTTGTTTACTATCAGGTCACAAGAGGAACCGGTATCCGTGATCATGCATATACAGAGGGTCCCGGAAACTTATGGATTATGCTGAAACCGGCAGAAATTTCCGATGGAACGAAGCCAATCAAACTGATCACAAGAGAAGATACACGTTTCTTCCATTGTAATATCAAAACATTGAACTTAATTCCTTCTGTAGTTGCGACACAGAAAGCGAAAGAAGCCGGATGTCAGGAATGTGTATTCTACAGACCGGGTGGACGTGTAACAGAATGTGCACATAGTAATGTCCATATTATTAAAGATGGCAAACTAATAACAGCACCGACTGATAACCTGATTCTTCCAGGTATTGCAAGAGCACATATTATCAAAGCCTGCAAGAAATTGGAGATTCCGGTAAGCGAGACACCGTACACACTGGATGATCTGTTCAACGCAGATGAAGTTATCGTATCCAGCTCCAGCAACTTATGTCTGCATGCAAATGAGATCGATGGCAAGCCGGTTGGCGGAAAAGCACCGGAACTTCTGGAGAAGATCCGTGTAGCAGTTCTGGATGAATTTTACAAAGCAACAGATAAATAAATGAGAAGGTGAAGTCATGGGAGAAATAAAATATATGCCGGCAGGGGACCGGGCGCTGGTTGTGGAATTTGGCAATCAGATCGATCCTGCGATCAATGACAAAGTACATGCGCTGGCAGCGAGAATTGCAGAAACTCGGATTCCGGGTGTACAGGAAATGGTACCAACGTTTCGTTCTTTGATGATTTACTATGATCCGGCAATTACCTCTTTTGAAAATGTAAGGAAGCAGACAGCAGAGCTGACCGGACAATTGATTGGGAAGACAACAGAGAAGAAACGGATTTTAAAAATTCCGTGTTGTTATGGCGCAAGATTCGGATTGGATTTGGCAGATATGGAAAAACATACCGGACTTGATCGTGACGAGATCATAAAGATTCATAGTTCCGTTGATTATAAAATTTATATGATGGGATTCCTGCCGGGATTTGTTTATCTTGGTGGCCTGGATAAACGAATTGAAATGCCAAGACTGAAAAGTCCGCGTGTAAGGATTCTTCCGGGGGCTGTCGGCATTGGTGGCAATCAGACAGGAGTCTATCCGCTGGCTTCACCGGGAGGATGGAGACTGATGGGTGGTACACCGGGTGATTTCTATGATCCGTACAGAGAAGATCCGATCCTCTGTAAAGCAGGAGAATATATCCGCTTTGTACCGATCACGATTGGCGATTACTACGATATCCGTCACATGATCGTAAAAGGAGAGTATCAGGTAGAGGTTGTGGAAGAAGGTGATGAAGGATGTCAGTAAAAGTTGTTATTCCGGGACCGCTTACAACAGTACAGGATGCGGGCAGATACGGATATATGAATTCCGGTATCGGGACATCCGGAGTCATGGACGAAGTTTCTTATAAGAAAGCCAATTATCTTGTGGGAAATGAAAACGGAGAAGCCGTACTGGAAGTAACTTTGTTCGGCGGAACGATGGAATTTACGGAAGATGCAGTCATTGCTGTTACAGGAGCAACAATGGACGTAAAGATAAATGAGAAACCGACAGAAATGTACCGTGCATACCAGGTGAAAGCCGGAGATATCTTATCGCTTGGGATGGTAACTGCAGGCTGCAGAACTTATGTAGCTTTTGCCGGTGGCATTGATGTTCCGGTTGTGCTTGGAAGCCGTTCGACAAATCTGAAATGTAAGATGGGCGGTTACGAAGGAAGGACGCTGGCAGCCGGAGATATTTTTGAAATTGGCAAAAATGGCAGAAGTTATGAAGCATTGAAAGACCGGATGGCAAAGCCGGATGTATATACATCACCAATCACTGTCCGTGTGATCGAAGGACCGCAGGAAGAGTATTTTACCGAGGCGGGAAAGAAAACATTTTACAATGAAACGTATACGATATCTGATCAGAGTGACCGGATGGGCTACCGGATGGAAGGTGCACCGATTGAAAGTGTAAACGGAACGGATATTATTTCCGATGGAATTGCACTTGGTTCCATTCAGGTTCCGACAAATGGAAAACCAATCATTCTACTTGCAGACCGGCAGACAACCGGAGGATATGCAAAGATTGCTACAGTGTGTTCTTTTGATATCCCGAAACTGGTACAGGGCAAGCCGGGGGATCAGGTGAGATTTCAGAAAATTTCGTTAGATGAAGCAGCAAAGATATGGAAAACAGAAAGCGGGGAAAGGTAAAGATGAGTGAAGCAGTAAATTACAGTGATTTGAAACCGGCAGAGGTCAGAAGACTGATCCGAGAAGGGAAAATAACATGTCCGACATCTGGTATGTGTGCGGGATATGCACAGGCAAATCTGGTTATCTTGCCAAAGGATCTGGCTTATGATTTTCTCTTATTTACCCAGAGAAACCCGAAACCGTGTCCGATCCTTGAAGTCAGCGACGTAGGAAGCAGAGACCTTCACTATATCGCAGATGATGTGGATCTGGCAAAGGATTTTCCAAAATACCGCATTTACAAAAAAGGTGAACTTGTCGGAGAGTATACCGACATTGAAGAGTTCTGGCAGGATGATTTTGTGAGCTTTCTGATCGGATGCAGCTTCTCTTTTGAATCTGCACTTCTGGAAGCAGGAATTCCGGTCAGACATATCGAGGAAAACTGTAACGTGCCGATGTTCAAGACAAATATCGCTTGCACACCGGCAGGTATTTTCAAAGGAAATATGGTAGTCAGCATGCGTCCGATCCCGAATGACCAGGTTGTAAAATCCGCACTGATCACGGGTGAGATGCCCAGAGTACACGGTGCACCGATACAGATTGGCAATCCGGAAGCAATTGGTATTTCTGATGTAATGAAACCGGATTTCGGCGATAGTGTAACGATCAATGAAGGAGAAGTTCCGGTATTCTGGCCATGTGGCGTAACACCGCAGAATGTTGTTATGAATGTGAAACCGGATATTGTGATCACACACGCACCGGGACATATGCTGATCACGGATGTAAAAAATGTAGAATTGAAGTACTAAAGTGGTTCTAATAGAGCCACCCACCATGATATGAGTAAAAGCGTAGCAATGCAGTGATGGGAGAACACGAGTATTGTGCGGTTTTGAGAATAGATGGAAGTAGATTGAAAAAAGATTTGAAACATAGAAAGAAGGAAGAAAAATGTTTGCAGTAGATTTAAACTGTGATCTTGGAGAAAGTTTTGGAAATTATAAATGCGGACTGGATGAGGAAGTTATTCCCTTTATTTCTTCTGCAAATGTAGCATGTGGATTTCATGCATCCGATCCGGTGGTAATGGCAAAGACCGTAGCACTTGCGAAAGAGCAGGGCGTCCGTGTTGGCGCACATCCGGGATATCCGGATCTGGTCGGATTCGGCAGAAGAAATCTGGCAGCATCGCCGGCAGAAGTAAAAGCAATGGTGCAGTATCAGATCGGGGCATTGAAAGCATTCTGCACAGCACAGGGAATTAAACTGCAGCATGTAAAACCGCACGGTGCAATGTATAACATGGCTGGAAAAGATGAAAAACTGGCAACAGCAATCGCAGAAGCAATCAAAGAAGTCGATTCTGAGCTTATCCTTCTTGCACCGAGTAGCAGCAAAATGATGGGAGCCGCAAAGGCAGTAGGACTTCGCGTGGCAAAAGAAGTATTTGCGGACAGAGCATATGAAGAAGACGGCTCGCTGGTAGCAAGAAGCAAACCGGGCGCAATGATCACCGATGAAGACGAAGCTGTGGCACGTGTCATCAAGATGATAAAGGAAGGAACCGTAACAGCGATTCCCGGAAAAGAGATTCCGGTTGAAGCAAATTCTGTATGCGTGCATGGAGACGGACCGAAAGCACTGGCATTTGTTCAGAAGATCCGTAAAGCGCTGGAAGCAGAAAACATCAGGATTGCATCAATCGAAGAAGTAATTGGGAAATAAAACAGGCAGAAGACGACAGCAAAAATAAAGGAGAGATTAGAAGTGGGAGCACAGGCACAGGCGGCACAGACAAAAGTAAATATAAAAAAAGAAACCGTTGAAGATATTGTACTGCGTCATTCCAAGCGCGGTATGACTATCCTGCGCAAATATATGGGCGATTTCTACTGCAAGAGGGCGGCTGAGAAGATTCTGGAGCTTCCGAAAGGAAATATATTTCTGACAACCGGATTTTATGTAGCGGGACATGCAGAGACGGACGGTCCTCTCGGAACGATGACACTCGCAAAAGCACTGCGGGCTGTTGGATACCGACCGATCATCGTAACAGATAAATATTGTCGTGGATTTTTTGAACTTGAGGATCTGGACGTAGAATATGCACATATCTGCGATGGCGTGGAACAGTATACAGAAGTTCTGGAAGATTACGATCCGGTTGCACTGATTTCCATTGAACGCTGTGGCAAAAATATTGAAGATGATTATGCAAATATGCGCGGTGTAAGCATTAAGAAAAATACAGCAAAAGCCGATATCCTTTTTGATCTTGCCAAAAAGCGCGGAATCCCGACATTTGGTGTCGGAGATGGCGGAAATGAAATCGGTATGGGCAATCTGAAAGAAGTTATTGTAGATAAACTGGCGCTTGTACCATGCAAGGTAGAAGTTGACAATCTAATTATTGCAACCGTATCCAACTGGGGCGCATATGCATTAGCGGCATATATACAGAAGATAGAAAAGATACAGGTACTTCCTACATATAAAGAAATCAAATCCTATCTGAAGGCGATCGTAGATCTCGGCAGCATCGATGGCGTGACAAAAGAACAGGTACTGAGTGTGGATGGTTTTCCACTGACGGTGGAAAAAGAGATTCTTGATGAACTCCACCGCGCAGTGGGGACGGGGATTTTCTAGAAAGTGCCAGGTGCAAATTGAAAAGGGGACAGGGCATTTCTAAAAAGGGGACGGGGCTTTTCT
>ENA-OPXH01002364-OPXH01002364.1-human-gut-metagenome-genome-assembly--contig:-NODE-2364-length-10625-cov-3.624787_pt1 | contig 10625 bp, 7 predicted proteins | sample MGYA00241521_ERZ502034 | MGnify/ENA primary metagenome ERZ502034 (study PRJEB25962, sample SAMEA2042103) | human gut metagenome | biome: human gut; feature: human-associated habitat; material: faeces... | reverse complement strand
TGCCGCCGGTCGGATTACCGGTATATGAAATATCCCGAGGCGTTTGCATGGGTCGGGATGTCCGGAATTTTATGCGCATGGGTATGAGTTTTTTATTGGCAATGTGCAAAAATAGACATGCGGCGCGTATCTTGGAAATAAATTCAACGAATGTCCGGTTTTTCATCACGAACACCCTGTCCGGCGAACCTGTTCGAACCTTTTTTTTGTCTTTTTCGGCACAGGATGCACCCGCCCGCGGGCTGTGTGCCGACCGTCCGTGCTGCACGGCGGCCCGCCGCGGCAATACCCCGCCGCAAGAAAAAACCTCCCTGCAATTGCAGGGAGGTCGGGGATAAAGGCCTCTGGGAGACCTTCGGGATTATTATTGATGGGAAATTAGTAAACCCACTGAATATCATCTATGTGAAGATAATTTTTTGAACACCCGTTCATATAATCTCCATAGGCATTTGCGGCACATGAAATTACAAGCGAATAATTCCCATCTGCTGGTTTGGTAGTTTGGTCGTACCACTGGATCTGGATTTTGGCATTTTGCCAATCTGAGGCAGAAGTCGTTTCGGTGAGCCAAAGTGAGCCATAACCGATAATCTGTCCTTCCCCGGGATTTTTTGTAGTTTCTGGATCCCATGCCCCAACACAGCCATTGTTTGATCCAAAGAGAACATATGTAGATGAAACCGTGTGCTGTGTCGTCCAATCGACAATCGCAACAAAAATACGTGCTTTATCTTGGGTGTCTTTTTCCAATGGACCCTTTAATATATTCAGGTCAACTGGTTCTACCTTTGCACGGTATTTTACTTGAAGAGCAGTTGGACGGGTTTCAAAAAAGTATTTTTGTCCGAAATTAACAGCTCCAGTTCCACCTAAACCAGCACTTGTGTATTTAAATGTTCCGGAAAATAAATTACCAGCGGCCAAAACAAACTTACTTATTGACTGTAAAATGGCATAATGATTTTCCCCTTCTCTTCCTTGTGTACATAAGGTTGGAGTTTGGTCGTTATTGCCACTTCCCCAAAATGTGGAGGTTTCTGAAGTGTTGAAACAAGGTAATGAACTATCTTCCATATCTCCATACGGAATGATATCTCCTGTTTTCGTAGTAAATTGCCCAGTATATTCCGTTCCGTCTACGGTCAGTTTGTAATCGTATGTGTTGTTTGCGAAAACACCGGTTCCTTCTGTAATGCGCCAAAACGGTTGTACAGAGTTGGGAGTAGTCCAATCCGCCGCCGTAAATTGCGTGCCCCAGTCGGGTTTTATTTCCGCTTTTGTATTGTTTTCGGTAATTTCGGCGGTCTGCCATGCAGTCTCTGTCGATTTTTTATATTGTACGCTGACAGATGTCGCCTCGGCGGGAATATTCTTGAGTGTGAATGACGCAGTGTTCAGCCAAAGATCTGCATCCTCGTTATAGGTAATTAGGGACGGCATATAAAATGTCAATCTTTGAGTCGTTTGCTGTCCGGCCAAATCGGTTACGACTACCTCGAAAATATGTTCGCTGCCAGGGGCGGCTAGTCCGGCGATCAAAGGTATGAGTTCAGTAATATTGAAGATTGTAGATTTCTGATACTGAATAGCAACGCCGCTGGTCATCCCAGGAAGCCCTAAATCAGTACTGAAAAGATCGAGTTCTTTAAGTTCCATTTCGTTCAATACTTCCGACGTGATATTTACCATAAGCCCTGCGATACCTCCCGGGACGGTAATCTGGATATTGGCCTCATAATCGGTGCCGCATTTAGTAATGTCGTGCGGTTCGTTCATATCCTGATTCGGCCATACGAGCGACGGAGCGGCGATGGGGGCGAACTGCGGGGCGTCGACCGCTTTCTTATAGAGCGTTCCGGCTTCGAAGGCTTCGGTGCGGTTGACCGTGACCGTGGCCATCTGGTTGTCGGAGTCGATTACGTCGAGCGTCAGCGTGGGGTAGAGGTCGGCCGGGACGTTGAAGAAGGCTTCGACGTGGTCGCCGCCCGCCGCATCGGGCGTGTATTGCAATGCGATGACGTTCGACTGGTCGGTTGTGCTGAGGCTGGCAACTGTCTCGGCACCCCCGTTTTTGAGGGCGAAATCGAGGCTCGAGGCCGAAAGCTTCTGGGTTTCCCCGCCGGCGGTCAGCAGCAGGTATTTCACCTTGTCGGCCGGCGTGGCGATGGAGAAATTGAGGATCGACGTAAGGCGGTGCAGCGTGAAGGTGACGTCTTTGCCGTCGGCCTTGCCCGCCTCGTCGTCATCGGTGTATGCCCTGGGGGTGGCGACCAGCGCGTCGTAGGCGCTGTTGAAATCGTTGCCCGCCTGCGTGCGCAGGTTCCCGAACGGGAGGTTGGCCGTGGTGCCGGTGACCTTCGCGTGGGGGAAGAAGGCATAGTAATTGCCGCCGCCCGCTGCGAAATCGTTGAGCGAACCTTCGAATGCGGCCGAGGTTGTGTTGTAGTCGAATTTGGCAGCCGTGGCCGGTGCCGTGCCGCCGGTTTTGACAGGCAGGATGCCCAGGGCGTCGCCGGCTTCCCATTCGGCCGTGAAGGCACTTTCGCCGACATGGATGTTGGCGCGGGTGCCGTCGTTTTCGGCGACCTTGGCATAGACTTTAATAAGCGAACCGTTGCCGGAGTCCGGGGCGGTGTCCGCTTCGTCGAACTTGTTGCAGCCGGCCAGCGATGCGAGGGCCGTTGCACAGAAGAGGAGTTTGAGGGATTTTTTCATGGCGCTGAGGTGTTAGGCTTCGTCGGATTCGTCCATGTAACTGTCGTCATAGGACATCGGAAGAACACTCCCGCCTACCGGTGATGTGGCAAATCCCTTTTCAGTCGTGATCTCGATTACTTCGATGGTAGGGACGGAGTATTTCCCCCCCCCCTCGTTTGGCTAATTCAATTCCCATGATATGCAAAAGTTTAAAGTGACATAACAAAAGTAGGTTTGCGCAGCCGCAAATGAAAATAAATTCAACGAACCCGGGCAATTTCATCATAAACGCCCGCTGTTTCACTATTTCCCGTCCTCGCGTATGTGTGCCGATCCGCCGGGAAGGGCGCAGGAGCCCCATAACTTGTTGTCATATCGCCCGATACGACAAAAAACCTCCCCGCAGGTGCAGGGAGGTTTCGAAAGGGAGGCCGTGGTGCCGCCGGGGTTTGTTATTGCCGGGGTTTTAGTATATCCACTCGAAGTCGTCGACGTACAGTTCGTTGCTTTGGCTGCCGCAGAAGAATGCCCCGTAGCAGTCCGAGGAGCACGAAATCATGATGTTGTAAGCCTTCGACGGGATGGGCGTCGCGTCGCGGTCGTTGTAGACGATCGGGATGGTTATGGTCTGCCAACCGTCGGTCGAGGCCGTGAATTTGTGGTCGCCGTACGCCAGGATGCCGATGCCGGTGTCCGAGGGTTCGAACGTCCCGCTGATGTTGTATTCCCCGCTAAGCGCCTTGGTCTGGGATACGTTGTCGATTCGGGTGTCCCTGTCGCAGATACATACGAAGATGCGTGCGGGGGAGATGTCCGAGGTGGACAGCTCGTTCTTCTTCGCCCCCAGGGTCTGAATGTTGCCGACCGTCGCCCTGGCTTTGACCCGTAGCGCCGTGGGACGTGCAGTCCATGCGTAGGGCGAACCGAAGCTGGCCGTTCCGCCGCTCCATCCGAATATGGAAACCGTATAGTCGAAGGAGCCGGTGAACAGGTTGCCGGCAGCGAAGATCTTGATCGACCCGATCGAGGTCAGGTTCGGCTTCAGGTATGCACAGTAGGAACCGCTGGTATTCCCGATCCAGATGTTTTCGTTCTTGGTGCATAGGCCCGTGGTCTGTCCGTTGTTGCCCGATGTCCAGAAGCTGTTGCCGCTCGCATTCGGATATACGATGTTTTTGTTGCTGCCCAGGGTCGTCGTACTCCAGTCCTCCATGCCGCCGTTTTGGATGGGGTCGCCGTTCTCGGCGGTGAGGTCGATCGTGCCGGAAGCCTTCGTCGTGCCGTCGATGACGAGCCGGTATTCGTATCGGTGGCCGGGGCGGATGCCGGTTTCGCTTATCATCGTGTTGTCGGCGTTGTAGGCGCTGCTGATCGTGGCTGTGAAAGTCCCGTCTTCGGCATTCTGCGTCCCCTTGACGGCTGCCTGCCAGGTGCCGTCGGTACGTTTGTATTCGACCGTCGTGTGCTGGAAGTCTTCCGGGGCGACCACACACGCGAGCGTCGCGGTGTTCGTCCAGAAGTTCGCGTCGTCGTTGTAGGCCGCGCCCGGGGTGATCGCCGAGGCGATGGTCTTGGCGTATTGCAGGGTGACCGTGGTCTGCTGCCCTGCGTTGTCCGTGACGGTGAACCTGAAGTCGGAGTGTGCGGTTTCCGTCACCTCGGCGCAGACCATGGCCAGCAGGTCGATCAGCCCTCCGATCTGGAAGAATGCGTACTGCTGGTCGAGCATCTGCGAAGGGGGCGGGAATCCGAGTTGGGTGAGCATCTCGGCCATATTCTCGGTCGCCGGGGCGGTCAACTCCATCGTGGGGGCAAGTCCGGCCAGCTCCAGCAATCCGCTTTCGGTCAGCACCGGGGCGATGATTTCCACCTCCATTTTACGGATGCCGCCCGGGACACTGACCTCGATATCGGCCTCGTTGCCCGTGTCTGCCAGCTCGTAACGCTGCGAGAGGTCGTGTCCGAGCCACTCGATGGTCGGGGGCGTGGCTTTGGCGAAGGTTCCCGTCGCTATTTTGGTGTAGACCCAGTTGGCGACCATCGGCGTGGTACGGTTTACCGTCACGCTCGCGGTGTTGCCCTTGTCGGTGCAGACGGTGAAGACCAGTTCCCCGTAGTTCTCGTCGGGCAGCACGTTGAAGAACGTCTCGCTCAGATCGGCCGAGGGTGCCGTGCCGTCCTTGTAGGTGACGGTGATGCGCTCCGAGTCGATCGACACGGTGCCGCCGGCGGGCGACGGGCCCTCGGCGACCAGCGTGGGGTTGACCGCGGCGATGTCGTATGCGCTTGTCGGGAGTTCGAAGATCAGCTGCTCGGAAGCGATCGGTTTTTCAGCCGTCAGCATAACCGAAGCCACCTTTTCCGACGCTGCGCCGCCCTGCATGCGCAGTGCGAGGATCGTCGTGAAACGGTTGAGGTTGAATCTGAGGGCTTCGCCCTGGGGTGTCATGCCCGGGGCGGCGCCGCTGCGATCCACGGCAACAAGAGCCAGACCGCCCGTGTGGCGGCGCTGGAAGGCTTCAAGGAGGGCAAGACCAGGGTGCTGGTGGCCACAGACATCGCCGCCCGCGGCATCGACATCAGCGAGCTCTCCCATGTGTTCAACTACGACCTGCCCGAGGTACCGGAGACTTACGTGCACCGCATCGGCCGCACGGGCCGCGCCGGCAAGCAGGGAACGGCCATCACGTTCGTCTCGCCCTCGGAGTTCCGCGGCCTGAATAACCTGATGCGCGACATCAAGGTCGAGATCAAACGCGAAACCCTCCCCTCGCCGCAGGACATCGTAGAGATGAAACGGCTGAAGATCAAGGAGGAGATGCAGGAGATCGTCGAAAACGAAAGCTACGACGGTTACAAGGAATTCGCCGAAGAGCTGCTCGCCGAATACACCCCCGACATAGCCCTGGGTGCGCTGCTGCGCCTGGCGTTCCGCAGCGAGCTCGACCAGAACAACTACCCCGAAATACGCTCCTTCTCGGTCGACCGCAAGGGTACGGCGCGGCTGTTCCTGGCCGTGGGCAAACGCGACGGCTACACGGCACGCAAGCTGGTCGACATGCTCAAATTCAAATGCGGCCTGCGCGACAAATATATCAACGACGTCCAGATTTCGGACAACTTCTCGTTCGTGAGCGTCCCGTTCCGCGATGCCGAGGAGGTCGTCCGCAAACTCAACCGGCTGAACCGCGGCCGCCGGCCGATGGCCGAGATCGCCCGCGACGGGGAAAACGGGGCGCAGGAAGCCCCGGTTCGCAAGCCCCGCCGCACAAAAACCGAGGATTACCAGGCCGCCGGGCAGGCATACGCCCCGGCACCGAAAAAGCCGGCGCGGAACGTGAAGCCGGCAACGCCCGTCCCGGCAACACCGGCGGCGTACGACCCGGCGCCCGCCCACGACGAAACGGGACACGAAGAACCCTCACACGACGAAACGGCACAGGACGAAACGTCATCGCCGCGCCGGAAGCTGAAAACCAAGACCCAGCCCCACCCGGACATCCCAGATTTCAGCAAGATGTCGAACGAAGGTTTCGACTGGTCGGCATTTATGAAATTCGACGAAGGCACGGCATGGGGACGCGACGAGAACGGCAAAGGCAAGGGCAAAGCGACCAAAAGCGTCCGCAAGACCCCGAAAAAGACGGTCACAGCCGCCCAGCGGGTCGCCGCCAAAGGCAAGAAACGGAAATAACGGTTCCGGAAGGGACACCGGGTAGTATCTTTTCTTCCGTCCGCCCATATACACCACGAAACGCGGTTGCAGATAATCTGCAACCGCGTTTCGTTTGGCGGAAAGAGAGGAAACAGAACCTTTCCCAAAATCCACCGAATATCAGTCTATTATACTTTGACCTCAATTTAAGTACACCGAATAGCCCACAACCGATTTGCATTTTTTTACCCTGTGTCGCACTTGGTTAGCACAAAGATAATGAAATTATGAGATAAATCAAATAATTCAAAATGTGGACTTAATTCTTCGTATGTTATGTGAAGTTAAGATAAAAGTATTAATTCCTTTTTTGAACTTGTTTGGTTGAATCAGCTTGCATATGTCGAATAGTAAGTTGTTTGAGCCTTAAATGACATGCTTTATAGGTACAATTATCCCATACTTTGCGAAGTTTTGGTGGTAAAAATGGGGAAATTCGTTCCCGTGACTTAAACCAAGCTATCCATCGCTTTTGCTCGGTAGTATTTTGATATTCTTCAACCGAAGATAACCGGTTTATCTCCGCGGTATCAATCGGGGCGTAATCTCGATCGGGAATGAAATCTTCATTACACAAGGACATATAAAAATCCCGTAGCGACGCAGCCCGAATCAACTTCATCTCCTGCCAATAGTTAGCAACCGAATAATCTTTGACTTTTATTTCTTTCGACAACCATCTCCTGAAACTCTTATCCATGAGTTCGGCCCAAGTTTCAGCTTCCTTTGCAAAGAGAGTTTTGTATCGTAGAACTAATCGTTTGGAAGATTCAGGCGTGGGAAAATCTGCGATTCCGATAGTATAATCTCCGGGAAAATCCCACGACGGATCGTAGTATTTATCGAATATTTGGGAAATCTTTTCATATTCGCGCAATCTTCCCCGAAGTCGTTCATTAGAGGCAATACTAATGTTCAGGTATTTATACAGAGAATCATTGTGATATGAGTAAATAGAATCCAAAGAAAAGCGATGGCATGATAATCTCGCGTATTCTTCAACGATGGATTGTCCGCTCCATGTTTTTAATTGCGGCGGCTCTATCTTTAGAATCGGCGCATTAGCTTTGGAAAAATAAAGCTCCGCTATATCATCAGGCCCGTTATGTTCACGCAATACGATGATTTGACGAACCGTATCTATTTGAAAATTGTGTGAAAGCCGGTTGAGCGGTACATAATCCTGTTCGATAAGGGTGTTCCCTCGGATTTTATATACCTGATGATAATTGTTGGGAAGATAGTTTTCCCACTCGGAAATGAGCAGTTCGTCTTTGCCGTCAAAATCCACGTCGAGAAACCGAAAAGGCGGAGGAGTATATCCCAGTAAATATAGGCTGTCCTGCCATTCCTCTTTGGACGGGTACTCGAAATAGTAAACATCGCCATCATAATATCCCTTGAAATTGTCGGCGTGAGCAACTTCATCCGTATTGAAATTGGCGTATTCATCGGAACTTACATGAAATGATGCTCCGGAATTTGTATTCCGGAAATTCATGACGATATATCCATCCCAACTGTGGGCATTGGAAAGCATCCAGCGAGCGGTCACCTCATAGCCTTTTATCGGCTGTTTGTATTTGAAATAAACGTTGATCAGACTGTCTTGGTCAATAGTCGGAGGTAGTGGAATCCGGTTAAGTACACCAATCCATACCGAATCGGCAGGATCGGTGCTTTTGACAAACCAAGAAGATTGTGGTGGTAACGATTCTTCTACTAAATCTTCCATGCCAACATTTTCATCTTTCGTAGAATGATAAACGCAAGATACAAAAATCGTTATGCTAAGAATTAATATAATGCGGCACATGGTGGAACTGAAACAAATTAATAATCATCAGTATTCATAGTTGCGGCGAAAATTGCCTCTGCCTGTTTTTTTGCCAATTCGGATATATCATTTATGGATTCGGCAATGGATGCTAATAAACCTCTGCGCATATATTCTCGCTCTGTTTCTGCATATAATTCTTTGGCTTTGCGAGATAGTTCGGTCAGATTATATTTTAATCCGATTGCTTGACCTTTGTATTCGTTTTTTGCCAATTCATTGTTTGCAATTTCGTCTGACAGTATATCAATCCTATCTTCCAAAGTCTTGATTTGCGTATCTCGTTCCGCAATTTCCAATTCCAACAGCGAAAGTTGGCATTGTAGTTCGTCTATTTCATTTTGTTTAGAGCCATTGCAGGAACATAGTAATAACGACAAGATCAATGAGTAATATTTCATAATGTATTCATCTATTTAGAGGTTCCACTCATATAGGCCCGATAGGATTTGACGGTGCACATCTCCTCGGAGCGAAGAAATAACATGATAACCCAACCGTTGTCCGCAATTTGTTTAATCGTAAAACGTCCGACGTTGGGTAATATTCCATGTATTTCAATATATTCGTTTTGATCTATTTTCGTTTTGAACTGCCCTAAATCATAAATCTTCAAATCTCCAGCGTTCGCATCAATGGCAATCTTATTTTGCAAATAATCAAGATAAATAGTCGTCTCTATCGTTGTTTCATTAGAATAGATTTCCTTTTCTGTCACGAGGTTGTATAAAGATGTTTTGCAATGATTTGAATTAAACCGAAATTTATTCGGCAATTCAGCAGTCTGCATATTTAATTGATTTCCAATTTCTCTGTATATATGGCCGTAATCATGAATTTCCGGAGTTCGCAATGTTCCGAAATTATAGTTCCCTGTTGAGATATGCTGAGCGTTTAAATCATATGCGCAAAAAAATAGAGTTAGTCCGAGTAGTAGTTTTTTCATATAAAATTATTGAATTTCGCCCGTACCCCGGCTGGTTAGTAATCAAAAAGAAAAGCGTGGTACCGTCAACTTATCCTATCTAACGGGCTCTGGTAAACCTTGCAGTAAAATAAGCAACAGCCCACGCCTGAAATACCATAGGCGTGAAACGGGTTTGCCTATTCTCCTGCTTGAAATTTACCAGACTTCGTTAGAAAGAATCAGTCAAACGCTTCCCTCGTGGAAAGATATGTCGGCAATCCGTCGCAGACCGCCATAGCAAATATACAAATTTTTCCATTCATTCCAACACAGGCCGTCTTCGGGCTGTTGCTCAGCACAAAGATAATGGAGAAATAAACCGCATTTATATCTTTGCAAGGCTTGCAGAGGTGAAAATATCTCGGAATAATTTCGTATTTTGTTGCCAAAAGAATTAATTATGCAACGTCGCATTCTCACCTTTACAGGTCGATGTCCGCAATTTTTGGCATCGGGAAGCATCTATTATCTGGAACCCGAATACTGCGAACCGTATCACATCTATATTCGGGTGCATTTTCATGAATTATCGGAAATGCTCCGAACCAAAAACAGATCCTTTATCTACTATGACCAGAAACCGGCAACCGAAATATTGAGCTACAATTATCCCGGGGAATATCGAACGACTAAGACGGGAGAATACTTTACTGCCGATTTAACCCGCAGATTATTCGACCGACTAAAAGCGCCGTGCCCGAACAAACCGATGTTGTTGGCCGGAGTGAACGATGTCGGAAGAAAGCAGGGAAAGATTATCTGCATCTTCCCGGATAAACCGGACGATATCGCACGGATTCTGCAAAATACAACCAGAAAAGCACCCAATGTCCTCAATAGTTTAGAAGATATTAAGTGCGAGTATGCGTATCCGACCGAAGATGCGGATCGCGACTTCTCCGAAATCGCCTATCGGCTGACGATGGAGGTCGAAAAAAATATCGAGATACTGCAACTGTATGGGTATGATACGTTGCTGCGAGAGATTCTGGACATGCACCAGCCGCAGCTAAGCCGGATGGAGATAACGGCGGACTATCGTATTTTTCTGCCGGACTACGGAAATATGGAGATCAAGATGACGCCGTTGGCCAAGGCTGTTTATTTTCTCTTTCTGGATTATCCGCGAGGGATCATGTTCCGGGATTTAAGCAAACCGGAATATATGCGAAAACTCAATTTCATCTATAAAACATTGTCGAACCGGAGCGATTATATGAAAATACAGGACAGTATTTTTAAAATTTCCAATCACCGGAACAATTCGATCAATGAGAAATGTTCTCGTATCAGAGAGGCATTCGTCTCCAAGTTTACTGATAATCTCGCCGCAACCTATTACATTACCGGTTGCAGAGATACCCCCAAACGAATCGAACTGGATCGGAAGATGGTAACATGGCAGG
>ENA-OPXH01002353-OPXH01002353.1-human-gut-metagenome-genome-assembly--contig:-NODE-2353-length-10668-cov-3.303778_pt1 | contig 10668 bp, 7 predicted proteins | sample MGYA00241521_ERZ502034 | MGnify/ENA primary metagenome ERZ502034 (study PRJEB25962, sample SAMEA2042103) | human gut metagenome | biome: human gut; feature: human-associated habitat; material: faeces... | reverse complement strand
CTTATCGGGCTGGTTACCTGTCACACCCCACCCCAAACGCAAAGAAAACTCTGACATCCAAGATTGTGCTCTTTCCATGAAGGGTTCGCGTGAAATAATCCATTTTCCGGACAGTGCCGGAAACATCCCCCACCGGTTGTTGTATCCGAACCGGGTGCTGCCATCGAAACGCAATGTACCGTCGAAAACATAGCGATTGAGGAGCAGATAGTGGGCGCGGGCCAGAAAAGCCATAGTACGCATCTGCGACGATGCACTGCTGAAGGTCTTGATATTGGAAGCTGCCGACGTACCTGTTATCATATAGGAGGGTATGCCGTATTTCTCGAATTCCTGATATTGCGAGCTACCTACTTGCATCTGCCATGAACCGTACAAGAGCAGTGAGTGGTCATCGCCCAAATTGGGTGACCAAGTGAGGTTATGGTCGGTAAGGATAGTCAATGCCTCGGCATCTTTGTTATAAGAGCGGTTTACTTCTTCGCGATTCCACTCAAACGTGGTAGCCTCTCTGGGCAAGAATTTGGCATCGTGCACATTTTCCAGGTCGAAGGTTACGTACCCGTTGTAACGGAGCTTCTGCACATCGGGATCGAGAAAATCGTATTGCAGGCGCAACGTGGGAATGATACGCATATTGGACTGCTTGTAAGAGGCCAGTTTTGCCAACGCTACGGGATTGAGGTATATGTTTTTCTGTTCGTTGGACAGACCGGGCTCATTCTGAGAGACATTGAAGAAGACCCCCGTATCGTTGCCGTTGGCATCTTGCCGGTAAATAGAGGCATTGGGCATTTTCTTGTAGGCGATATCGAGAAGCCCGTACCACTTGTCATCGGCACTGTTGTAGATGTCGTAACTCTTGTTATTGTCAGTATTGGTAATCGAAAAATCAGAAATGAACTTCAAACGGGAAGATACCTGATATTCCAGGTTCATACGGGCAGAGATACGCTTCATCTCCTGCTCGATTATGGTACCGGTCTGGTTGTAATATCCGAGGGACGCCCGGAAACGTGCCTTATCTCCTCCTCCCGATATAGAGAAATTGTGGTCGTGTGTAAGACCTATCTGTGTCACAGCATCGACCCAATCGGTATTGTTATTGTAATTTTCGTACTCATCGGCGTTCCCGATAGGGTCATAATTGAATGCGGGAATATCGCTGTCTGCTTCGTTCTGATTGCGATTGAAATAGGCCTGCTTCATCAGCATGGTATAGTCGTCACCGTTGAGCATCTTGATACCTTGGGGTTGCTGGTATGCGGAAAACTGGTATGTGTATGAGACTCTTGTGGGGCCGGTAACTCCTTTTTTGGTCGTAATAGAGATTACGCCATTGGCTCCCCTCGACCCCCAGATAGCCGCTGCGGCTCCATCTTTGAGTACCGATATTTCTTCGATATCGCTGGGGCTGATGTTCAATAGAGTGGCAAACTGGTCTTGAGTCGCGGTTGCAAAATCGAAAGAAGCATCTATATTGCTTTCGAAGGGTATATCGTTGAGCAAAATAAGAGGTGTAGAACTGGAGTTGATGGAGGTGATACCCCGGATACGCAATGAGGAACCACTACCTACGTCACCCGAATTGCCGACGATATCCAGTCCTGAGATACGCCCTTGAAGAGCTTCATCGATAGAGGCTACCGAGAGGCCCTCGAAAGCCTTGGTACTGATGCGCTGCATGGCTCCGGAGAATTCGATTTCCGGAATGGGAAGCCCACCGCCCGAATACATCCGCTGGGCAGAGACTACTACTTCCTTGATTTCGGTAGCGCTCTCAAGCTTGACATCGAACTTACGCCTTTGCCCTATGGGCATCTCAATGGACTTGTAGCCGACATAGGAGAACTTCAGCTTGCTCGACTCGCTTTTTATTTTCAAAGAAAAGTTACCGCTGTAGTCGGTCACCGTAGAAGAGAGGATACGGCCGTTCTTGTCGACTTCGACAATAGCAGCACCTATCAGCTCGCCTTCAGTCTCGGAATACAGACGTCCGGTAATAATCTGGCCTGCTTGTCCGAAAGCCCATACCGGCACACAGCACAAGACAATTAAAAATATATATTTCAGATGATTATTCATGATACTTATACTTTATATATTATTTACTGAGCTTTTAAGGCATGATCTATTTGATGTATCACTACCCGTGAGGAGGAGAGTATATTGGTCGCCGATTTTATATCGCTATTGTCTACTATATAATCCCGGGCAAGAACATTATATAAGGACCGGTCGGCTGTAACGACCGATGCTTTCACTCCGGTATCGGTACACTCGATATTCAAGTCATTGCCGGTATTGCTATACAGGGTGACTTTATTGAATTTTCCTGACGGGGTACGGGATGCCGTCTCATAGGTCAGATTGCCGAAGGGTTTGCCTGAGACCGGTACCAGACTGTCCATAAAGTGGTATTTCAAGAAATTGAGAAGGTACAGGCATTTCGTCTTTTTCTTCGCGGGGTTAGTCTCGGCATTTATTTCTTCCCAAGTACAGAGGTCGGGGTCTTCGTCGAAGGCTTTTCGAAGCGCTTCGGCAGTGGGGACAAATACGGTATACCGGAAGTTGTTGAACGACTTCACAACGTATCCCAGCCCGGCAGAAGATTGCGTAACGCTCCGGTCGAAAACCGGGACGATGTCTTCATCGTCCTTGAAATAGGAAAAGACCGTACTGTTGCCTTCGCACAATTCAAAAAAGGCTTTGTACTCATCGTGTTCCTTGAGAACGGTATATACCGACTTGAAGGGGTCTTGCATGATATGGTCTATGAAGAAAGTGCGCCCGTTGTCGGACTCATAACGTGCCAATGAACCGTTGTCGAGATGCACGATTGTCGCCGGCTCTTGCCCGCTTTCCATATTACCGCCTCCGGCGAGTTGTATGGCATCGTTCGTACCATCGATTTTAACGACAGACCCTCCTTTTGTCATGGCATATTTCATGCCTTCGTCTATATCGCCCGACAAGACGTCGTTTTCCTTGTCGGCTACAATGATGTGCATATCGAGCAAGTCGGACAAGCGGTTCCGTATCATATACATTTCATCGGTTTCTTTTCCGATGGTCTTTATCTTGGCTCCTTTGTTTCCCAGGGCATCGCTTGCGTAGATATCGGCTCTCAACTGGTTGTTTTCGAGATAGAAATCCCATATTTGGCGGTCGGATGCCTCACCATTGGCCGCCAGCCCCCAGGATATGGGGTCACGATAATTTTTCATGGCCGCATCGGTAGGCACCAGAAGGTTGTACCGGTTCTCCATCGACCGCAAGAAATAGAAGAATTTCATTTCGGTGTCCTTGATGGCAACTTTCATCACTTGTGTCAAGGAACTTGCCATTGCAGAGCCGTACACGCTCTGGTAATCGATAGGCGGATATACTTTGTTGGTTACATATACGATACCGTTGCACCCCCAATAGCTACGCACGACATCGTTTCTGGAAACATTCATATCGAAACTGCTTTCGTCGGTCATGGTCTCCCATGTATGGGGCAAAGAAGCGGTAAAAGAGCGTTTTTGATGGTTTTTTATGAACAGTGCCAACAAATCAGTAGGGACATTTTCCCAAGAACCATACACGTCTTTCAAGTAGGCTCCTTGAGTACCGTTCATATAATTGTCCATCGCCTCATCGGTGGGGACAAACATAACTCCTATATCTGTCTTCGCTGAAGAGGGATAGGAATTGTCGGCAGGGTCGAAATAAAGCAGGCCATAATTTTCCATCGATTTCTCGTACGGGTCTATGGCATTGGACTCGGTAAAATATTTCTTTATCCGGGATATGGAATCGTTGGAAATCGTGTTGCTCCCAAGCAAATATCTAATGCATCAGGTCAGGGCGAATCGTTCTCCGAACACAATACGGAGAAATGCATTCGCCCTTGCCTATTATTGGGAATATCTGCTGGAAAACGAAAAGAAAGCAGAAGATATCTATGAGATGGATTACGAAACACAATATGATTATTTCGCAGAATATCTGAAATGGCTGAAAGACGGAAAGCATACCGACAATTTAGAAAATGGACCACAGAATAAAACCTGTAACGCTTACTTAAAAGAAGTGTTCAGGTTTTATTGTTTTTTAGAAGCGGTCAGAAATAACGGTTCTTACTTATCCGTTCTTTCTTATAACCAGCCGATTACAAAAGCAAATGCCATCGGAGTCAGAAGAACACTGCGTTCCCGCTCTTTTAAAGGGTATCTGAAAGAAGAGGAACGGGATGTGAGGGCAGCCGAAAAGAATGAAATCATTACGATTCTGGAAGCTTGCACGAACTGCCGGGATCAGGTATTGATTCTGCTGACATCAGAACTCGGATTTCGTATCGGTGAAATCTTAGGAATTGATTATACAAAAGATATTGACTACGAAACCCATGAAATCCGGGTGAATTTCCGAGAGGACAACGAGAATGATGCAAGGGCAAAAAATGCAGAAGAAAGAAGAGGGCGTCTCAGTGATGACACCTTTGAATTCCTGCTTTATTACATCGGAGAATACTGGGACATCCTGCAAAAACAGGAATATCTGTTTATCAACATCAAAGGGGATACGACAGGAAAACCAATGAAGGTAGACAGTGTTTACGATATGTTTGAGAGGATGGAGAAAAAGACCGGAATCAAGATCACCCCACACATGCTTCGGAGATATTATGCAAATACCAGATGGGAAGCGGACTGGCCGTTGGAGATGATCAGTCAAGCATTAGGACATAAGCATCTGGATACAACCATACGATATCTGAATGTTTTAGATGATAAGCTCAGAGAAGCGAGTCAGGAATTTTACCGCCGATATTCCAATCTTTATAATGTGAATCAACTATTGGAAAGCAGGAGGTGAAAATAAATGCCGGCAAGATTGTATGCCTTTGTGCCGGAAGAACAGGACATATCCAATGCGGAGCGGGAAGAACTGATCAAAGGACTGGAACGGGAATTGGATGAATATTATGAACAAAAATGTGGAAAAGGCAGTCTGGAAACATATTTGATTCAGAATGAAATCTGGCACTTGTCAGAGATCAATTATCAGGTGAGAGCCGGATATCAAAAATATCTGAGAGAATATTATGTGGATTCGACGGTGCGTAATTATCTGCTCGGAATAGATCGTGTAAAGTTGCGGCTGATCATAGAAAATGCACAGACCTTAAAAGGAAAGTGGAATGCCCGGAATCATCCGGAGTTGCTCCATGACATTCTGTTCCTGCGGTATCATCCCAATCCGGCGATTGCAAAACGATATGAATATACGACAGATATTAGTAAGCTGGTCTGGGATTTCAGGGTAAAAGGTTCAGATATATGCAAACAGCAGATTTTAACGGTTCTGGAAGATATCGTGCAACAGAAAATAACAATGAAAGAATGCACCAGGCATCTAAACGGATTGAAAAGTGTATATGAATTTTGCATGCAGGAACAGATTGAAGATCTCAGATATCTTACACAGAAGCAGTTCGACAAAATTGAAAACTATGTGGACACGGACTATAAAAAGAAATGCGCAAAACAGGAGCTTAGAGCGTGTCAGGAATATATTTTCTGCCATGCAAAAAATATTGCATGGGACTCTACTGTCTGGTACATGGAAAGATTATATCTGGAAGAATACCGGGTGAATCCGTCTAATCCTGTAAAAACTATTTCTTTTATGGGCATAGAAAGGACAGATAACAGAGAACTTGTTCAAGAATATATAAAATACTGTTTGGGAGTCACACACTTAGCATTAAGTGTAATACATACTGAATTTTATCGAATTCAAAAATTTGTTGTCTGGCTGGAAGAAACAACGGAAATCAACTTGAAACAAGTGTCAGAAAATGAAATAAAGAAATATTTTCAAATAATTGACTACAAGGAAGCAAGCTATTTCAATGATATTATCATAGCAATCTATCAGTTTTATGAATATCTGCAGACGAAAAATATCATAAAAGAAGTTCCTTTTAATTACCAGTATTATCTGAAAAAGGAAATCCTGCATCATAATGACCGGAGTGTAGAACAGGAAACTTATGAAAGTATTTTAAAACATTTAAAAGATTTTCCGGAAAAGCCGAGATTGATTTTACTGCACTCTATGCTGTTAGGACTGAGAATCAGTGAAGTATGCTGCCTGAAAGGGAATGCTTATTACTGGCAGGGGAGAGACGCCTGGATACAGGTATATCAAATAAAAATGCGGACATATAAGAGAATCCCCATCCCGGAAATTCTATATAAAATCATGAAAGTATATATAAAAAAATACGGGATTGGTGCTGAGGATTATATTTTCCAGAATCAAAAGGGAAAAGCATATCATTACTCCAGTTTTCGATGGAGTATGAAGAAAATATTTAATGAAAATCATGAGCTGTTTCAGGAATATAATTTCAAATCCCATGATTTCAGGCATACGATAGCAACCATGTTTTATGAAGATGGAGTGCCGCTTCAAAGTGTCAGAGATTATCTGGGACATGATTATGAAGAAATGACACAGCAATATGTGGACTATATGCCGAAGAGAATTTCCAAAGCAAATCAGGAATTTTTCGCAAAAGAAGGAAGTAGTCTTGCTTCCGGAATAAAGAGGTGCAAGCGTGGAAAATAGATTTTATATCAAGGAACTGGATTCTTATCAGAAAGCAAGTGATCTCAGCAAAGAACGTATGGGAACAAACCCCAATTATGATCTGGAACTTCTTCCGACAAAGCAGATGCAGGAAGAAATGTGGGAGTTCCTGCAATACAGAGGTAAAAACCTCGTAGCAGAAAAATTTTATACAGAACGAAGATTTTACCATCATTTATGCAGGATGTTGAAAGAAAAAAACAACCGGCCGGAGAGTTTTCTGGACTGGGATAAAGAAAAATGGATGCAGCAGATGAAAATCTGGCTCCTGCAGCAAGGATTGCCCCTGACAGCACCATTTAAAAATAAGTGTGGCGGAAGAGGAACGCAACGTGCCAGAACACTGGGGTATATAGAATGCCTGATTGATTATTTAACCGACTTAAGAGATGTGGATGTAAACGAAATAACAAAAGATGTCTGGAAAATTGAAAAACTTGACATACAGGTGAAGCAGGATTTGATACGTCCAAGGAAAACGATATCTTTTACAGGAATCAGTCAGCCAGAGTTGAAGGAAGAAATTAAAAAAGCAGTATATTTTCAACTGAGAATAGAAAGTCTGGAGACTGTAAAAAAGGAACTGACAGCCATCCGAAGATTTTCCAGATATCTGAATGAGCATAAGAAAAATGTACAATCCTGCGCTGATCTGGACAGAACGATCATAGAAGAATATCTGGTATATATGAAAACAGAAGATACCGGGACGAAGAAGTACCGGGCGGAAATAACAAGACTCAGATCAATCCTTAATATGGTATCAGATATTTACCAGTATCCACAGGTGAAAGATCTGATATTGAACAGGGACATCCCACCCAATATCAGATCAGAATTTAAAGTCTACTCAGATGCAGAATTAAAGCGTTTTAATGAATTCCTTGCAAAAGTAGATATACAGACAGCCAGAGTCATGACGATTCATCAGATGCTGGGAACAAGAATCTCAGATACACTGACACTGCGGACTGACTGCCTGATGGAACAAAACGGTGAGATATTGATCAGAATCTACCAGATGAAAACACATTACTATGAAAAACCGATCAGTCAGGAACTGGCAGCTTTGATCAGAGAAGCCATCCGTTATACGGAAGAAAGGTATGGAAAATGCAAATATATTTTTACAAATGAAAATGACCATACAAAACCGATGACCTACTCACTGATCCAAGGGAGAATTACAACAGCAATTTATCGGGAAAATCTCAGGGACGATAATGGAAATTATTTTACATTCGGAACGCACATGTACCGGCATGTCTACGGAGTAAAGCTTGTAGAAATGCATCTGGATGACTGGACGATAGCAAGGCTGCTCGGACACAAAAGCCTAAAGAACGTAAAATATTACAGAAAAATGAGTAACCAGATACTGGCGAATGATACCAGAAAAGCAAGAAATAGGTTATCACAGATGCTCCTGGAATGTCTGGACGGATGGGAGGAAGAGTATGAACAAATACGACACGATGATAGCTTGTAACCGGAAAACGAGTGAGGAAAAGATAAACCGCGCAGTGACAGAAATCCGACAAATGCTCACAGACAGAGAAAAGGTGAGTGTACCAAAGTTAGTAAAGCGGACAGGATTATCCAGAGGATTCTTTTACAAGAACGAAACCGTCAGAAAAGAAATGGATCGGGCATTAGAGCAGCAGGCCGGAATGATTGATCCAAAAAGATATATCGGGGACATTGTGATGAAAAACCGAATCGAACTGCTGGAGCAACAGGTCAGGGAATTAAAACGAGAAAAAGAACAACTGGAAAAAGAGAACGTCAGATTACAAAAAGCATTGAATAAAAAAGATTTGAATCTACTAAAAAATCTGTAATTAAAATTAAGAAAATAATCTGCAACAGCCGGGAAAATACTCCCGGTTGTTGTGGTTGGAATAGAAAACATACATGTAGAAGATGCAATAAAGTTTGACGTATGCTATACTTATGAACGGTTAGCTAAATGAAACTATCTTTATAAGAAGGGAGCAGAAAGACGATGGATAATCCGTTTAAATTTCATGAAGAGGATGGAATTATTGCATGCGTTGGTAACAATGGAGGAACTACAGATGAAGATATAAGAAATGGATTTAAACGTACAGTTGAGATCCTGATAAAGTCATTAAAAGTGAGTCAGGAAGTTGAAGATCTGTTAGTGTATCCGATTGTTTATAATGCAAGACATAGTATTGAATTATCTCTAAAAATTGTTATTAAGATGTTATGGGAACTGGAGAGAAAAAAGAAGATAAGTCACTCAGTTGAATTTATAGCAGAAAGAAAAAAGAAACTTCACACACATAATATTGAAGAACTATATAAAATGGCATGCGAGAATAAAAATATAGATAGAAGGGTTCCTGCATATTTTGAAAACATAGAAGATATGATTCAGTTTTATTATTTTGATGAAGAGGGAGATGCTTTTAAATATGAATTAAATAAAGATGATCAACCGCATATGATAAAAAATCAAATTTCTCATATAAGTATCGAATTATTAGAAACTGAATTTAAAGCAGTAATGGAAAAATTTGATGACTTGATTTATTTTTTAGGAAGCTGTGTTGATGAATATTCGTTAGGGACATTTACAAAAAGTTTATCAAGAACTGATATAGGAGAAATATCAAAAAAACTTCCGGTTTACGAAGAGTGGAGCACAGAAAAATTTAAAGAGGTCAAAGATCAAATTAAGCAGGAATATCAACTTGGAAGTAAAGAATTAACAGATGCCTTAAATTTAATCAAGAAACATAGATTGTTTTCAAGCAATATTGGTTGCGAAAGAATGTTTGGAACAATTACAGAAGATGAGTTGAAAGAGTATGCTTCATTAGTTAAATATTATTGTAAAAAAAATAAATCAAAAGAAAATATTGTTACAGAGGGGTATAAATTAGAAGAAGTACAACAGAATGCAGAGATTTTGCGAAAGTATTTATCGAGTATTTCAATGGAAACATTAAGAACTTTGTTATGTTTTTATGAAATGGGAAATAGCAACTTAGCAGTTGAAAAACTGGAAGATACTTATAAGTATATAGTCGATAGTGCGTTTGATGAAATGTATATTATACGAAAATTGAAACAGAAAAATACATGTTTAAGAATTATCGTTGGAATGAAAAAGTGTGGTCAAGTGACATATGAAAAACAGTTACAGGCTGCATTGGAAGAAGAGAAAGTAGAACTCTAATACTAGAAAATATACACAATACACAGATGTGCCTACCGTTAAAGCCAGTGCTTTCAAGGGATAGGAGAGGGCTACCCAATTTTATTGACGAGCCTACAACAGGGCTTGATCCGCAGACAAGGCAGTTAATCTGGAATGTTATCGAGAAGCTTCAGAAAACAGAAAATATGACAGTATTTCTGACTACACATTATATGGAAGAGGCTGCTAATGCCGGGTATGTTGTGATTCTTGACAAAGGAAGTATTGCAGCGGAAGGTACACCGTTTGAACTTAAAAATGATTATGTACAGGATATCGTGTCAGTTTATGGTGTTTCCGAGGATGAAATAAAGTCATTGAACAGAGAATATAAAAAAATACGTGACGGATATCAGTTAAAAGTAAGAAATACGAAGGAAGCAACGAGACTTATTGTAGAGCATCAGGACTTATTCACGGATTATGAAGTAGTAAAAGGCGGAATGGATGATGTATTTCTTGCAGTCACAGGAAAAAGGCTTGGAGGTGAGCATTGATGAGAACAGTATTGGCACTAATGAACAGGAACAGGAAACTGTTTTTTAAAGATAAAGGGATGTTGTTTACATCAATGATCACACCAGTTATTCTGATTGTTCTGTATGCTACGTTTCTTGCAAAGGTTTTCCGAGATTCTTTTACAGCAGCGATTCCGAATATGATCACGATTTCGGATAAGCTCATTGATGGAACCGTGGCAGCACAGCTGACAGCATCACTTATGGCAGTGAGCTGTATCACTGTAACATTTTGTGTGAATCTGACTATGGTGCAGGACAAGGCAAATGGAACAA
>ENA-OPXH01002346-OPXH01002346.1-human-gut-metagenome-genome-assembly--contig:-NODE-2346-length-10687-cov-2.811418_pt1 | contig 10687 bp, 8 predicted proteins | sample MGYA00241521_ERZ502034 | MGnify/ENA primary metagenome ERZ502034 (study PRJEB25962, sample SAMEA2042103) | human gut metagenome | biome: human gut; feature: human-associated habitat; material: faeces... | reverse complement strand
CTTCCTGCCAGTCCGCTTGCAAGACCTCCTGCGGCGTGGCTAACCAGCAGTGCGAGAACAGCAACAAGTAATTTTTGCAACCCCCTGCCGCCTTTGCCGGGCGGCATTTTTTTGTATAATTGGAATGGAGAGTAAAATGGTACACCAGTATCAATTGAACGGCTATAACATCGTGCTGGACACCTGCAGCGGCTCGGTGCATGTGGTGGACGATGTTGCATACGATATCATTGCCATGTACCCGGAGCATACTGCTGACGAGATCGTTTCGGCTATGATGGCAAAGTATGGAGACCGCGAGGATGTCACGGAGGAAGATCTGCGTCAGTGCATCGATGATGTGACCAACCTGAAGGAAGCAGGCAAGCTGTGGACCCCGGATACCTATGAGAATATGGCTTTCGACTTTAAAAACCGCAACACCGTGGTCAAGGCCTTGTGCCTGCATGTTGCACACACCTGCAACCTGAACTGCTCCTACTGCTTTGCTTCGCAGGGCCGCTATCAGGGCGACCGTGCGCTGATGAGCTTTGAAGTGGGCAAGCGTGCCATGGACTTCCTGATCGAAAACTCCGGCACCCGCCGCAACCTTGAGGTGGACTTCTTTGGCGGCGAACCACTGATGAACTTTGATATGGTCAAAAAGCTGGTGGCTTACTGCCGTGAGCAGGAGAAGATCCACAACAAGAACTTCCGCTTCACCATGACCACCAACGGTATGCTCATCGACGACGATGTCATCGACTTCTGCAACAAGGAGTGCCACAACGTCGTCCTGAGCCTCGACGGCCGCAAGGAAGTCCACGATCGCTTCCGCAAGGACTACGCGGGCCACGGCAGCTATGATACCATCGTGCCCAAGTTCCAGAAGTTCGTGGAGAAGCGCGGTGACAAGGGCTACTACATGCGCGGCACCTACACCCACTACAACACCGACTTCACCAACGATATCTTCCACATGGCCGACCTCGGCTTTACTGAGCTGAGCATGGAGCCTGTGGTGTCTAAGCCTGGCGACCCCAGTGCCCTGACCGAGGAAGATCTGCCCATCCTGAAAGAGCAGTACGAGATCCTTGCCAAGGAAATGATCAAGCGCAACCGCGAGGGCCGTGGCTTTACCTTCTACCACTACATGATCGACCTCACCGGCGGCCCCTGCATCTACAAGCGCATTTCCGGCTGTGGCTCCGGCACGGAGTACATGGCTGTTACTCCTTGGGGCGATCTGTACCCCTGCCACCAGTTTGTGGGCGACCCCAAGTACCTGATGGGCGATATCTGGAAGGGCGTTACGAACACTGCCGTGCGCGATGAGTTCAAGCACTGCAACGCCTATGCCCGCAAGGAGTGCCAGAACTGCTGGGCAAAGCTGTACTGCTCCGGCGGCTGTGCAGCAAACTCCTACCACGCTACCGGCAACATTACCGGTGTGTATGAGTACGGCTGCGAGCTGTTCAAAAAGCGAATGGAATGCGCTATCATGATCAAGGTCGCTGAGAATCAGGAACTTGCCGCCAAGGGCATCGAGGTGCCTATTGAGCTGGGTTCCACCTGTAACGCCTGTGCTGATGGCGAAGCCTGCGAATGAGCACGACCACGCCTATTGTGGATTTTGTGCGCCGTTACGCACAGTCCGGCACCTCGCGGCTGCATATGCCCGGCCACAAGGGCCAGAGCCTTTTAGGCTTTGAGCCGTGGGACATTACCGAAATAAAGGGTGCGGATGAACTGTATGGGGCTGACGGCATCATTGCCCAGAGCGAAGCCAACGCTACCCGGCTGTTCGGCACGGTGCATACCTATTACAGCACAGAGGGCTCGTCCCAGTGCATCCGTGCAATGCTGTGCCTTGCACTGCAGGCTGCGCCCGCAGCCGGACAGCGCCCGGTCCTGCTGGCAGCGCGCAACGCTCACAAAGCGCTGTTGTATGCGGCGGCGCTGCTGGATTTTGATATCCAGTGGCTCTGGCCTGCGCCGCAGGATGCCGGTGCACTTTGCAGCTGCCCGGTGTCAGCTGCAAAGCTGACAGGTGCTCTGCAGGGTTTGGCACAGCAGGGCAAAAGGCCCTTTGGCGTCTACATCACCAGCCCGGATTATCTGGGCGGCGTGCAGGATATTGCAGCGCTGGCCGAAGTGTGCAAGGATTTTGGCGTTCCGCTTCTGGTGGATAATGCCCACGGTGCTTACCTGCGTTTTCTGCCGCAGGGCGGTCAGCATCCTATTGCGCTGGGCGCGGCCATGTGCTGCGACTCCGGCCATAAAACGCTGCCCGTTGTCACTGGCGGCGCATACCTGCATCTGGGCAAAAATGCCCCCATTCAGGACGAAGCCGCTGTGCGCAATGCACTGGCATTGTTTGGTTCCACCAGTCCGTCTTACCTGATCTTGCAGTCGCTGGACAAATGCAATCAGGTTCTGTCGGAGGGTTATCCGCTGCGGCTTTTGCAGTGCTGCGGATATTTGACCCGCCTGCGCCGGGAGCTGAACGAAGCCGCTGCGGCAAAACACTGCCCGGAGCCGCTGGCACTGGAAAGCGAACCTCTCAAGGTCACGCTGGATGCTGCTACACTGGGCATGACCGGCACAGAGCTTGCAGAAGCGCTGCGCTGCGCAAAGGTCGAGTGCGAATATGCCGACCCGCGCTATGTTGTGCTGATGTTCACCCCGGCAAATCCGCCGCAGGACTTTGAACGGCTGACTTCTGCCGTTCTCCACATTGTGGAAAACCTTACAGGACCGTTCCCGCTCTCGGAAAAAAACGATCGTGAGCTTTTGGAGCTGGAACACGAATTGCACACCTGCTGCAGCATCCGGCAGGCCGTGTTTGCCCCGCAGGAGCAGGTGCCCACAGAGCAGGCGGTGGGGCGTATCTGCGCTATGCCGACGGTTTCCTGCCCGCCTGCGATCCCCATTGTGGTCAGCGGCGAGAAGATCACACCGGCTGCCGTCCGGCTGATGCAGAAATACCATGTAATGCAGGCGGCTGTCCTGCGCAAAACGATCTGATTGTTTCAAAAGGCCCAAAGGCATCGTGTGTTTTGCACGGTGCCTTTTTTGCGCGCATATCCTGCAAAGCATGTGCATACTTTTCCAGTAGAGACGGACAGGGAAAGGAGCACACTGCATGGAACTGAAGATCTTTCGGGACGCGCTGCCGGCGGCGGGAGCAGACTGCACCGTCAAAGCGGAGCTCCCGCTGGAAACAGAAATTCTGATTTCCGATTATCTGCCGCCGGTGTTCAAGCTGGTCAAATGCTTTGCGAAGCCGGTGGTGCTGCAAAAGCAATTGCAGCCCGGCAAGCTGACGCTGGAGGGCTATCTGCGCTGCATCGTTTATTATCAGGGCGAGGAGGATGCGGGCCTTTGCCAGACCGAGCAGAAGCTGCCCTTCAATAAGGTGCTGGAGCTGCCGGAGTTCACCTTCACGGCATGGACGGCGCAGGTGGAAGGGCAGACGGAATATCTGAACTGCCGTTCGGTCACGCCCCGCCGTGTAGAGGTGCGGGGAGCTTTCGGGCTGGTGGCGTCGGTCTACACCCAACTGAAAACCGAGGTCATCACGGCCCTGTCGGACGGCGGCATCGAGCAGCGGCTGACCACGCTGGAAGGCGTCCGCCGCACCGCCGTGCTGGATAAGCTGGTCACGGTGGAAGGGGAGCTGGCCTTTCCGTCGCTGCCCGCCGCGATTTTGGACCTTACGGGGACCGTGTCCGTCCATGACCTGAAGGTGCTCAACGCCAAGGCCGTGGCCAAGGGAACGCTCTCCGTTCTCTGTGCGTGGCGGGCCGAGGGGGACAACACTCTGCAGAGTCAGAGTGTGGAGCTGCCGTTCAATCAGGTGCTGGATGTGGAGGGCCTCAGCGAGGACTGCCGCTGCCTTTGCGTGGCCGAGCCGGTGGGCTTTACGGTCACGCAGGGGGAGGGCGATGCGCCCAGTGCCCTCAGCGCAACGGTCATGCTCCGGCTGCGGGCGTGGCGGCCCTACCAGCTGCAATGCGTGGCGGATGCCTTTTCGACCCAGTACGAAACAGACCCGGTTTCCCAGACGGTGCCCACCGAATCGCTGCTCTGCGCCCTGAACGAAACAACGACCCTGACCGGTTCCGGCCCGCTGCCGGATGCCGGGGCAAAGATCCTTGCTTGCTTTGCCTCCATCGGCCCGGCGCAGCTTCTCTGGCAGGGGAGATCTTGGGCGCTGACGGCGCGGGTCGTGGTGACGGCCTTTGGGGAGAACAGCCTTGCCGAGTTGGAAAGCTACGAGAAGACTTTGGAGCTTGCGCTGCCGCTGCCGACGGATGCGCCGGAGGAGGCCGTGCTCTACCCGGAATGCTGGCTGAGCACGGAGAACCTGCAATGCAGATGCACGGGCGGGGCACTGGATGTCTCGGTGACCGTGCGGGTGGAAGGCACTGTGCTCCGCCGCAGCGCAAGCAGCTGCGTGGGCAACCTTGCGCTGGGGGAGAAGCTGGCCCCCGCCGACCCGGAGATCTCCCTCCGCATCTACTACGCCCAAGCGGGGGAGGAGCTGTTCGCCATCGCGAAGCACTACCATGTTTCGCCGGGGCAGATGCTCGCAGCCAACGACCTCGCCGAGGGGACGACCACCATCGACAAAGCCCGGCGTCTGCTGGTGCCGGGTGCATAACAGGCAAAAATGTCCGCACTTGTATCCCATGTGCGGACATTTTTGCTGATGAAGTATGACTTATGAACGGAAAATGAACAAAAGTCGGTCTAAACCTCTCCCAATTCCACACGTCCTTTGCTATAATTCTTCATGTCGTTAAAAAAACCTGTTCGTTAAAGGAGAAGGGTATGATCAAAACTATCGATTTGGAGAAGGGCGCGTACGAGTTTGACGCGAAGATGCCCCTTCGACAGGCCATTCCGCTGGGCTTGCAGCATGTATTTGCCATGTTCGTCGGCAACTTGACCCCGCTGCTCATCATCACGAGCGCATGCGGTCTGGCGGGCGGTGAATTCGCCGACCTTCAGGTCAGTCTGCTGCAGAACGCCATGTTCGTGGCCGGTGTGGTCACGCTGGTGCAGCTGTTTTCCATCGGCCCCGTGGGCGGTCAGGTCCCCATCATCATGGGCACCTCGTCCGGTTTCCTCGGCGTCTTCAACAGCGTGGCGGCTTCCATGGGCGGCGGCGTGCTGGCCTACGGCGCCATTATGGGCGCGTCCATTCTGGGCGGCCTGTTCGAAACGGTGCTGGGCTTCTTCCTCAAGCCCCTGCGCAAGTTCTTCCCCTCGGTGGTCACAGGCACGGTGGTGCTGTCCATCGGTCTGTCGCTGATCTCGGTGGGCGTCAACTCCTTTGGCGGCGGCAATGCGGCCAAGGACTTCGGCTCCATGGAGAACCTGCTGCTGGCCGTCTTCGTGCTGGTGGTCATCCTCTTCTTCAAGCACTGGACCAAGGGCTTTTTGAGTTCTTCCTCCATCCTCATCGGCATCGTTGCCGGTTACATCGCCGCGTTCATCATGGGCTTTGTCCTGCCCACCACCGGTGTCACTGCCGAGGGTGCGGAGTTCACCAAGGCATGGGTGCTGAACTGGAGCAAGGTGGCACAGGCCGACTGGTTTGCCATCCCCAAGCTGGTTCCCGTCAAGATCGTTTTTGATATGCGCGCCATCCTGCCCGTGCTGATCATGTTCATCGTCACCGCTGTGGAGACCGTGGGCGATATCTCCGGCGTGATGGAGGGCGGCATGAGCCGTGAGGCCACCGATAAGGAGCTGTCCGGCGGTGTTATCTGCGACGGCCTGGGCTCTTCCTTTGCCGCCTGCTTCGGTGTTCTGCCCAACACCTCCTTCAGCCAGAACGTGGGTCTGGTTTCCATGACCAAGGTCGTCAACCGCGGTGCACTGGCTACCGGTGCCATCTTCCTGATCCTCTGCGGCCTGATCCCCAAGCTGGGCGCACTGGTTTCCATCATGCCGCAGGCCGTTCTGGGCGGTGCTGCCGTTATGATGTTCTCTTCCATCGTGGTCAGCGGCATCCAGCTCATCACCAAGGAAAAGATGACCCCGCGTCAGCTTACCATCGTCTCGGTGGCTCTGGGTGTTGGCTACGGCATGGGTGCCAACAGCGGCATTCTGGCACAGGCTCCGCACGCTTTACAGCTGATCTGCGGCGAGTCCGGCATCGTTCCGGCTGCGTTCGTGGCGATCCTGCTGAATGTGCTGCTGCCGAAGGATGACAAGGCAGAATAAGGCTCAAAGCTTCTGCCGGGCCAGTGCTTCCAATTGCGCCAGTGCTTCGGGCGTGTCGGCGTCGGCCAATTCATTCCGATCCGCAATGTAAACGGTGTGAACATGCGCGGGATATTTCCGAAGCAGAACACTTCCGCCCATGCCCTGCGGCAAGGTGAGCAGTTCCTGAAAAAGTCCTTTTTCAAACAGAACGGGACTTCCGGTAAGGGGAGACGGGTCGTTACGGACCCGGAATCCCAGACGGAAGATCTCCCGTTCTGTTTCTTTTTGCCGTTCCAGCCGAGTCCTTTGATCCCATCCGGAGATGCCTGCCATGGCTTCCACTGTCTCGCGGCACAAAAGCGGTTGGTCTCCCGGCAGGAACATGCAGCCAAAAAGCTCCGGAACCTGTTCCAGCAGCGCAGAAAGACCCAGCCGCACCGTATCGTTTCGACCGGGCAGATCGTGCAGCAGCACCGGAACATTGCGGGAGCGGCAAAGCTGCGCAACTTCGTCCGAACGTGTCACCACGATGCGGGCCGAAAGCTTTGGAGTATCGGTCGCTGCAAATGCGCGGCATAGCATCGGTTCCCCGCAGAACGGCGCAAGGAGTTTGTTGGAGCCGAAGCGCTGGCTCTGACCGGATGCCATGATGACACAGCCCACCGGAAGAAGTTCTTTCATATAGTACCACTCTTTCTGAAACGAATTCACAATAGTATTATATCGAAATCTGTGTTAAAATAAAAGAACAGAAAAAAAAAGAGAGAGGAACCTGCATCTATGATGACGATCCGAGAATATAAGCAGGCCGAAAGTCTGGAAGAAGCGTGGCAGCTGAACCAGAAAAAGGCCAACCGTGTGCTGGGCGGCATGATCTGGCTCAAAATGGAGAACATCAATGTCGGTACAGCCATCGACCTGTCCGGTCTGGGACTGGACACCATAGAGGAGACCGAGGGCAGCTTTTCCATTGGTGCCATGGTTACACTGCGCCAGCTGGAAGAGCACGCCGGTCTTGCTGCGTATACCCATGGCGCAGTAAAGGAAGCGCTGCGGCATATCGTGGGCGTGCAGCTGCGCAATCTGGCAACTGTGGGTGGCAGCATCTACAGCCGGTTCGGCTTTTCTGATGTGCTCACGCTGTTTATGGTCATGGACTGTTCGGTAGAGCTGTACAAGGGCGGGATCATATCCCTGCAGGAGTATGCTGAGCGCCCTTATGACCGGGACATCCTTGTGCGGCTGATCGTTAAAAAGGAAGAAGCAGAATTTTTCTATCAGTCCGTGCGCAACAGCCAGACTGATATCCCGGTGCTTACCTGCGCTGCCGCCCGTCTGGAAAACGGCAGCTATCGCATTGCGATCGGTGCGCGGCCGCTCAAGGCTGTGCTGTTTGAGCTGCCGGCAAAGGCGGGTGTTTCTGCGCAGGAACTGGCGCAGAACTTTGCCGATGAAGTAAAGCAAAAAATTGTCACTGGCTCCAATATGCGCGGCAATGCCGAGTACCGCTGCCATCTGGCAGGCGTTCTGACAAAGCGTGCTGTTCTGGAACTGGAAGCACGCACGGCACAGGAGGAAAATTAAATGCAGATCACTCTTACATTGAACGGCATCAAGGTCACAGAGGATGTGGCTACAGATATGCTGCTGGTCGATTTTGTACGTGCCCACGGCTGCAAGAGCGTCAAGCGCGGCTGTGAGACCTCCAACTGTGGTCTGTGCACGGTGTTTCTGGACGAGAAACCGGTGTTGTCCTGTTCGGTACTGGCAGCGCGTGCCAGCGGCCACAGCATTACCACACTGGAAGGCCTGCAGGAAGAAGCCGCGGAGTTCGGCGGCTTTATCGCGGATCAGGGTGCAGAGCAGTGCGGCTTCTGCAACCCGGGCTTTATCATGAACGCGCTGGCCCTCTTCCGCGAGAATCCGTACCCCAGTGAGGAAGAAGTGAAGGAATATCTCTCCGGCAACCTCTGTCGCTGCTCTGGCTATGAGGGCCAGCTGCGCGGCATCATGAACTTTCTGGCATGGAAAAAGCAGAAGGAGGCCGCAGAATGAGTACCATCAACAAGCCTTTCCGTAAAAAGGATGCCATGCAGCTGGTCACCGGCCAGCCCGTCTATATGGACGATGTGATCCCGCAGGACTGCCTGATCGTAAAGCTGCTGCGCTCTCCGCACGCAAATGCCATCGTCAAAACTATCAATACGGCTGTAGCAAAAAAGGTGCCCGGCATCGAGGCGATCTTTACATGGGAGGATGTGCCGCAGGATGCGCCGCGCTACACGCAGGCTGGCCAGACCTATCCGGAAGCCAGTCCGCGTGACCGCCTGCTCATTGACCGCCATGTGCGCTTTGTGGGCGATGTGGTGGCCATTGTGGCCGGTAAGAACGAAAAGTGCGTGGATAAGGCTCTCAAGCTCATCAAGGTGGAATATGAGGTTTTGGAAGCAGTGCTGGACTATCACACTGCCAAGGACAACCCCATTCTGGTGCATCCGGAGGACAACTGGGCCAGTCTGTGCCCGGTGGGAGCCGACAATAAGCGCAACCTCTGTGCCCACGATGAATGCGAAGCCGGTGATATCGATGCAGTGCTTGCAGCCAGCGATGTGGTCATCGACCATGTCTACCATACCAAAGCCTGCCAGCAGGCCATGATGGAGACCTTCCGCACCTATTGCAGCATCGACCTCTATGGCCGGCTGAACGTCCTGAGCTCGACACAAATCGTTTTCCACGCCCGCCGCATCATTGCAAACGCGCTTCACATCCCGAAATCCATGGTGCGTGTGACGAAGCCTCGCATCGGCGGCGGCTTTGGCGCGAAGCAGACGGCTGTCTGCGAGGTCTACCCGGCCTTCGTGACCTGGAAGACCAGGAAGCCCTCAAAGCTCATCTTCACCCGGGAGGAGAGCCAGATCGCCTCCACGCCCCGCCATGAGATGGAGATGCACGTCCGTCTGGGTGCCACCAAGGACGGCATCGTGAAGGGCATCGACCTCTACACCCTGTCCAACACCGGTGCTTATGGTGAGCACGGCCCCACAACGGTGGGCCTTTCCGGCCACAAGTCCATCCCGCTGTACGGCAAGGCCGAAGCCTTCCGTTTTGTCAGCGACGTGGTCTACACCAACCATATGTCTGCCGGTGCGTACCGCGGCTATGGTGCGACCCAGGGCCTGTTTGCGGTGGAATCTGCTGTCAACGAGCTGGCCGCCAGACTTCACATGGACCCCTTCAAGATCCGTGAAATGAACATCGTCAAAGAGGGCGATGTGATGCCTGCCTATTACGGCGCTGTGAATACCAGCTGCGCGCTGGACCGCTGCCTGAAAAAAGTCCACGAGATGATCGACTGGGACAACAAATACCCTGTGCGCGACCTTGGCAATGGCAAGGTGCGTGCCGTGGGTATGGGCATGGCCATGCAGGGCTCCGGCATTTCCGGCATGGACGTGGGCAGTGCCACCCTCAAGGTAAACGATGACGGGTTCTACTCCCTCATCATCGGTGCGGCCGATATGGGTACCGGCTGTGACACCACGCTGGCTCAGATCGCCGCCGAGGTGCTGGACTGTGACCTGGACAATATCACCGTCTTTGGCGCGGATACCGACACCTCGCCCTATGACTCCGGCTCCTACGCTTCTTCTACCACCTATGTCACCGGCAAGGCAGTGGAGAAGTGCGCCCTCCGGCTGCGCGGCCAGATCTGCAAGCTGGGCGCGGAGCTGCTCCATACGACCGAAGATGCCGTGGATTTTGACGGCAAGTTCGTCTCCCTGAACGCAGACCCGGAGAAGAGGGTCTCTCTCTCTGAGGTGGCTTTCGCCTCCCAGTTCGGCCACATGGTGCCGCTGGAGATCACCGAGACCCACACCTCGCCCCTTTCGCCCCCGCCCTACATGGTCGGTGCAGCTGAAATTGAGCTGGACAAGGAGACCGGCGAGGTCAAGGTGGTGGATTATGCCGCCTGCGTGGACTGCGGCACCCCCATCAACCCCAACCTGACCCGTGTGCAGACCGAGGGCGGCATCCTGCAGGGTATCGGCATGGCCCTGACCGAGAACATCACCTACGATGCCAAGGGCTGGCCGATGGAGAATTCCTTTATGCAGTATAAGATCCCCGCCCGTGTGGACATCGGCCACATCCGGGTGGAGTTTGAGAGCAGCTACGAGCCCAACGGCCCGTTTGGTGCAAAGTCCATCGGTGAGGTGGTCATCAATACCCCGCTGCCCGCCATCGCGGATGCCATCTACAATGCCATCGGCACCCGCTTCTATGAGCTGCCCATCACCCCGGAGCAGGTCGCCATGGCGGTGGAAGAAAACCGCTGATGCTTTCGGAAAAACAGTTTCCGTTTCTGGCTGAAAAGGGCCATGTGGTCTCGCTGGTGGGCGGCGGCGGAAAAACCACCCTGCTCTATGCCTTTGCCCGGCATTGTGCCGCCAAAGGCTGGCGGGTGCTGGTGAGCACCACCACCCAC
>ENA-OPXH01002342-OPXH01002342.1-human-gut-metagenome-genome-assembly--contig:-NODE-2342-length-10694-cov-2.873954_pt1 | contig 10694 bp, 5 predicted proteins | sample MGYA00241521_ERZ502034 | MGnify/ENA primary metagenome ERZ502034 (study PRJEB25962, sample SAMEA2042103) | human gut metagenome | biome: human gut; feature: human-associated habitat; material: faeces... | reverse complement strand
GAAGCCGATCTTGACCTGGGACACTACGAACGTTTCCTGGGTATTCAGACTACAAAGGCTAACAACATCACTACGGGACGTATCTACAAAAGTGTTATTGACAAAGAACGCCGTGGAGACTATCTGGGTAAGACGATTCAGGTGATTCCTCATATCACGGATGAAATCAAACGGAACGTAAAATTGCTCGGTAACAAATACAAGTTCGATTTTGTAATTACCGAAATCGGTGGTACGGTAGGTGATATCGAATCACTCCCCTACCTCGAAAGTATCCGCCAGTTGAAATGGGAGTTGGGTAAGAACGCTCTTTGCGTACACCTGACATATGTGCCTTATCTTGCCGCTGCCGGAGAGCTGAAAACCAAACCGACACAGCATTCTGTCAAGGAACTCCAGAGTGTAGGTATTCAGCCGGACGTATTGGTGCTTCGTGCCGAACACCCGCTGAGCGACGGACTCCGCAAAAAAGTAGCTCAATTCTGTAATGTGGATGACAAGGCTGTCGTGCAGTCTATCGACGCAGAAACAATTTATGAAGTACCTCTCCTGATGCAGGCACAGGGACTGGACAGCACAATCCTTGAAAAGATGGGGCTGCCCGTAGGAGAAACTCCGGGACTAGGTCCGTGGCGTAAATTCCTGGAACGCCGTCATGCTGCTGAAACGAAAGAACCCATCAACATCGCATTGGTAGGTAAATATGACTTGCAGGATGCTTACAAGTCAATCCGTGAAGCATTGTCACAGGCAGGTACTTACAACGACCGCAAAGTGGAGGTTCACTTTGTGAACAGCGAAAAACTGACAGATGAGAACGTAGCCGAAGCCTTGAAAGGCATGGCAGGCGTGATGATCGGTCCGGGATTCGGTCAGCGTGGTATCGACGGTAAGTTCGTTGCCATCAAATATACACGTACACATGATATACCGACCTTCGGTATCTGTCTGGGTATGCAATGTATCGCTATCGAATTTGCCCGCAACGTATTGGGATATGCCGATGCCGACTCACGCGAAATGGATGAAAAGACTCCGCACAACGTGATCGACATCATGGAGGAACAGAAAGCGATCACCAATATGGGAGGTACGATGCGTCTGGGCGCTTACGAATGTGTGCTTCAGAAAGGATCGAAAGCATACCTTGCTTATGGTGAAGAACATATTCAGGAACGTCACCGCCATCGCTATGAGTTCAACAATGACTATAAGGCTCAATACGAAGCTGCCGGTATGAAATGCGTGGGTATCAACCCCGAATCGGATCTGGTGGAAATCGTTGAGATCCCGGCATTGAAGTGGTTTATCGGCACTCAGTTCCATCCGGAATACAGCAGTACGGTATTGAACCCGCATCCGTTGTTTGTGGCTTTCGTGAAGGCAGCCATCGAGAACGAGAAGAATTGACAATTGACAGTTGACAATTGACAATTTATTATTCAAAAATTTATAATTCATAATTAATAGGAATGGATAAAAACACCATTACAGGTCTCGTTTTAATAGGTATATTATTGGTAGGATTCAGTTATCTGAGCCGTCCAAGCGAGGAGCAGATAGCTGCGCAGAAGAAATACTACGATTCTATTGCCGTGGTGCAACAGCAGCAGGAAGCGCTGAAAGCAAAAACAGAAGCCGCACTCGCCAATGAAAACAAAGGTGCAGCGGCGGCAGCAGATTCTTCTGCCCTGTTTTTCAACGCGATGCATGGAACTGATTCCAAAGTAAGCATCCAGAACAGCGTAGCGGAAATCACTTTCACTACGAAAGGCGGACGGGTATATTCGGCTATGCTGAAAGAATACAAAGGACAGGACAAGACAAACCCTGTCGTACTGTTCGACGGTGATGATGCTACCATGAGTTTCAACTTCTACAACAAGCACGGAGCCATCCAGACAAAGGACTATTACTTCGAAGCTGTCAATAAGACAGACAGCAGCGTAACTATGCGTCTGGCTGCGGACAACGCCAGCTACATCGATTTTATCTATACGCTGAAACCGAACAGCTACCTGATGAACTTTGAAATCAAAGCAACAGGCATGGAAGGCAAACTGGCCAGTACGGAGTATGTAGACATCGACTGGACACAGCGTGCACGCCAGCTGGAAAAGGGATTCACTTACGAAAACCGCCTCTCAGAGCTGACTTATAAGGTAAAAGGTGACAATGTAGATAATCTGTCGGCTGCCAAGGATGACGAAAAGGATCTGGGCAATACAGCGATAGACTGGGTAGCATTCAAAAACCAGTTCTTCTCTTCTGTATTCATTGCAGACCAGGACTTCAACAAGGTTTCTGTGAAGTCAAGAATGGAACAACAAGGAAGCGGATATATCAAGGATTATTCTGCAGAAATGAGTACCTTCTTCGATCCGAGCGGAAAACAACCGACAGAAATGTACTTCTACTTTGGCCCGAACCACTTCAAGACCTTGAAGGCACTGGACAAAGGACGTACAGAGAAATGGGAACTTAACAGACTGGTATATCTGGGCTGGCCGTTAATCCGCTGGATCAACCAGTTTATCACGATCAACGTATTCGACTGGCTGTCGGGCTGGGGCTTGAGCATGGGTATCGTACTGTTGATTCTGACAATTATGGTGAAGGTGGTAGTTTACCCTGCTACCTGGAAAACATACATGTCTTCTGCCAAGATGCGTGTATTGAAACCGAAAATCGACGAGATCAACAAGAAGTATCCGAAGCAGGAAGATGCGATGAAGAAACAGCAGGAGGTGATGAGCCTTTACAGCCAGTATGGCGTGAGCCCGATGGGCGGTTGTCTGCCAATGTTATTGCAGTTCCCGATCTTGATGGCATTGTTCATGTTCGTACCGAGCGCTATCGAGTTACGTCAGCAGAGCTTCTTGTGGGCGGACGACTTGTCCACTTACGACGCGTTCATCACATTCCCGTTCCATATCCCGTTCCTGGGCAACCATCTCAGCTTGTTCTGCTTGCTGATGACGGTAACCAACATCCTGAACACAAAGTATACAATGACGATGCAGGATACAGGAGCACAACCGCAAATGGCTGCGATGAAATGGATGATGTATCTGATGCCGATTATGTTCCTGTTCGTACTGAACGACTATCCTTCGGGATTGAACTATTATTATTTCGTGTCAACACTGATTAGTGTAGGAACCATGATTTTGTTGCGTAAAACTACAGACGAAACAAAATTACTGGCTATTCTGGAAGCTAAGAAAAAAGACCCGAAACAAATGAAAAAGACCGGATTTGCTGCACGCCTGGAAGCTATGCAAAAGCAACAGGAACAGTTACAGCAGCAAAAACAGAATAAGCGATAAGAAATTATCCGAAGATATATTCTGAGAAAGCCGGGCAACCGAAAGGGGTTTGTCCGGCTTTCTTTCTCTAAAAAACAAACTTAATATGAAGACAAAATATACTTATAAACAAATCTGGACGATCACCTACCCTATTCTGATCAGCCTGATTATGGAGCAGCTGATCGGCATGACGGACACGGCCTTTCTTGGACGTGTCGGGGAAATTGAATTAGGGGCATCCGCCATCGCCGGGGTTTACTACCTGGCTATTTTCATGATGGCATTCGGATTCAGCGTAGGAGCACAGATATTGATCGCCCGTCGCAACGGGGAAGGAAACTACAAGGAAATCGGACCGATTTTCTATCAGGGGATTTATTTCCTGGTAGTGGTAGCTGCGATTCTGTTTACACTTTCCATCGTATTCTCGCCATTTATTTTAAAGAATATCATTTCGTCCCCTCACATTTATGATGCAGCGGAAAGTTATATTCATTGGCGGGTGTACGGGTTCTTTTTCTCATTTGTCGGAGTGATGTTCCGCGCCTTCTTTGTCGGTACGACACAGACCAAGACGCTGACGCTGAACTCCATCGTGATGGTGCTTTCTAACGTGGTATTCAACTATATTCTGATTTTCGGTAAGTTCGGTTTCCCGCAACTGGGCATTGCCGGTGCAGCCATCGGTTCATCCCTGGCTGAACTGGTATCGGTGATTTTCTTTATCATCTATACCTGGAAGCGGATCGACTGCAAGAAGTATGCACTGAATATCCTGCCGAAATTCCAAAGCCGGACATTGAAGCGGATTCTCAATGTCTCCGTGTGGACAATGATTCAGAACTTCGTTTCTTTATCTACCTGGTTTATGTTCTTCCTGTTCGTGGAACACCTGGGAGAACGGTCATTGGCTATCGCGAACATTATCCGAAATGTGTCGGGCATCCCGTTTATGATCGCCATGGCTTTTGCTGCAACCTGCGGATCTCTGGTCAGCAACCTTATCGGTGCGGGCGAAAAAGATTGTGTACGGGGAACCATCAATCAGCACATCCGTATCGGATATGTGTTCGTACTGCCGATATTGATATTCTTCTGTCTGTTTCCCGACCTGATTCTGCGCATATACACGGATATGCCCGATTTGAGGGATGCGTCCATCCCTTCTTTATGGGTGTTATGCGCAGCCTACGTAGTGCTGGTACCAGCCAATGTGTATTTCCAGTCGGTATCGGGAACAGGTAACACACGCACGGCACTGGCCATGGAACTTTGTGTACTGACAATTTATGTAGCTTACGCTACTTATTTTATTCTTTACCTTAAAATGGACATTGCGTTTGCCTGGACAACAGAAAGTGTGTATGGAATCTTTATCTTCCTCTTCTGCTACTGGTATATGAAGAAAGGAAACTGGCAGAAAAAGCAGATTTAAATCCTTTTTTCATTATCTTCGCAAGAAAATAAACATTTTTATAAAATATGAGACAAGCAAATCTATTTATGATGTCGGCAGCAATGTTGTTAGCTGCCTGCGGCGGAACAAAAGACGCGGGCAAAACGGATCAGGTGCTTATCGAAAAATCCGATATTAAGATCGAAGGGAAGCGTATGACGCCTGAAGCCCTTTGGGCAATGGGACGTATCGGAGGACTGGCGGTATCGCCCGACGGAAAGAAAATTGCGTATACGGTAGCATACTACAGTGTACCGGAGAACAAGAGTAATCGCGAAGTTTTCGTCATGAACGCGGACGGCAGCGATAACCGGCAAATCACCCGCACTCCTTATCAGGAGAATGAGGTGACCTGGATAAAAGGAGGATCGAAGCTGGCTTTCCTGAGCAACGACAACGGAAGCAGCCAACTATATGAAATGAATCCGGACGGTAGCGGCCGTAAACAACTGACCAACTACGACGGTGACATCGAGGGTTATTCTATCTCACCGGACGGCAAGAAACTGCTGTTCATCTCGCAAGTGAAAACCAAAGAAAGCACTGCCGATAAATATCCGGACCTGCCGAAAGCTACAGGTATTATTGTCACCGACCTGATGTATAAGCACTGGGATGAATGGGTGACAACTGCTCCGCATCCTTTCGTGGCAGACTTTGACGGTAACGGTATTTCCAATATCGTGGATATACTGGAAGGAGAACCATACGAAAGTCCGATGAAACCCTGGGGCGGCATTGAGCAACTGGCATGGAATACGACTTCGGACAAAGTGGCTTATACCTGTCGCAAGAAAACAGGGCTGGAATATGCTGTTTCTACCAATTCGGATATTTATGTGTATGATCTGAATACAAAGAAAACGGATAATATCACCGAAGAAAACAAGGGGTATGACACCAATCCGCAATACTCTCCGGATGGCAAGTACATTGCATGGCAAAGCATGGAGCGCGATGGATACGAAGCTGATCTGAACCGTTTGTTTATCATGAATCTGGAAACCGGAGAGAAGCGTTTTGTCAGCAAAGCATTTGAGTCTAATGTGGATGCGTTTGTCTGGGGCAACGATGCCAAGACCATCTATTTTACAGGTGTATGGCACGGAGAAACTCAGATTTATTCTCTTGACCTGACGAATGATTCTGTAAAGGCGATTACTTCAGGTATGTATGATTATGAAGGGGTAGCACTCTTCGGTGACAAACTGATTGCCAAACGTCATTCGATGAGTATGGGTGATGAGATCTATGCGGTAGCATTGGATGGTTCTGCCACTCAACTGACGCAGGAGAACAAGGAGATTTATGATCAGCTGGAAATGGGTAAGGTAGAAGGTCGCTGGATGAAAACGACGGATGGCAAGGATATGTTGACATGGGTGATCTATCCTCCCCAGTTCGATCCGAACAAGAAATATCCGATGATTGTATATTACTATGGCGGTACGACTCCGACTACCCGCGGAATCAGTAATCCGTATTGCGCACAATTATTCGCTTCACGTGACTATGTGGTCTACGTCATCCAGCCTAGCGGAACGATTGGCTTCGGACAGGAATTCTCCGCCCGCCACGTCAATGCGTGGGGCAAACGTACAGCAGATGACATCATCGAAGGCACGAAGCAGTTCTGCAAAGAGCATCCGTTTGTGGATGAAAAGAAAATCGGATGTCTCGGTGCTTCTTATGGCGGATTCATGACGCAGTATTTACAGACGCAGACGGATATTTTCGCCGCTGCCGTATCGCACGCCGGAATCAGTGACGTGACCAGCTACTGGGGTGAAGGTTACTGGGGTTATTCCTACAATGCCATCGCCGCAGCCGACAGTTACCCGTGGAAGGACCCGGACTTGTTCACCAAACAAGGCTCCCTGTTCAACGCCGACAAGATAAACACTCCGTTACTGCTGCTACACGGTACGGTAGATACCAATGTGCCTATCGGTGAAAGTATCCAGCTTTTCAACGCATTGAAGATACTTGGCAAGACTGTAGAGTTCGTGACCGTAGACGGAGAAAACCATTTCATCTCCGATTATGACAAGCGAATCAAATGGCATAACTCCATCATGGCATGGTTTGCCCGTTGGCTACAGGATCAACCGGAATGGTGGAAGGAAATGTATCCGGAACGCCATTTATAATTTATGATAAATACGTATCCCCGGTCGTACACAAGAGTAATTCTTGGATATACTACCGGGGATACTTCTACTTTGTAATCTCATCTATTTTAATTCTACCTCGATAGCTGCCGGATAAAGCCGTTGCGGATCAAAGAACACCGCACAGCTATTAACCATATTCTTCAAATCAGCCTTTACTTTTCCCTCGAAAACCTTTTTGCCATTCACCGTCAGAGTCACCTTTTCAGTTAAATCGACCAGCTCGTCGCAGAGATAAATGACCACTTTCCCTTTATGCACCTGCGCATATTTCTTCGCAAACTTCATCTCTATTCCCCATCGTTGATCCTTCTCCGTAGCTTCATAAACAACATCATCGACCTTCAATGAAATATGATTTCCCGAAATACTCATTTCATAATAAGTACGCGACTTCCCCTCTTCATCGGATCTTTCCTTCACATACAGATTATAAAATCCTTTCCGGTAGAGTCCGTCCATTTCAAAATTCTCCCAGCTTACATATTTGGGATAAGGATTACGGACATATTGCTTCAGCCAGGGAGTCGTCGGACGATAATCAATACTATGCCCCATTCCGGGAATCAGTTCTATCTTGTGAGTGAAATAGCCGGGATGCTGATGCGCCAAACTATCGAATGCTTCCCGTACATATCCGGTCAGTGTATTCCGGTAGAATCCGGTATCCTTATCTCCTGTCCGCAAAGAAAAAGCAATATTACTACAATTCTCCGCAGGAGCATTCTTTAAAGGTTCCCCTCCTGCCATCGGTCCCGCAGCAGCCCAATAATCAGCATAAAATGAGGCCAGACGCTGACTGCCATATCCGCCTTCCGAGATTCCAAAAACATACACTCTGTTGGGATCAATCTTTCCCAAGAGTAAGGATTGTCGCAGCAATTTCTCCCAGGCAAACTGTTTAGCTTTTTGCCACCAACGATAGTACTCGCCTTCGTTCGGAATCTGTGGAATAAAGTAAACGGAAGGAGCATCATCAAAATTCCGGCAAATATTCAATCCGGTACTCCATTCCCGCTCTTTGGGTCCCGAACCATGCAGATAGAGGAATAATGGAAGTTCATTTCCTGCTTCATCTGTCCCTTTCATTCCCCAGTAATAGGGCATCACTGCATTTGGTTCCAAACTATCAGGAAGTTCCCAATAGCCGGTAGAAGCGGATGAGAGTGTATCCAAAGCTATTAATTTTTCTTCTTTAAAACCATCATTTGCCTCTTTCCACAACTGCCATACGACATCACGATAGTGTTCTACTTCTGACAGTTTCAACGGTTTTCCTGCGTCAAAAGTGGTTGTCTTACCGGAAAGAGATTCAGAAAAGAACGTAACAATCTCTTTTCTTGTCTGTGCCTTCACCGACTTCTTCAGGGAGTTCTCATTGGTTTCGAGTTCATGAGCAGTCGAGGAGGCAATACTGGCAGCACAGATTATGCCTAGAAAAAGTGTGTTTCTTATTGTTTTCATATTACTTTGGGGGTTGTTGTTTTTCATATATTTGCTATCAATTCAATGTATGCACAAAGATAAAAATTACTGTCCGGCTCTCCTTATTTTTTCAGTCTAATCTAAAAACTAATATCCAAAGTTTTTAATTAAGAAGTAGAATTAAGCCTTCCGAGAATATGATCCCCAAAAGTAATTGTTACATATAATTACCATTTCATTCTATATAGTTTCCGATAGTCAGTTTTCATTCGAAACCGCATCCTTATATCTTTACAAAAACAAAAACGGCCTTTAATAAACACGGATTCTGTTTATAATAAACTTATCGCACGTTTATTATAAATGGTATCCAAGTTTATTAAAAACGATATTCGTCCCTTTTTAAGTAAGAGACGAAATGTAGCAGGCATAATTAACGACAAAATGGGGCAATAATCATCTGATCATTGCCCCATTCCAAGTTCTTCTGATACTTATAAGTAACAGTATAAAGGTGATATTTATGTATCTATTTTTCTTATTACATTCATCTTATTTATGCCTTTTCTTTTCTCAAAGATACAACATAAAAAGTCATTTGTCAAGTACTTCACCGGAAAAGCGGATATTCTCACTCTATACCCTGCTTTTAATTGCGTAAAGCAGCTATCAGTTCTTCCACCGAAACAAGATTCTGTTCGCCGGTTTCCATATTCTTCAGCATTGCTTTGCCTTCGTTCATTTCGTTCTCTCCTACGATAGCTACGAACGGAACACTCTTGGCATTGGCATAGCTCATCTGCTTCTTCATCTTTGCCGCATCCGGGAAGATTTCCGCACGGATACCTGCCGCACGAACTTTTGCCAGCATACTCATAGAGAAAGCAGCTTCTTTATCACCAAAGTTTACGAACATCAATTCCGTACCGTTCACTGCTTCCTTCGGATAAAGTTCCAGTTGATTCAAGACGTCGAAGATACGGTCTGCACCAAAAGAAATGCCGACTCCCGACACACCGGCCATACCGAATACTCCTGTCAGGTTGTCATAGCGACCACCACCGGTGATACTGCCGATCTGCACGTCCAGCGCTTTCACTTCGAAGATAGCACCGGTATAATAATTCAATCCGCGAGCCAGCGTCAAGTCAAGTTCGATCTCATTTTTCAAGCCCATTGTTTCCAGTGTGCCCAGAATAAATTCGCTTTCTTCCACTCCTTTCATGCCTGTTTCACTGGCTGCCAGCACGCTCTTTAGTGTAGCCAGCTTTTCAGTATTGGTTCCGCTCAGCAGAATGATCGGCTGCAATTTGGCAATCGCCTCATCACTGATCCCTTTCTCTTTCAGTTCCGCATTGACGTTCTCCAGACCAATCTTATCCAGTTTGTCAATAGCCACTGTGATATCTACAATCTTATCCGCTTCACCGATAATCTCAGCGATACCGGAAAGAATCTTGCGGTTATTAATCTTAATACACACACGGATGTTGAAACGGCTGAATACAGTATCGACAATCTGCATCAGTTCTACTTCATTCAGCAGTGAATCACTGCCGACAACATCGGCGTCGCATTGATAGAACTCACGGTAACGTCCTTTCTGCGGACGGTCTGCACGCCATACCGGCTGTATCTGATAACGCTTGAACGGGAAAGTTATTTCATCGCGGTGCATTACCACGTAACGGGCAAAAGGCACTGTCAAGTCATAGCGCAAACCTTTCTCACAGAATTTGCTTGCCAGCTTAACAGCATTACGACTCAATAACTCTTCATCTGTGATGCCGGAAAAATAATCTCCTGAGTTCTGAATCTTAAATAGAAGTTTGTCACCCTCATCGCCATATTTCCCCATCAGTGTAGAAAGCATCTCCATCGACGGAGTTTCTATCTGCTGGAAACCATACAGATGATATACGTCACGAATCGTATTGAATATATAATTACGCTTCGCCATTTCTACCGGCGAAAAGTCACGAGTTCCTTTAGGAATACTTGGTTTTGCTGCCATGATATAATTACTGTTTAGTATTTTAATTGCGCAAATTTACTGCAAATTTCCGAGCAACGCTTGCATATATCTAAAAAAAACATCAATAAAAAAAGAACGCCTCCATAGTCTTTGAAAACGATGGAGGCGTCAAAACGATTAATCTTATCTCTTAGTCTCTTCTGCCCATAGCAATCATAATGTAATAGATCAGCGTAGCCAATGAACCCAGTGCAGCAACTACATAGGTGTATGCAGCAGAGCGAAGAGCGTCTTCGGCTTGCGTATGATTGTATGAATTAGTAATGCCGGATGAACTCAGCCACACAAGCGCGCGC
>ENA-OPXH01002336-OPXH01002336.1-human-gut-metagenome-genome-assembly--contig:-NODE-2336-length-10718-cov-2.556598_pt1 | contig 10718 bp, 11 predicted proteins | sample MGYA00241521_ERZ502034 | MGnify/ENA primary metagenome ERZ502034 (study PRJEB25962, sample SAMEA2042103) | human gut metagenome | biome: human gut; feature: human-associated habitat; material: faeces... | reverse complement strand
TCATTTTCGACGAAACACCCGAAGAAGCAAACAACGACGATACAGAAAGAGAAGACACCCCCAAAAAACGCACACTGAAAGATTTCACGATACAGGAATTACAAGAACAACTCGAAAAAGCAATCGATGATGAGGCCTACGAAATAGCAGCCCAGATTCAGCAAGAAATCAACCGGCGAAATGAAAATCCCGGTCGATGCTAAACTTCGAGAAACAACACAACCATAAAACTTGAAAACATAATTTATTAAGTGCTATGAATATAAAACTTCGTCTGACCATTATGAACTTTCTCCAGTTTTTCATCTGGGGTTCTTGGTTAATCTCCTTAGGAGGCTATATGGGAGCCAGCCTGCACTTCGAAGGCGGTCAAATAGGAAAAATATTCGCCACCATGGGCATAGCCTCCCTCTTCATGCCGGGACTGCTCGGCATCATCGCCGACCGCTGGATAAACGCAGAAAGGCTGCTCGGAGTCTGCCACCTGCTCGGTGCCGCCCTCCTCTGGTACGCCTCCACACTTACCACCTACCAGCCCATGTACTGGATTATGCTGCTCAATATGATGGTCTACATGCCCACCCTCGCCCTTACCAATGCCGTATCATACAACGCCCTGGAAAAGTTCCACCTCGACATAGTCAAAGACTTTCCACCCATACGGGTATGGGGTACCGTAGGATTTATCTGCGCCATGTGGGCCGTCGACCTCAGCGGCATAGCCCGCAGCCCCATGCAACTCTACGTAGGCGCAGCAGCAGCCCTGCTGTTGGGAATATACGCCTTTACCCTTCCCGCATGCCCACCCACAAAAAGCCAGAAAAAGACTCTGCTCTCAGCCTTCGGGCTCGATGCACTGGTACTTTTCAAACAAAAGAAAATGGCCATTTTCTTCCTGTTCTCCATGCTGTTAGGCGCAGCACTCCAAATCACCAATACCTTCGGAGGCTCCTTCCTCGACAGCTTCAAGTCCATACCCCAATACGAACACTCCTTCGGAGTAGAGCACCCCAATATCCTGCTATCCATCTCGCAGATGTCCGAGACCCTCTTTATCCTCGCCATACCCTTCTTCCTCAAACGCTTCGGCATCAAGCAAGTCATGCTCATGAGCATGTTTGCCTGGGTACTCCGATTCGGGCTCTTCGGCATCGGCAATCCCGGAAACGGACTCATACTCCTCATCCTCTCGATGATTGTATACGGCATGGCATTTGACTTTTTCAACATATCAGGCTCCCTGTTTGTCGAGAAAGAAACCACCCCCTCCATCCGGGCAAGCGCCCAAGGGCTCTTCATGATTATGACCAACGGGCTGGGAGCCATCATCGGAGGCAATGCAAGCGGCTGGGTAGTAGACTACTTCACCACCGACCACGTCACCGACTGGCCCGCAGCATGGTTCGTATTCGCAGGTTACGCACTGGCCATAGGCATCATATTTGCCCTCGTATTCAAATACAAGCATAACCCCCGAGAATTCGAACAAGAAGCCTGACGAGATTCAAAAAAATTACAAACCCTTATTACCGACCGTTCGTAACATGACTATCCCGGCACAAGGCATCAGCCTGCTATCCATAGGAAGAGGCATATTAGGAATAATGGCACTCCTCCTCATCGCATACCTCCTGAGCACAGACCGGAAAAACATCCCCTGGCGCACCGTCGCCACGGGACTGGCCCTCCAGCTCATTCTCGCATTCGGCATCCTCTACGTCCCATTCATCCAGAACAGTTTCGAATGGGCAGGACGAGCGTTTGTAAAAATCATGGACTTCACACGAGCCGGCTCCGCCTTTCTCTTCGGCAGCCTGCTCGACAGCAAGCACATAGGATACATATTCGTTTTCCAAGTACTCCCCACCATTATCTTCTTCTCGGCCCTCACCAGCCTGCTATACTACCTGCACATCATACAAAAAATAGTACAACTCTTCGCCTGGTGCCTCAAAGGCATATTCCGCATCTCCGGAGCCGAAGGACTCACCGTGGCCGGAAACATCTTCCTCGGACAATGCGAAGCACCCCTGCTTGCCAAAGAATACCTCCCCCGGATGAACCGTTCCGAAATATTCCTCGTCATGACAGCCGGTATGGCAACCATCGCCGGAGCCGTCATGACCGCATACATAGGCATGCTGGGAGGCGACGACCCCCAAGCACGAGTCACATTCGCCCGCTACCTGCTCTCGGCCTCGGTCATGGCAGCCCCTGCAGCCATCGTATTTGCCAAAATCATCGTCCCCCAAAACGAGAAAACAGACAACACCATAAAAGTAAACACGATAGACAGCGGCGACAACCTGCTCGACGCCATATCCAAAGGCACCGTGCAAGGAGTAAAACTCGCGGTCACCGTCGCCGCACTACTGCTCACATTCATCGCCATGATCGCCCTCCTCAATTACCTTCTCGGAGGACTCATCGGCCGATACACCGGACTCAACCAATGGCTCTCCACACTATACGGGAGACCCATGCAATTCGACTTCCAGACACTTGTCGGGTGGATTTTCACCCCTCTGGCATGGCTCATGGGCGTCTGCAAAGAAGACATGGCCGCCGTCGGCAGCCTGCTGGGAACCAAGATGGTGCTCAACGAATTTGTCGCCTACGCCGACTTCAACACCCTGAAAAACGCAGGAGCCCTCATACAAGAAAAATCCATAATTATCACTACATTTGCACTGTGCGGATTTGCCAACATCAGCTCCATCGGAATGCAAATCGGAGGCATCGGCGTGTTGGCACCCGGCCAGAGAAAAATGCTGACCCGATACGGGCCCCTGGCGATGATAAGCGGCATGCTGGCATCCTGCATGTCGGCAACACTCATCGGCATGATAGTCGGATAACGCGCCGTCCCCCTCCCGACAACCGGAAGCAACAAGCCCCGTTTCGGGAAAAACACAAGACAAGACGGCCCGCACCCATAAAAAATACAAAAAATACAACAACAAATTATGCACATTTTCTACACACCCCATATCGGAACCACCCTCGAACTGCCCGAAGAAGAATCGCGGCACTGCGTACGCGTGTTGCGCCTCGCCGAAGGCACCGAAATACGCCTGATGGACGGCAAAGGAACCTTCTACCGTGCCGCCATCACCCTGGCACACCCCAAGCACTGCACCGTCAGCATCATAGAGAAGATACCCTCCCCCAACCCGTGGAACTGCACCCTGCACATAGCCATAGCACCCACCAAAAACATCGACCGCATAGAATGGTTTGCCGAAAAATGCACCGAAATAGGCATCGACGCCATTACCCTGCTGCACTGCCGCTACTCGGAACGCAAAGAAGTCAAAAACGAACGCATCGAAAAAATCATCATATCAGCAGCCAAGCAATCCCTCAAAGCCACGTTGCCCGCACTGTCCGGAATCACCGATTTCAAAAAGTTCATCGCACAACCCTTTGACGGAGACAAATACATAGCCCATTGCTACGACCAGGACAATAAAACCCTGCTGAAAAACACCTGTAAGCCGGGCACAAACACACTGGTCCTCATCGGGCCCGAAGGAGACTTCAGCACCGAAGAAGTAGAAGCAGCCATCGCCGGAGGATTCATCCCCGTATCATTAGGAAACAGCAGGCTACGCACCGAAACCGCCGGAGTAGTCGCCTGCCACACATTACAACTGATAAACGAATAAAACAAATAAAAAACATGCTATTACAAACAGACAAACTCAAAGCCTCACAAACAAACAATTTCTTCCTGTTAGCCGGCCCTTGCGTCATCGAAGGCGAAGACATGGCACTCAACATAGCCGAGCACATCGTCAAGATAACCCGGCGGCTCGACATCCCCTACATATTCAAAGGCTCATACCGCAAGGCAAACCGCTCGCGTATCGACTCCTTCACCGGAATCGGTGACGAAAAAGCCCTCCGCATCCTGCGCCGCATAAGCGAAACATTCGGCATACCCGTTGTGACCGACATACACACCGCCGCCGAAGCGGCCATCGCTGCCGAATACGTAGACGTACTCCAAATACCGGCCTTCCTCTGCCGGCAGACCGACCTGCTCACCGCCGCGGCCAGGACGGGCAAGACCGTGAATATCAAAAAGGCGCAGTTCCTTTCGGGGTTGGACATGCAGTACCCCTATGAGAAGGCGCGTGATGCGGGGGCTTCGGAAATATGGCTCACCGAACGCGGCAATATCTACGGTTACAACAATCTGGTGGTCGATTTCCGCAATATCCCCGACATGCTGCGCATCGCGCAGACCGTGGTGATGGATTGTACCCATTCGGTGCAACGTCCCGGCGGTGCGGGCGGTACGACGGGAGGCAACCGCGAATTCGTGCCGGCCATGGCCCGGGCGGCACGGGAGTTCGGTGCCAACGGCTTCTTCTTCGAAGTGCACCCCTGCCCCGACTGCGCCAGGAGCGACGGCCCCAACATGTTGCAACTCGACGATCTGGAGAATCTCATTAAAACCTTGCTATAATGACCGATACCACCAAAGCGCAGATCCTCGACCTGGCCCGCAAGGCCATCAATACCGAGATGCTGGCGCTCAAGCACATGAAGGAGACCTTGGGTGACAATTTCGCCGATGCCGTGGAGCTGATCCTCGCATGCAGCGGCAAATGCATCGTCACCGGCATGGGCAAGTCGGGGCTCGTCGGGCGCAAGATCGCCGCGACGCTGGCCTCGACCGGAACCCCGAGTTTCTTCCTGCATCCCGGCGAGGCCTTCCACGGCGACCTGGGGATGATCTCGAAGGACGACGTCGTGCTGGCGCTCTCCTATTCGGGCGAGACCGACGAAATCCTGAAGATCGTGCCTTTCATCCACTCCAACGGCAACAAGCTGGTGTCGATGACGGGCAACCCCGAATCGGCGCTGGCGAAGAATTCCGATATCCATCTCGACGTGAGCGTCGAAGAGGAAGCCTGCATCCTGCACCTCGCGCCGACGACCTCGACCACGGCGCAGATCGCCATGGGCGATGCGCTGGCCGTGTCGCTCATGCAGATGCGGGGCTTCACGAGCGTCGATTTCGCACGCCTGCATCCGGGCGGCAGCCTCGGGCGTCGCCTGCTGATGACCGTGGGCAACGTGATGCGTTCGCACGACCTTCCGGTCGTGGCGCCCGACTGCTCGGCGACGGATATGATCCACGCCATCAGCAAGGGCGGGCTGGGGCTTATCATCATCTGCGAGGGCGACCGGATCGAGGGCATTGTGACCGACGGCGACGTGCGCCGTGCGATGGAGCGCCGCCGCGCCGAGTTCTTCAATATCAAGGCCGCCGATATCGCCACGCCCAGCCCGAAAACCATCTCCGCGGATAAGAAACTGATCGAGGCCGAGAAGATGATGACCCGGAACAAGGTCACGTCGCTGCTCGTCACGGACGATGCCGGGAAATTGCAGGGCGTGATTCAGATTTACGACATCAAATTATAGGGCTTTCGCTGCTGCGTCACGCCGCCTGTACGGGCGGCGTATGCGGGACGGCGTGCCCGCCGTGAAAACACAAGGGGGGCGGTATCATGGTACCCCCCCCCTTTCTTGTCTGCCGCGGTATGCCTCCGCGGGGTCAGTCCCCCTCTTCGAGCTGGAAAACCTGTTCGACGGGTTTGCCGAAGATCCGGGCGATCTTCAGTGCCAGTACCGTCGAGGGGACGAAGCGCCCGGCCTCGATGGCGTTTACGGTCTGGCGGCTTACGCCGATGGCATCGGCCAACTGCTGTTGGGTCATGCGTACTTCGGCGCGTTCGACTCGAATCCTATTCTTCATCGCGGAGCGTTTTGTTAAGCCGGTACATGGCCATGCGGAAAAGCAGGTAGTAGATGGCCGGGATGGTGTACAGCAGTACGAACATGCAGGTCAGGAACTCGAAGTCGTAGAAACACAGTGCCAGTAGGATCAGTAATATGTAGTTGGCGTATACGGAGATGAACAGGCTGTTCAGCCGCAGCGAAGTAATCATTTCGTCCTCGTTGCGTTCGCGGGCGAAGCCTATGAAGATCAGGCCGATGGCCGTGCCGATAAGGGCCGTGTTATTGAGCAGGTGCTCGTTCAGGCTGTCGAGCCAGTTCAGTTTGTCCTGCAGGAAAAGCATGTAACAGCCGAGCAGGACGGAGGGAAGCAGCAATATCCATCCGATTTTCTTGAAACCGACGGGCAGTAAATAGTCTTTTTTCATAATGCAGTTTTTTATTTGTTTTTGCAGATACAGGATCCGTCAGGCATTTTCATCCGCTTCCGGTGTGCGGCATCGGAGCCGCCACAAGCGCAGATTGAAAATGATTACGTATACGGTGCAGATAAATACCGGATTGGAAAGCCAGTCCGTCCATGCCTTGATTCGGACGATCTCACCCAAAGTTAATATCCGGGTTCCGACGTAGAAGAAAGGAATCCGGAGCAGGTTGACAATGAAGAACAGGTAGATGACGGCGACCAGGGTTTGTCCGCGCAGCGAAGAGATGTACTCGTCTTCGATCCGTTCACGGGAGAGGGCGATTATCGGCAGAGCGATCATGGTGATCGTTGCGACCGACAGGAGCCATGTGTCGGTTCGCTCCTCTTCGACCGGCCGGAGAACCATTATGAGAATGAAAGCCAGGGCGACGATCAGCAGGATTGATGCGAGGTGTTTGCATCGGTGCGGCAATAAAAGGTTTTTAGGCATACGGTAATCGTTTTAGTGGTTTGACTAATACAAATGTAAAGTTTATTTTGCATTTTGGCAAGTAAACACGACAAAATTTTTGAACGCTAAAAAATTAGAGGGCCTTAGGCCCTCTAAAAATCTTGTCCGCAATTCCCGGGAATTCATCGGCTCAATCCGGATTCGGCCCGGTGTCACCGGTTCGCGTTTTCCTGTCCTTGCATTCTGTTTACCGGCTTCTGTTCGCTGCTTATTGTTCACAGCCGGGTATTCGCGGTTTGGTCTTCACTGCCTGTTGTTGACCGTTCGCAGGTTGTGTTCCTGGACCGGATTTCCGCAAACTGCTTTTCCGCCTTCCCCCGGATGCCGGATCCAGATACCGGGTGCTGGTATCGGAACATACACACCGGGCCCGGGCGCCTGTCATCGGCCGCTCGATGCTTGGCGCCGGTGACCGGCCCTCGCTGCTGTGCCGGATCGGGTTTGCCGTCGGGTCAGCCCCGGATGTAATGCGGCATATCGGCGGGAATCTCCATCGAGATCTCTGCCAGCCCGCCCACGATGCCGTCCACGCGCCAGGCTGTCTGGTAGATCATTTTGCGGACGCCGTTTTTCTCGATCGTGTAGGCATTCGTGCCCCCGTCGGCGAGCAGGCGCCGGATAATTCCGCGTGACCGTTCGCTGTGGCAGTCGAAGAGGTTTTTGCCGATCATGTCGCCGTGCCGGGCGAAGGTCGTGCGCGCCTTGTCGTTCATGTAGAGGATCGTGCCCCCGGTGTCGCATACCGTAACCGCGCAGTTCATGCCGTCGGCCCAGGGATAGGGATTTTCTGTCGTCATATTGCCGTAGGTTTATCGTCGGGGGAAAGCCTCCCTTTTCAACGGGAGGTGCGGAGTGATTATGGGCATTGCAGCGAAGATGCGGAGGTAAACCCCGGTTTACTGCTGTATCTTCACCAGCTGTTCGCGGTAGGCGTTCAAGATGCGCGATTTGGAAATGAAGCCCAGGTAGCGGTTCTGTTTGTCGACCACGGGCAGCATCCAGGTGTGCTTGTCCTCGAATTTCTCCATGACGCCCTGTATCAATTCGTGTTCGAGTATCTTGTCCGGGGGCTGGATCATGTAGTCGGAGATCGGCTGCCCGTATTTTTCGTGTTTGAACATGTCTTCGCGCAGGTCGTCCAGCTGCACGATACCCAGCAGGTGTCCGAAGTTGTCGATCACGGGGAAGATGTTGCGGCGTGCCGTCGAGATGATGTGCACGATGTCGCCCAGCGTGAAATTCTCCTTGATGCGCAGGAAATCGGTCTCCATCAGATCGTCGAGCTTCAGGAAGACGAATACCGACTGGTCTTTGTCGTGCGTGAGCAGTTCGCCCCGCTGGCGCAGTTGTTTGGTGTAGATCGAGTCGGGGTCGAGGTAATAGTCTACGGCGAACGATATGCAGGCCGTGATCATCAGCGGGATGAACAGTCCGTAGCCGTTCGAAAGCTCCGCGATGAGGAAGATCGAGGTCAGCGGCGCCTTCATCACGCCCGACATCACGCCGGCCATGCCCACCAGCGTGAACGAGACGACCGAGACGTCCCAGTCGAAGAATGCATTGCACAGCAGGGCGATCGAGGCTCCCGTGAACGCCCCCACGAACAACGACGGCGCGAAGGTTCCGCCCACGCCGCCCGCGGCGTTGGTCGAGGCCATGGCGATGACCTTGAAGAACATCGTGGCGATGACGAAGAGGATGACCACCCAGTCGATTTCCCGGAAGCGGTAGAAGAGCGAATTGTCGAACAGCTCCTGTGCGCGGCCGTGCATCAGCGACATGAACCCTTCGTAGCCTTCGCCGTAGAGCGGCGGGAAGATGAAGATCAGGATGCCCAGCACGGCGCCGCCGACGAGCCATTTCTTATATTGGCTGTCGATCTTACGGAAGAAGTTGCCCACGCGCAGGTTGGTCGAGGTGAAATACCAGGACATCAGCCCGCAGCATACGCCGAGCAGGATGAAAAGCGGTATCTGCCACAGCTCGAAGGCGTCCTGCGGCTGGAGCGTCACGGCCAGTATGGGGTCGAAGCCGCGCAGCATGAAAGCCATCGTCGTGGCCGTGATCGAGGCGATCAGCAGCGGGATCACGGAGCCGGCCGTGATGTCGAGCATCAGGATCTCCAGCACGAAGACCACACCCGTGATCGGGGCCTTGAAGATGGCTGCCAGCGCCGCACCGGCACCGCAGCAGAGCAGCAGCGTGGTATGCTTGTAATTGAGGCGCACCAGCCGCCCGACGTTCGAGCCTATCGCCGCGCCCGTCAGTACGATCGGCGCCTCGGGCCCCACCGAACCGCCGAACCCGATGGTCGTGGCGCCGCCTACGATCGACGTCCAGCAGTTGTGCCCCGGGATGCGCGAGTTGCGGCTCGACATGGCGTAGAGCACGCGCGTTACGCCCTCCGAAATATTGTCGCGCACGATGTATTTTACGAACAGCGTGGCGAGTATGATGCCGATGGCGGGGTAGATCAGGAACAGGACATGCGCACTGTCCACCGGGAACCAGCGTATCAGCCCGCTCTTGATGCCGTGCAGCAGTATTTCGAACAGGTAGGTGCCCAGTCCGGCGAGTATACCGACCACGACAGCCAGCAGCATCATGATCTGGCTGTTGCTCAACCGCCGGGTCAGGCGGAGGAACTCGCGGTAGATATGCTCGGTGCGTAACTGCATCCTATTGTTTGCGAGCGAAATGCTCGGCTTGTTCGGCGATAAGCCGTTTGTCGTCGAAATAGTTGATCTTCATGGCCCGCTTCACGTCGTCGAGTGTCTGCGAGGCCATTTGCCGGGCAGTCTCCGAACCGGTGCGGAGAATCTCATAGACCTCTTCGATGCGGCCTTCGTAGTATTTGCGGCGTTCGCGGAACGGTTCCAGCGTCTCGTTGAGCACGGCGATCAGGAATTTCTTGACCTTCACGTCGCCCAGGCCGCCGCGGCGGTAATGCGCCTTCAGCTCGTCCAGCGACGGGTAGTCGGGCAGATATTTCGGGAAATGCTCGGGGCGGCTGAAGGCATCGAGGTAGGTGAACACCGTGTTGCCCTCCACCTTGCCCGGGTCTTCGACGCGCAGGTGGTCGGGATCGGTATACATTCCCATGACTTTCTTCTTCACCTCGTCGGCGCTGTCCGAGAGGTAGATGCAGTTGCAGAGCGATTTCGACATCTTGGCCTTGCCGTCGGTGCCGGGCAGGCGCAGGCAGGCGGCGTTCTGGGGCAGCACGATCTCCGGCTCGGTCAGGGTATCGCCGTAAACAGCGTTGAATTTGCGCACGATCTCGCAGCACTGCTCGATCATGGGCTTCTGGTCCTCACCGGCAGGCACGGTGGTGGCGTGGAAGGCGGTGATGTCCGCAGCCTGACTGATGGGGTAGCAGAAGAAGCCCACCGGGATGCTGGTCTCAAAGTTGCGCATATGGATCTCGCTCTTGACGGTGGGGTTGCGCTGCAGGCGGCTCACGGTGACGAGGTTCATATAGTAGAAGCTCAGCTCAGTCAATTCCGGCACCATGGACTGGATGAAAATATGGGTCTTGGCGGGGTCGATGCCGCAGGCCAGATAATCCAGCGCCACCTGCAGGATGTTCTGGCGCACCTTTTCCGGGTTGTCGGCGTTATCGGTCAGGGCCTGTGCATCGGCGATCATAACGTAGATCTCATCGTACTCGCCGGAGTTCTGCAGGCGCACCCGCTCCTTCAGGGAACCGACATAGTGGCCCACATGCAGGCGGCCGGTGGGACGGTCGCCGGTCAGAATGATCTGTTTCATTGTAATTCTTCTCCTCAAAAGTCTCCTTGCTCCGCCTTGCCTTTTCCGAAAAACGTTCTGCTTCTGCCAAGGGCTCCCCTACCAGGGGAGCTGGCCGCCGCCAGGCGGACTGAGAGGTTTAATCGTTATTTATAAGTATATCCCCCGCCGCTTTCCCTGTCAACAAAAGCCGCACCGGAACGGACAAAAAAGAAAAAGCGATGGAAAACTTCCATCGCTTTACTGGCGCCTCTTGCCTGACTCGAACAGGCGACA
>ENA-OPXH01002334-OPXH01002334.1-human-gut-metagenome-genome-assembly--contig:-NODE-2334-length-10724-cov-2.907864_pt1 | contig 10724 bp, 5 predicted proteins | sample MGYA00241521_ERZ502034 | MGnify/ENA primary metagenome ERZ502034 (study PRJEB25962, sample SAMEA2042103) | human gut metagenome | biome: human gut; feature: human-associated habitat; material: faeces... | reverse complement strand
ATTTTCTACATTTTTATTTGTTGTGAATGCCTGTAGTTATATACAGGCATTTTTGCTGTTAGGATAAACCCCTGTTTTTCCGGTCTCTTTTGCATTCCGTTATAGAACACAATAAGAACTCTTTATAAGAATTCACTTATTTCTACAGTTTCAAATACATAAAACGATAAAAGTTAAGATATTCTTAATTTTCACAAAAAAGACACAAAATGGAAGATTTTTCTGATAAAACAAAGTATAATGAGTGTAAATAACCCGTTTGAAGAGGAGAAAATAGAACCTGAGGGGAGAAAAAGGAGGAATCATATGAAGAAAAGAACGGTAAAATTGTTATCGCTCATGATGGTGACCACATTTCTGGCGACCAGTACGATAACAACGGAAGCAGCCGGGACGGGTGCGTATCAGAAGATTAAGACCGGAGATAAGATTAGCAAGAAAGAGAGCACGAATAAAGGCGATTATGTAGAAGGACAGGCGCTGGTTTTGTATAAGGACAACAAGATTTCAACGAAAGCGGCTGCGCAGAGAGCGCTTAATGTAAGCGATATCAGCGTGTCAAAGGTATGGAATTTTGATGCAGCAGAAGAATCAAAGGGAAGGGCAAGTACGCAGAGTGCGGCTTCTGCACAGTCAAGTGCGACTACAACATCACTTACAGTCGGATTGGTTACTTCGAAGACATTAAGCACGAAGAAGTTAATTGAGAAATTATCTGCGGACAGTGATGTGCAGATAGCAGAGCCAAACTACCGTGTACATGCGCTGACAAATGATTCATATTTCAGTAAACAGTGGGGACTTAAAAATACGGGTCAGAATGGCGGCGTGGAAGGAAATGCCACGAACGTAGAGAAGAAATGGGAAAAGACCAAAGGTTCTGATGATGTTGTCGTTGCTGTTGTAGATACCGGTGTAGATTATACACATGAAGATCTGAAAGACAACATGTGGGAGAATACATATCAGCCGAAGTTAAGAGGCGAATATGGCTATGACTTTGCGAATGCTGATACAGATCCGATGGATGATGAAGGACATGGAACACATTGCGCCGGAATCATTGGCGCAAAAGGCGATAATGGCGTCGGCGTCAGTGGTATGAACCACAATGTGAAGATTATGGCATTGAAAGCATTGGATGAAAACGGTAGTGGTTCTGACAGCGATCTGATTGATGCTTACAATTATATTAACAAAGCTATAAACCTGGGAGTAAATGTTGCTGCAATCAACGATTCCTGGGGTGGAGAAGGAAAGAGTACCATTTTTAAGAAACTGATGGATCTTGTTGGAGCAAAGGGTGCGGTATCTGTATGTGCAGCGGGAAATGAATCTGCAGATAATGATGAAACGGCCACTTACCCGGCAAACGATGACTGCGCTTATAAGATTAGTGTCGCTGCTACAAATGAAAAGGGTGAGCTCAGCAATTATTCAAACTATGGAAAAGAGAAAGTGGATATTGCAGCTCCAGGAAGTGATATTCTCTCTACATATGCAGAGGATTGTTATAATCCATCCATTTATTCTGCAGAAAAACAGAAAGAAGTAACGCAGAAACTTGCGGATTTTAATGGAGAGAGCAGCTGGGCAGAATGGAATCCGGAGAATATTAGAATTACAAGTACAACTGAAGGAAAAGAATCTAATTACAAAGCCGAGTTAAGCGATGACAACTTTGGGGATGCAGATGGAAAATCTTTGAAAATTTCTCTGAAAGGGGTCAGCGCAGGTGAGACGATTTCTGTTAGGATTCCATATACAGTAAGTGAAGGAACAAAAGAATTTCCTGAATTTAGTGCAATGACGAAGGTGAGTGGTCCAAAATCAACTGCTTCTATGATTTCCAGCGGAAGTGTACTTATTATTGGAGAATGTGCGGCTGATCGTGATTTGCCAGAAAGTACAGATGATTTGATAGATGAAAATTGGGATATTGCATATAATTATAACGGATATGAGATAAGTGGAGAAATGGAAGATTGGGTACATCTGGAAGTGCCACAGGAAGAAAAGAACCCGAAGACCGGAGAACGCTCTATCTTCCTGTCACTTATGGCAGAGGCAAAAGGAGATTATACAATTACATTGGATGATCTGGGACTCAGCAAAGAAAATGTTGCTTCTTCCAATTTTGGCAAATATGAATATGAAAGTGGAACATCTATGGCAACGCCGTTTGTTACAGGAGCAGTCGCATTGGAAGCAGCAGAGAATCCAAAGAGTACAGCGTTGGAACGTATTTCAGCAGTATTTTCTCAGGTGAAACGAACAGATGTACTGGAAGGAAAGGTAGCAACCGGAGGCGCGTTGGATTATACACAAAAAGTAGCAAATGCGCCAAGAATCAGTACTGTGAAAGTAAATCAGAGTAACGGACAGATTACGATTAATGGAAGTGGGCTGGATGCAACAGATCTGAGCGTAAATGTAACCGAAAAAGGCAGCACGACTGCAAAAGCAGCAAAGATTGTAAAGAAAACAGAAAAACAGGTAGTTATTGATGGAAAAGCATGGCTGAATCGAGTGGCATCTATTGCGGTTACAGGGAATGGAAGGACGGCAACAAAGAAGAATATTTATCTGGTAGACGGAAAATCTTCTTATAAAAAAGTAAAAGGTCTGGAAGTAGAAAGTTCATCTAATATGGCAACAGATGGTCGAAATATTTACATGGCTGATTCTAGTTCAGACAGCATCAATATATTAGACCAGTCTGATCCGGAAGAAGTGGATGAATACCCACTGACAGTTGTAAAGCCGACAAAATATTTCAAGAAAGAGGCAGGCAGTCAGGGCAGATACGATTTTGCATTTGGAAATGATCTTGTCTATGCGGATGGAATGTTGTACAACATTGGTGCATATTCAGAAGTACAGGGAAGTACAGATGAGGATATAGATGAGGGTGATGACGACGATGATGATGATGATACTACGGAATCGGCATATTCTTCCGAATATAAATTATTTGCATTTAATACTTCAAACGGAAAGGTACAGTGTATTGGAACACTTCCGTCAGCAGTAATGAAAACAGAAGACTGGACGCTTGCGGCTTATAATGGAAGAATCTATCTTATTGGCGGATATGATTACCAGCAGAAAGCATGCAGTAAGAAAGTTTACATCTACAATCCGGGTACAAAGAAATGGAATCAGGGTCCATCCCTTCCGGAAGGAAGAGCCGGTGGAAAAGCATTGCAGAGTGGTGGAAAACTGATTTATACACTCGGATATGGTGAAAAACAGGATGGTGTGGAATATGAAAAACAGACTTGTCCGGTTAATTTGATATTAAGTGGAAATAAGTGGACAGCATCCAAGAAGACCTTATCGACATATGGAGCTGTTACAAAAGTCGTAAATGGAAGTAAAGCATTTAAAAAGTATGATGTCAGTGTAAATATCTGTGCGGGAGGACTTGTATATGTGGGTAATCCTATGGTTGGATTAGGTGATACATTTACTTATAATGTAGCAAAAGATACTTATAATTCTACGAAATATAATCAGATAACAAATCTGGATGTTTATGATGAGGATTATGATTATGACTATGACGATGATGAAGATGAAGAATGCATAGATTACGACGCTATCACTGTCGGAAGTACACTTTACATCTTTGACGAAGATGGACAGGGTTACAAGGCAACAATCGGCAGTGGGCTTGTAAAAGTAACTGCAAAGGCATCCAAAGCCGGTAAGATTTCCGGAGCGAACAGAGGTATCCTTCCGGGAAATAAAGTAAGACTTACTGCAAAAGCAAATAAAGGTTATGCAGTGAAATCTTTCAAAGTGGCAGGTAAGAAAGTAAGCGGTACGTCTAAAACGATCCGCCTGACTGGAAATATAACTGCTTCTGCAAGCTTTGGCAAAGCAGTTTCCAAACTGACACTGAAAGACAAAGAGCTGACTTTAAAAGCCGGAAAGAAAGCAAAGATTCAGGTGAAAGTCACACCGAAGAGTGCGGTGAATAAGAAATTATCTTACACATCCAGCAACAAGAAATATGCAACAGTATCTTCTAAAGGTGTAGTGCATGCGCTGAAAGCTGGAAAAGGTAAGATGGTGAAGATTACTGTTAAAGCAACAGATGGTTCTGGAAAGAAAGTTGTTTGCAAAGTGAAGATCCAGTAGGCGCCGGAGTACTCATTGAATTTCAATAATTTAAAATAAAAGAACAACTGCTCTGTGGAGTTTCCGTGGAGCAGTTGTTCTTTTTATATAATGAAGTTTAGTTCGCAAAACGCAGAATTAGCATCCTGCAGATGTGCTCGAGGGAGTTAATGTGATACCATCGGATTGCTACGTGCAGAGCACTCTCGCAATCCTACCCGACATTCGCAAAACGCAGGATTAGCATCCTGCTGTATTGCTCATGACGGGGCGAGTCCCAAGATCTTTCGTCCACATTTGAGCAAGCTCATGTGTACTCAGATCTGGTACTCTGGTATCACATGATTCTCCACATGATCTCGCGTGGTTCGAGGTTGATGGTTTCGCGGGATCCGTTTCCGTCGTAGACATCGGTTGTCTGCGGGGAATCGGAGTTGTTCAGGATTGCGTATTTACCGCTTTCCGGATAAGCGTGGACTTCGCAGTTGATATTGTCTGCGTTCCAGATGTAATAATTATCTTCCTTGTGGGAAGCGTAATATAAGGCGCGCAGAAGAAGTCTTGTGTTGTCCGGATCGTTAGCGAGTGCAGAGAAATATACACCGCGTCCGTCTCCGTATGCATTTGCGGCAATGTGGACTTCATCATTGGAATAATCAATGATCTCTGTACTGCCGGTAAGTGCGTACACGTCTGGTGTGCCTTCACCGAGCTGGTAAGCTCCCCAGTGCTCATCTGTAATAAAATGCGCAAGCCTCGGAACAATGTGGTATTTGGCAGTCGAAAGTGTGAAGCCAAGTTCACGGTCTACACCGAGTACATCGGCAAGCTGGAAGAAACGACCACCGTGTAAAACAGCCGATGGTTCTCCGATACCGATAAATCCGCCGCCGTCATAAACCCATTTTCGTATGATCGTAACGAGGTCTGCATCCAGCCATTCTCTTCCACCGGAAAAAGCAGTTCCAGCATCTCCGGCATTGATGATCACATCAACATCATCCGGCACACCGTCCCTGCGGATATCCGCAAAGCTTAAAAAGCATACATCGACAGGCGAACCGCTGAGTGCTTCTAGAATACCGAAATAAGGATTGGTTTTCTTGTAACTTCGTCCCGGAAGAACGGTGTACGCCTGCCAGGAACGAAGTGTACCCCAGGAATTAAGGACGGCAACTTTCAGTCCGCTGTATGGTTTGCGTCCCTTTACATTGTCGTAAATGGTACGGTATTCGTCGGTTATTTTCTCAATGTAGCTTACAAAAGTGGTTGAAGATGTGGCAGTTCCCGGATCACCGTCAAAAGTAAGGCGGTCCAGCGGGCTTCGCATCATGGCACGTCTTGCTGCGATCCAGTTTGCAGAAGCCGTGATACATGCATGATTCTCATCTTCAAATGTCTCTTCGGACAGATATGGAAGAAGCCGTCCCTCTGTGTCATGGATACCCGGAATATCAGAGAGCATCCGGAGCGTTGTTCCGTTATATACATTTCCGGAAATGCAGTCTACGCTGATATCCTGAAAATATGGGCCGTAAGGCTCTGTTCCGATCCAGCTCTCACCGAAGAACATGGAAGCCTGTTTGCCAGCTGCATGTACCATGTCCACCAGTTCTTTTGCACGGCGGGATACGAATCTCTGGATAAAATGAGTGTAATCCCGGTAAGCCTTGGTCGGCACACGGAAAGTAGAGTTGAAGTATCCGTTATCGACCAGATCTTCCGGCTTCAGGGCATATCCGTATTCCTGCTCGAAAGTTTCCAGCGCCTGTGTGGAAACCGTAGTGCCATAGCCGAACCAGTTCGTATACTGTTCGTTTGCTTCTTCGTTGAAAATCAAAATATAATGATAGAAGAAAGAAGTAAAACGCACAATATCTGTATGAGAATGTTCGCTGAGCCATTTCTTCAGACGTTCTTTGGAATAAGCTGCTGAGAGTGGCTGGCGCACATCGATCGGAATGTGATGCGGCTCATTTGTCAGATCATCTGAGAGAAGCTCGTACATCTGCGTCGGATCCCATATGATAAAGACGAAGAAAGATACCGTATATTCGTGAAATGGAATGGCATCTGTGATCGTCAGATTGTCATGTATGCGGTCGTATTCCCATTTGTGGGAAGGAACGGTCTTGCCGGCTGTGCGGTCGATGACTTCCCACCATCTCTTCGGATCGTGGATATAATCGGCAACGAATTGTTCGCGGTAAAATCCGTCCAGAAAATCAATTGTTAAAGTTGTATTTTTTGCCAGAAAATGTCTGGACATCAGAAGTACCTGCTGGCATTCATCCATATGCTCCATGGCAAAATCGTTGTCACCTTTTACGGGTGTGTATGTTGTACAGATCTTAACATCCAGAGATTTGGAGTGTTCATCCGGTGCTTTGTTTCCATCAAGACGAAGCACATCAGCGCCCCACCGCTCGGTGAATGTTTTCGCATCTTCTGAAAAAATAGATTGGACTGGCAGAGTCACTCTGCCTCTGGTTCTTGACATAATATATCTCCCCTTATATTGCGTAATATGGTAATGTTATAGTTAAAACTCTCGGCTATGATATCTATAGATTGCTCCGTGCTACGCACTCTCACAATCTATCCCCACCATTCGCATATCGCAGGATTAAAATCCCGCTTTTATGCTCATGTCGGGGCGGGTTCCAAAGTCATACATCCACTTATGAGCAAGCTCATGTGGTCGTATGACTTTGGAACCCTGATATCATCAGTATACCACAGATTTCCCGGACGCAATAGTAGGGAAAACAAGTTGTGGGATTGCTTTTTTTTGCGCGTTTCGTTATGATAAGAAATAGTATCAGATTTTTTGATATTGATATGGAGGTACAGATTTATGAACAAACCAGTATTGGTCATTATGGCGGCGGGAATGGGTAGCCGTTATGGTGGATTGAAACAGATTGATCCGGTAGATGAAGAAGGACATATCATTATGGATTTTTCCATGTATGATGCAAAGAGAGCCGGATTTGAAAAGGTAATTTTTATCATTAAGAGAGAAAATGAAGAAAGTTTCCGGGCAGCAGTCGGTGACCGGATGTCAGAATACATGGAAGTTTCATATGCATTTCAAGAGCTTTCTAACATTCCGGAGGGATATGAAGTTCCGGAAGGAAGAGTGAAACCATGGGGAACTGCGCACGCAGTGTTAAGCTGCATCGATCAGATCGATGGACCATTTGCCGTTATCAACGCAGATGACTACTATGGCGTTGAAGCATTCCGCCTGATCTACGATTATCTATCCAGTCATCCGGACGATGAGAAATACCGCTATGCAATGGTCGGATACCATCTTGGAAATACTGTGACTGACAACGGACATGTAGCGCGTGGTGTATGCACGTTAAATGAGAGTGGCGAGCTGGAGGCGATCAACGAGAGAACCCGTATTGAGAAGAGAAATGGTGGCATCGCTTATACAGAAGATGACGGCGCAAACTGGACGGAAGTTCCGGCAGATACACTTGTTTCCATGAATATGTGGGGATTTACAGAGAGTATTCTGCGTGAGATTAAAGCAGGATTTCCGGCATTTTTGGATGAAGGATTAAAAGAAAATCCGATGAAATGTGAATATTTCCTGCCGGCAGTTGTCAGCAGACTGCTCGGAGAGGAGAAGGCAACGGCAGCAGTTCTGGAATCAAAGGATAAATGGTACGGTGTTACTTACAAAGAAGATAAACCGGTTGTTGTTGCGGCGATGAAACGTATGAAAGAGGAAGGGTTGTATCCTAAGAATTTATGGGAAAAATAAAAGGATATTAGCAGGAATGTGCAGATTTCTTGAAGAGTACAGGCGAAAAGTGCTATACTTTGCAGGAAATGAAATAAGCACAGGACGATTAGGAGGCAATAAAATGGCAAAGATATTAATAACAGGTGGCGCAGGATATATCGGAAGTCACACTGCACTGGAACTTCTGAAAGAAGGTTATGAGGTTGTTGTATACGATAATCTCTGCAATTCTTCCAGAGAATCACTGAAGAGAGTGGAAGAGCTGACTGGAAAGAGCATTACATTTTATGAAGGAGATGTAATGGATGCAGAAGCTTTGAAAGCAATGTTTGAAGCAGAGAAGATCGATGCGGTTATCCATTGCGCAGCATTAAAAGCAGTTGGAGAATCTGTGCAGAAGCCATTGGAATACTATCGTAATAATATAACAGGTACACTGACGCTAATGGAAGTTATGCAGCAGGTTGGTGTGAAGAATATCGTATTCAGTTCTTCCGCAACAGTATATGGCAATCCGGAGACAATGCCGATCACAGAGGACTGCCCAAAAGGACAGTGCACGAACCCGTATGGATGGACCAAATCCATGATGGAGCAGATCATGACAGATGTGCAGAAAGCCAATCCGAAGATGAATGTAATCCTGCTTCGTTATTTCAATCCGGTTGGCGCGCATGAGAGCGGAAGAATCGGAGAAGATCCGAAAGGTATCCCGAACAATTTGATGCCATATATTTCACAGGTTGCAGTCGGTAAACTTGAAAAACTGGGTGTATTCGGAGACGATTACGACACACCGGACGGAACCGGTGTCCGCGATTACATCCATGTTGTAGACCTTGCAATCGGACATGTAAAAGCGATCAACTATATTTTTACAAATCCGGGATTGGAAGTGATCAACCTCGGAACCGGCGTCGGATATTCTGTTCTTGATATGGTAAAAGCATTTTCAAAGGCATGCGGCAAAGAGATTCCGTATGAGATCAAGCCTCGCAGAGCCGGAGATATTGCTATGTGCTATGCGGATCCGGAGAAGGCATGGAAAGTGCTTGGCTGGAAAGCGGAGAGAGGTCTGGATGAGATGTGTGCAGATTCCTGGAGATGGCAGTCTGCAAATCCGAAAGGATATGAAGCATAGATTTATAACAAAAAAATAAATATGAGATGAGAATGCGAAGGATGAAAAAGCCTTCGCATTTTTTGATCTTTTTGTTGCTTTTCATTTTCTGGCAGGAGTGGTATAATGTTACCATATGTTGAAAAGTCTGAATTCACAAATTAGGGGATAGTCATGGAAGAAAAGAAGAAAGACAGACAGAAGATTCGATTGAAAGGACAGCTCAAATTCTATATGCAGTGGCCGGCGATCATGGCGGTCGTACTGGTAGCACTTAACATATGGATTTATGCCATCAATAAGGGCGCAGGTCTTTTAATGGGTGTATTTGTGCTAATCTATATTATACTTTCGACGGTTATGTATTTGTACACGAACTCGCTGATGGTAAAGGATCTGATCGAATTTGCTGCGCAATATGGCATTATACAGAATACGCTGCTGAAGGAACTGGCAGTTCCGTATGCGATTCTGCTTGAAGACGGGAAGATCATATGGCTGAACAGTCAGTTTGAAGAGCTGATAGGCGACCGTGCAAAAGGTGACACATATATCAGCAAGATCATGCCGGAACTGAACCGATCTATTTACCCACGTCAGGAGAATGACGTGGTACATATGGATGTATTTTTTGAGGAACGGGAGTATCAGGCAGAACTCAGGAGAGTTTCTGCAAGAGGATTCAGCGAGAGGGAACAGGTTCTGGAACTGCCGGAGGAAAAAGAATATTTTATCGCTGTTTATTTACAGGATGTGACGAATCTGAATAAGGCGATCCGTGCAAATGAAGAACAGAGGCTTGTAGCGGGACTTATTTATATTGATAATTATGATGAAGTGATCAACAGTGTAGAAGAAGTCCGACAATCACTTCTGATGGCGCTTGTGGATCGTAAGATCAATCAGTATATTGCCAAAGTAGATGGAATTGTGAAGAAGATGGAGAATGATAAATACTTTATCGTTGTCCAGAAACAATATTTCAAACAGCTGGAAGACGACCGTTTTTCGATTCTGGAAGATGTGAAGTCTGTGAATATAGGAAATGGAATACCGGCGACATTAAGTATCGGACTGGGACTTAGCAGTGAAGCATATTCGCAGAGTTATAACTATGCCCGTGTGGCTATCGACCAGGCACTTGCCAGAGGTGGCGATCAGGCAGTTATCAAGGATTGTAACGGTATTACCTATTATGGTGGCAAACGGGAAATGAGCTATAAGAACACTCGTGTTAAGGCGCGGGTTAAAGCGGAAGCTCTTCGTGAGTATATGATGACCAGTGGAAATATTCTGGTTATGGGACATACGATGACAGATGTAGATTCGCTGGGAGCAGCGATTGGTATCTATCGCGCTGCAGAGTCAATTGGTAAGAAAGCACATATCGTATTGAATAGACCGACGAATTCGATTCGTTCCGTGTATGAAGATTATATTAATAACCCGGATTATCCGGAAGATATGTATATCAGTTCATCGGAAGCAAAGGACATGATGAATAATAATTCGATGGTCATCGTCGTAGATACGAACCGTCCGCAGATGACGGAGTGCCCGGAACTGCTGCAGATGACGAAGACCATTGTGGTACTGGATCATCACAGACAGAGCCGTGATAATATTGATAATGCCATGCTGTCGTATATTGAGCCATATGCTTCCTCGGCGTGTGAGATGGTAGCAGAGGTATTGCAGTACTTCAACGACGGAGTC
>ENA-OPXH01002330-OPXH01002330.1-human-gut-metagenome-genome-assembly--contig:-NODE-2330-length-10742-cov-3.669973_pt1 | contig 10742 bp, 10 predicted proteins | sample MGYA00241521_ERZ502034 | MGnify/ENA primary metagenome ERZ502034 (study PRJEB25962, sample SAMEA2042103) | human gut metagenome | biome: human gut; feature: human-associated habitat; material: faeces... | reverse complement strand
TTTTTATACTCTGGTTCAGTATACCATCCGGCAAAGGTACATCCCTCTTTTGTCATGTTCTGTGCAAACGGCAGGTAAGTAACCGAACTATTTGAAGAGAAAGAAGCTGTAAATGAAAAACTGTCATCCCATGTACTTCCGGAAGCATTTGTATACTTTCCACCTGGGAACTCTAAAGTCACTTTTGCTGTAGATTTCTTCCACTGTGCATAGAGGATGGAAATAGCATCCGAGGTCCTTGCCCCGGCTTTATATGTTGTACCACTGCCATCTTTTTCTGTGTTCCATCCCGTAAAAAGATAGCCTTTCTTTGTATATTTACAGGCTGGTATGGATATCTTTGTGCCTGCACTGGCAAAAACAGGGGCATTTGCAGTCTTTCCGTTAGAACCGTTGCCATCAAAATGAACAGCAACCGCATTATCACGAAAGATAACCTGCCTTCTCTTCCATGGAGAGACATTATTATCGGTATAATTTACCGAGGCAGGTGTTACATTTTCAGATACTACCGTTGGCATCAAGGCGGTATCGCTGGAATCTAAGCGGAGATTTAAATCAAATGCTTTTGCACCCACACTATTTACCGTATCCGGTAGGTTTATGTACATAAGGGATGTCATATCTGATAATGCACTATTACCGATCGTTGTAAGTCTGGTATTGTTCAGATCAAGCTTCTTCATGGCAGAGCAGCCATAAAACACTTCGTTCCCAATCTCATTTAAACTTTCAGGCATTTTAACTGAAAGCAGGGCAGTATCTCCCTTGAATGCAGACGCAGGAAGGACAGTAAGAGAACTTCCGGAAAGATCTGCTTCTTTTAAGCTCCAGCAGTTATAAAATGCTTTTTCTCCAATCTTTGTGATATCGCAGTCAGACAACCCATTGATCATCTCTAAATTCTTGCAGGCATAAAAAGCTTCTGTTCCAATAGAAGTCACTGTTTTTGGGACAGTAGCACTGATAAGCCCACGCATCCCACTAAAAATTTGATCTGGTATTGCAGCGATCGTTGCATTGGAAAGATTAATATCTTTTAATCTTACACAGCTATCAAAGGCAGTTGCTGACAGTTCACTGATCTTACACTGTTCAAGTCCCTCTATCTCTTCCAGTTTGCTGCAGCCCGAAAAGGCATTGTTTGCGATCTTTGTGACCGTAGGCGGCAGTTTTACTGACTTTAACGAGGTACAGTTTTCGAAAGCCCGAGCTGGAATCTCTGTAATCTCTGCATTAGACAGATCAATGCTCTCTAACGAGGAACAGTCCTTAAAAGCCAGGCTGTTAATCTTTTTCAGTCCTTTTCCACCGTCAGAGAAAGTGATGGTTTTTAGGTTAGAAGCGCCTTCAAAGGCTGAAGAGTCCACACGTTCTACACTGGATGGCAAGAGAAGTCAGCTGCTTGTCATTAAAAAATGCTTTTTCAGAAATTGCTGTAAAAGGAATTCCTTCAAGAGCTGTATCGTTAATTATGATATCTGTACCTTTTGTGTAATCCCAATCATGAAGTTCTACTCCCCATTTTTCTGGAAAGTCCCAGTTATCATAATCCATGCCATTTTCAGGATTTTTCCGGTCAAAATTTATACAATAATACGCATTATTCAATTTTAAATATCCGATATTTTCAATCACAACGTCTGCATTTCCTGCTCTAGTATATGGATCCCAGTCTTTGATCCCATTTGTTGGATCACTAAATATCCATTTTTTACCGTCTTTGTCATAAGAAAGCGTGCAGGCATGATTTTTTCCTGCTACCTGAAAAGAAGGAATTCCGAGGATCTGCATCATTCTCTCCATAATCTGCGAATATTGGTCACAAACACCTGTTTTGGTATTCCATGCATCTTCCATAGACCATACTACATGAGATTTTGAGATATCATATGTCATAACACTGTGGACATAATCTGTGATGGTGGTAATCTTCTCATAGTCAGTTTTGCAATTTTTTGTTGCTTCTTTTGCCGCGGTTTCCATTTCTTTGTATACTTTGGAAGTCTTATCAACATACTTTGGAAGCATCCTTGCACTTGGAGCCTCATATTTATTGATAAGATCGTTTACTTTTTTAGTAGCAGTTAAAGCGGGAAAGTAGGTTTCAGCAACATCTATTGCTCGAAATTTCTGAGTAGATTTATCTGAATTATCATACTCGGGATTCTCAATAAATGTAGCTCCTGTAGCTATTTCGTAATTTTCTATTTTAAATTTTTCACCGTCATAAATAGCTTTTCCATCGAGGAACTCCCCTTTTTTATCCGATTGCAGATCATAAAATTTTAATATTTTCCCATTTTTCAAAGTCTTGATTGTCTGAAACTTCTCACCATTAGGCAGTATAAAATACCCATCATCTTCCTGCTGTTGGAAAGTCGTTATATTTGCCGCCTGTACTGGGTGGGATGCAAACAGACTGCATCCCATGGTAACTGCCAAGGCTGCGGCTATGCCATAGATCTTTTTCTTCATAATACTCCATCCTTTCTAAAATATATTATTACCATCATTAGAAAAACTGATTTTTGTTTTCTATATCATTATTTTTATCATACCACATTTCCATCGAATTTTTATAAGAAAAAGAATCGAATTCTTTTTATAAAAAAGACCCACATCCGAAGATATGAGTCTCGTCTATTATATTTCCGGCATGATTTCCCTTGCCAATTCTATCCTTTTTTGGTTTCTGTATTTAGCATTGCAGATAAGATTGGGGAAACGGTACTCGTTGATCTGTAATTCCTGTTTATACTCCGTAACAAACTCCCCATTTATGTCTGTCGAATATAACTCCAGATATATTTTTTCAACCACTTCATCGTTCACGACTTTTCTGCTGTGAGATAACATTGTGTAGTTTAGATCCAGAAAACTCCCATTATTACTCACTCGGACATATCCTTTTTTAAAATCAAGAAAAATATCTTGACAAGAAACAATAAAAAGAATAAAATTGGAGTATCTTAAAAAGAGACGAAAGGAGGAAAAAATGATGAGAAAAAAACGAATGAAAATGGCCGGTATTGCAGGTACCGTGGCGGCTGCACTGGCACTTGCCTGCATTGTTCCACAGACATCTTTTGCGGAGCAGCTAAAAAAGATGTTTCAGGGGTATTGGGGACAGCGAAGTGAATTGTCTGATTACGTTACAAGAGGAGTATTCAGTGACCAGGATGAACATATGATTTTTTCGGTAGAGGAAATCCTTTCGGATGAAGTTGTTGTAAGTGCAGTTGTGCGCTATGAGGCAAAGGATGAAACCGGCGAAAAATGGCTGGCAACCAAAGGACCGGCGGGATCGGAAAGCTATGATGAGAATGGAAATCTTCGTTCGACAAGACAGTTGCGTCTTAAGCAGAACGTGTATGAAGAGCATTTTGAATCTTCATCTATTTTTCTCAGAACACAAAGTGATAAGAATGTGCAGTATTTTGAAATGGACATGGATTTTCGACAATGGGTCCCATCGTCAATGAATTTGACATTGTGTTATGATTTGCCTACAAAAACGAATAATACTGCGACACTTGACGCGAGTTGTAATGTTCCTGTTTATGAATATACGTTGAAAGCAAAAAATCAAGAGCAGATCAGCCCGAAGTATTATGAGCCAAAGCGGATGCGGATAACACCATTGAGTGCTGTAATTTATGGAACAACTACAGAGTATTATAGAAAAATGCAGAAAAATGCTGAATGGTCATTTGGATTAGAGAGATGGGGAAAGAATCAGGAAAGTGTGGGAGAGGATCTTGGAAAAACCTCTTTGATTTACAAGGATGGAACGCGTAACTGGAATATTGCAGATCCTTATCCGATGGATATCATTAGTGATTCAAAGGCAAAGAAAACCTATTCCGACTGCAATGCAGTGTTACAGTCAGGAGCTTTCTATAGGGTGACCTCTTATCTAGGATTACAGGTGGCAAATAAAATTAATCTGGAAGATGTCAGAGGGATTGTTATGCGAACAAAGAACAAGGAGGTGACATATGAATTGACCAGGGAAGAGTGATGGAAACTTCTTTTGATAAATTATAATTTATATAATTATTCCTCTAACTTCCCCCATTTACAGGCTTCTCTCTTTTCCGTTGGGATAAACTCCCCCGAAGAAAAGCAAATCGAAGAAGGATTGCAAATGCTCAGATGTTGGACTTTTGCAGGGAGCATATGTTGGACTTAGGTGTTATTTAGAATCGTGCCTTGAGAGAACCTCTCTGATACAGTACAATAAAGTATCAGGGAGGTATCTCTATGAAGGAAAAAATACTAATCATTGAAGATGATTTTACGATACAAACACAGCTTAAAACTCTTTTGTCTGGGAATGGATATGAAGTATTTTCAGTTACGGATTTTTCCCGAACAATAGAGCAGTTAAAAGAAGCTGCGCCACATCTGGTTATTCTGGATATAAAACTTCCGGGTAATAACGGTTTTGAAATATGCTCTCAAATTCGCACCTTTTCAGATATTCCGATTGTATTTGTAACAAGCAGCAATACAGATATGGACGAACTGAACAGCATTATGCTGGGTGGAGATGCTTTTATCACAAAGCCTTATAATCCCGCTATTCTTCTTGCTAAAATTGCGGCATTGTTAAAGAAAGCCTACCGTTCCCCGCAAACAGAAATTTATATGTGGAAAGAAGCTACCCTACATTTGGAGAGTAGTATAATAGAGTACAAAGGACAGAAAGCAGAATTGACAAAGAATGAATTGAAAATCCTCTACTACCTTTTTAAGAATGCCGGAAAAATCTGTTCCAGAAATGATATTGTGGATTTTCTTTGGGACAATCAGCTTTATGTTGATGATAACGCCCTAAGTGTCAATATGACCCGTATTCGTGACAAACTGGCGACAATCGGCCTTGTAGATTTCATTAAAACAAAACACAGGCAGGGATATATATTATGAGTGGAAAACAATATCTAAAAAATCAACTCTCCGTCATTTTAATCAATCTGCTGGGTATGCTTGCCCTTGCCTTGTTCTTGATTGCAAGCGATAATCCAATCCAAACAGTCTTGTTTATCCTTGCTATCTGGTTGATTGTCCTTGTTTTATCTTTGCTGACTTTTTATTTCTCACGAAAAAAGTATCTGAATAAGTTGCTTGGTATGGCGGAGCAATTAGACGAACGATATTTACTTCCAGAAATCATGAAAGTGCCGGAAAAGGCTGATGAACAAGTTTTTTATCAGATTATGAAAATGGCTGAAAAATCCATGTTGGAACGGATTGGCGAAGTGCAGAGGGAACGCAGGGAATACAAAGAATACATTGAACAATGGATACATGAAGTAAAAACACCAATTACAGCTATGAAGTTGTTGTGTGAGAATAACCGTTCTCCCTTTTCCAGAGAGGTATTGGCAGAGTTAGAGAATATCAACCAATATACAGAACAGGCCCTTTACTATGCCCGAAGTGAACATGCTGAAAAAGATTATTCTATTCGTGAGGTCAATTTATGTGATGTTGTGCATAGTGCAATCGCAGATAATAAGTATCTTTTGCGTCAAAGCAATATGACGATTCAGATAGACGATATAGAAACAAAAGTTTACACTGATGAAAAATGGGTGCGGTTCATCTTAAATCAGATTATCGGTAATGCAATCAAATACCATGCAGAGCAGCCTATTTTGCACTTTGGGGCGACAGAAACAAATGACGGGATTGTGCTATCTATCCGTGACAACGGGATAGGTATTCCTAAAAGTGATTTACCCCGCATTTTTGAAAAAGGATTTACAGGTCAGAATGGGCGAATCGGGAAAAATTCTACTGGAATTGGATTATATCTTTGCAAGCGTCTATGTGATAAACTGGGAATAGGACTTACTGCTTATTCCGAAAACAGAGGAACAACGATTTCACTTACCTTTCAAATGAATGATTTTATTATCGGAGTGCAGGGCTGATAGGTTCTGCACTTCTTACATTTTTGTAAGAACTGTGTAAGAAAACTTGATACAAAAAATGAGATACTCCATTTATAATAAAGATATGGAACAGTTAAGGAGGTTTATCAGATGAATACGATTTTGAAACTGGAACATATCCAGAAATATTATGGCAATGAAGGAAATATTACCAAAGCTATTAAAGACATTAGCTTTTCTGTGGAAGCTGGAGAATTTCTCGGAATTATGGGGGCATCCGGTTCTGGAAAGACAACACTGCTCAACTGCATTTCTACGATTGATACCGTAAGTGCAGGGCATATTTTTTTAGAGGGAACAGACATAACGGAAATCAAACCAAAATCCCTTGCCCGCTTTCGCAGGGAGAATTTAGGGTTTATATTTCAAGACTTCAATTTGCTGGATACATTGACAATTTCAGAAAACATTGCACTGGCATTAGCAATCAATAAAGTCCCTGCCGGGAGTGTAGAACCCCGCATTTTGGATATAGCCGGAAAGCTGAATATCAGCGATATTCTAAACAAATATCCTTATCAGGTATCGGGCGGTCAAAAACAGCGTTGTGCCTGTGCAAGAGCAATTATCAACAATCCGAAACTCTTATTGGCAGATGAGCCAACAGGAGCATTAGACAGCCATTCCTCACAAATGCTGCTGTCTACCATTCAAAGTATCAATGAACAGCTTAGGGCGACAATTCTTATGGTAACCCATGACGCTTTTACCGCCAGCTATGCCAGCCGTATTCTTTTTTTGAAAGACGGAGAAATTTTTATGGAATTGCGCAAGGGCAACGACAGCAGAAGTGCTTTTTTTGGTAAAATTCTGAATGTCCTTACCATGATCGGAGGGGGACAGAGCCATGTATGCTAAACTTGTTTTCAGAAATGCAAAGAGGTCTGTAAAAGACTATCTGGTTTACATTGTCACAATGACAATCTGTGTTACCTTGTTTTATGCGTTCTTGTCTATTTCCAGTAGTTATTATAACCCGGATATAGGCAGCGAGTATAATTTTACGCTGTTAAGTGACGGAATGAAAATTGCAATCTGCATGATAACATTGCTGTTGTTATTTTTGATACGGTTCGTCAATCATTATATGCTAAGACGGAAGCAAAAAGAGTTTGCTGTCCAGTCCATTATGGGAATGGAACAAAAAACCATTGGCAGGATTTTCTTTGCAGAAACACTGATTATGGGTATGTTTTCCATTTTGATTGGTATTTTTTGCGGTGTATTTTGCTCTCAATTCATTACCGCAATGCTCCTTACTGCTTATGGAAAGCCTTATGAAATCTCATGGACATTATTCCCGGATACCGTTTTGTTGACAGTGGTATTTTTTGTGGCAAGTTTTTTTGTGGTAGGAATTTTCAATACCCGTACCATTCAGAAAACAAAAATTATTGATATGCTTTCCGCAGAGAAAGAGAACGAACCAGAGCTAAAAAAGAGCCGCTTCATTTCTGTTGTAGTAGTCCTCTTTGAAGTATTTACCATATGGGGATTGATTACAGGAATACAAAAGGTCTGGTTTTATTATGACACCCGCTTTGCGTTTCCGGTGAAGCTTATGTTTTGGGGAAATATTCTTTTTCCGCTGCTTACTTTGCTGTGGTCGATATTTTGCATAATTAGAAAGAAAAAAAGAGAATGTTTCATTGCTGGTTTGCTGATATGTTCTGTATTGAATGCTTTTACAGCAGCCAGTGTTGCAGCATTAACAAATAAATATTATCTGACTTTAGGTGGTGGAACGCTCAATCAATATCTGCTTTTTGTTGTGATTGACTTACTTTTCTTCATTTGTGCCTTCATTTATCTTACCAGTGGTTTGATTGTAGCATGGAAAGTAAAATCGCCGGAACATAGATACAAGGGAGAAAACCTGTTCTTTTTCGGGCAAATTATATCAAAGCTAAATACAACCAGCAAAACAATGACGCTGATTTGTATAACCCTTGTCCTTGCAATCTTCATGTTTATTGCCGCCCCAATTTTGACGGGCTGGGCTTCAGGTTATTTGGATATGCGCTCTATGTATGATGTGCAGGTATATTCAAGATATAATAACGTATATGAAGAAGAAAATCTGCCGCAAGACAGTTATGAAATTATTACTGAGTTTCTGACAGAACACAAAATAGATACAGTTTATGATTGCACGTTCAATCTATATCTGCCAAAGAAAGATGATTTTCACAACAGACAGAAATATGATTTTCCGATTGTAGCAATTTCTTTGAGTGATTATAACACTATACGGGAAATGCTGGGTTACAAACAGATTTCTCTGGGGGAAGATGAATTTACAACACAATGGAAAGCCATCGCCACCGAGGAAGAACGGGATAGCTTTTTGAAAGAACACACCAGCATTATGACAGACGCAGGAGAATTGACTCTTTCCGGGCAGTCCTATTATGAAGATCCGATTGGAGAAACAGCGTACAATTCCTATACAAATGTATTGTATGTACTTCCAGACAATATTTGTGAAAAGCTGTTGCCAGTAATAAAAAACCGATATATTACAACAACGGAAAATATCTCATATGAAAATGCAAGGAAACTGGAAAAACTTTTTACAGAGAAATATCCCGAGCAGGCAGAAACCGGGGCTATTTATGGCGTGCGTTTTAGCACACTGCAAATCAATAGTTCCATAGCAAATAACTTTATTTTACAGACTGCAATGATTTATGGTGCTGTCGTACTGATGGTTATATGTCTTACGGTACTTTCCCTGCAACAGCTTTTAGACGCAGGACAATATAAGTATCGTTTCTCTGTACTCCGAAAATTGGGGGTGGAAGAAAAGCATATCGGAAAACTTATCTTGCAACAATTAAGTGTTTGGTTTGGGCTTCCAATTATCACAGCAATTATTGTAGCTGCTGTTGTAATAGCTTACTTTATCCAAACCATATCAGCAGAAATTTCAGCCTATATTGGATTCACTGCATTGATGTTACAGATTGTGGCAACTGTGGGAATTTTGCTACTTTTATTGATTTGTTACTTCATAAGCACATGGGTTATTTTTAGGCGTTCTGTCAATCCATAGAAAATATGTAATCATTACATTTCGCACATTCTTTAAAAGAGGGATAGCACTCTTAATGAATCAGAAGCAGGACTATCATTCAGAAATGAGTGGTAGTCCTATTTCTGTGTGCGGGAATGGTGGCAATATGGTATTATGGGAGAGAAAAACATTTTTTAATGAGTGTCAGATTTTTGTCTGGAAGTTGTGTATATACGAGGAGGTATAGTATGGACGATAATGACATAATCCAGCTCTATTGGGATAGGAATGAGCAGGCCATTCGTATAACATCCGATAAATATGGTCACTACTGCAAAGCCATAGCAAGGAACATACTGAACAATGAAGAAGATGCAGAAGAATGTGTCAACGATACCTATCTGAACGCATGGAATTCTATGCCAACACATTGGCCGAAGCAATTGGAAACATTCCTTGGCAAAATTACACGAAACTTGTCATTTAACAAGTATAAACACGACCATGCTGAAAAACGGGGCAGCGGTGAGATTACACTTGTTTTAGATGAACTGACTGATTGTGTATCGGATACTGACAATGTGGAACAGGTACTTGACCACCAAGAACTGATAAAGGCGATCAGTTCATTTGTGAGAAGCCTTTCAGAAAACAAGCGGAATCTGTTTGAACGACGCTATTGGTATGCAGATTCAGTTTCAGCTATTGCAAATGACACTGGAATGTTGCAGGGAACTGTATCAAAGACGCTGGAGCGTACACGGAAACAGTTAAAAGCATATTTGACAGAAAGGGGCTTTGAGATATGAGGAAAGACGATTTCTTTGAAATCCTTGGTGAACTTGACGACGACATCGTGAAAGGGGCTAAAACAACTATGAAAAAGAAGCTAAATTGGAAAGTTTGGGGAACAATGGCAGCTTGCCTGTGCCTTATTGTTGCAGGCACTACTGCTCTTTTACAGCAGAATTCTTCAACAACACCTGGTGGAATTTCGATTCCCGGTACTGGCAGCACTGCTGGAATTGATGCTGGAAACAGCGATGGGATGACATCGACATACAGCGTTGCCGTATATCCTGGCACCGAGAGCGAAGAAAATGTTGAATCGGCAGAAGTAGTAAGCCTGACAGAAGCAGAAACCTTGGCCCATCCATTAGCGGAACACCTTCCTAAGCAGTTGCCAGACGGCTTTCACTATGGGCGCGGAAGCGTTTATAACACAACGATGAAAGACGGAACTCAATACAATATGCTGAGGATGAAATACATTACTGGTGAGATACCGGAACAGAAATTTGCGGAGGATGGCGGGGAGGTTGTACCCGATCCGGAACAGATTGGAGATACTTTTACCGTTTGTGTTATGAACTACGAACCAAAAACCGATAGGAGCATTTATTCCAATCAGGAAGAAATAACAGGACCGCTTTTGGGGCAGCTTTCTTCTTAGAATCTACACACCAACTATAGATAAGGTGGATTTGAATAACTCTGGAGATTGGATGATTATACACTGAAAAACCGGATTGAGAGCATTGGGAACACAAAAGGGAATTGGGAGTTTCAAAACTATGCACGCACCTGTAATCAACGACACCAATAGCAATCCATAACACAAGAATACAAATCATCGCCATAATAGTTTTCTTCTTTTTCATACAATCTCACCTCTAAATTGTGGGTTAACTGCGAGGTCTGGGGCCTTTTGTTTTTCAGAGGGACGGATTTGCGGGGATTGTTCTAAATATAAGTTTTTT
>ENA-OPXH01002326-OPXH01002326.1-human-gut-metagenome-genome-assembly--contig:-NODE-2326-length-10768-cov-2.946047_pt1 | contig 10768 bp, 10 predicted proteins | sample MGYA00241521_ERZ502034 | MGnify/ENA primary metagenome ERZ502034 (study PRJEB25962, sample SAMEA2042103) | human gut metagenome | biome: human gut; feature: human-associated habitat; material: faeces... | reverse complement strand
GGGGCTTTCTTTTATGAAAATATCTGGAGAAATAAAATAGTTTCCTGCCCGAAAGTACAGACTGATGGGACAGGAAACTATTTTACAGCACACTCTAAAATAATGCAAAAAATTTCAGCACCACAGAGCGTGAATTGTTGCGTCACTGGTTTTCGCCGTACCCTGATACGCCTTCAAAATAGAAAATAAGGCAGATCAGCAGGACAAGAGCAGTTCACGTACCATTTCTGCATCAAAGGTAACAGAGGAAACATGGTTGACTTCTATCTGATATAACGCATTTGCTGCGATATGCTCAGCAGCCTGCTCAAGATCACGAATACCGCTTGTGTTTTCGTGGCAGGAGATTACGGCATCGAGTCCTTCCGGCGTCAGAATGCATTCTTTTTCTTTCATACCGATACGTTTTAACACCTTTGGAAGTGCATAGCGGGAGAAAATGATTTTCTTTTCTTCCGGTGTGTAATCCGGAATTTCAATCACAGCGAAGCGGGACATCAGCGGAGCACTGATCTGGTTCTTGTCGTTTGCGGTTGCAATCGGGTATACACCGACGGTCGGGATCATACATTCGATATAGTTATCGGTAAAACCAAGATTATCAAGAAGGGTCAGCAGAACATCTGCCGGGTTTCCGTTTCCTTTGCCGGAGGCAGCCTTGTCGAGCTCATTGATGATAAAGACGAGGTTGGATTCACCAGCCATGGAAAAAGCATCCATGATGATTCCCGGTTTTGCGTTTGCGTAGATGCGGGAACTTCCGGTCAGCTGTTCCGGGTCATTAATCGAACTCATATCGAGTGTTGTCCACGGTAATTTTAAGATACGCGCAACGGCATAAGCAATCTGCGATTTTCCGGTTCCGGCAGGACCGATCAGTAACAGACCATAGGCCGGCAGCGTATGAGTCCGGTTAATCTGAATGATGGTTTCGATAATTCTCTGCTTCACGCGTTCCATGCCATACAGTTCTTCATCGAGGATCCGGCGTGCTTCCACTGGATCAATGGCTTCAAAATAGTTGCTTTTCCATTGAATATTCATCATCATGGAGAGGGCGCGCTGTGCGTGACGACGTTCTTCGGGAGAGACTTCGTGGGAACGGGCAACAGCGAGGTTTCGACGAGCCCAAAGGCGGATATTGTCCGGCAGCGTTCTTCCGGCACAGTTCATAAAATCAGTGATGGATTGGATGCTGGTGAGCTTCATGCTGTCACCGGTTTCCTCCTGATCCTCATCCTCAATTTCTTCTTCCGGTGCATTGCTGGCGAGGAGACGCTCAATCATAAACTGTAAAAATCCATCTTCCGCCGAAAGCTTTGTTCCACCGCCGAAAGCAATCTCACGGATCTTGTAAACTGCATAACCTTCTTCTGTATTCTCTCCTGACAGGCGGACATTGATATGATTTTCGCCGAGCCATTTCAGAAGGCTTACAAATCTTGCGTCAATTTTCAGAATGTCCGCACTGACAGTTCCCGTCTCCTGCTGAAATTCAAATGCAGTACGTTTTACCGGATTTGTAAACATTCCAAGGGAATGATGTTCCCATTTTTTCATCTGGTTATCCAGCACCATCATTGGTTTTTCCGGTGTTGCTTCTCCTTCACCGGAATAAAAAATCGTGTATGTGCACTCCGCTGCTTTTTTGTCATCCGGAGTATTGTTAAAATCAAATACTGGCATAGCGCTCTCCTTTTATATCTTTGTAAATATTTATATTTCTTTCCTTATGTATTGCCTTTCTTTTATGCATATCCATGCATAATTATAACGTATCTGTCGGAGTGCGTCTACCCTGCTCTTTAAATTTGGCTATATCACTTAGAAGATTTAACAGGATCCTGCTCTCTCTGAGTCTGTCCGTAATCACCTGTTCATGCACCATTTTCCATAAAAAATATACCGGATCTTTTTCTGTTCTGTTTTCCACTCTTTTAATATGACACATATCCTGCATATCATTAATCAGAAACAAATTCAGATAATCTTTTCGTTCTCCATAGTCTATCACCTGTTTGTCATGTGTTTTCATAAAAATGTCATTCTTTTTCTTTGAAGCGCACTTATTTTATCACTCTTTACTAACGCAAACAACGCTTATATTTATACAGCTATCAGGTACCCAAAAAGGCGGTGCCACATAACTGAAGGATTTTATGCCGCATCGCCTTTTTAATATAGAGGGTTCACTATCAATAAGTTTTTATTGGATTTTCATATAAATCAACAATATGATATTTTATAGTTTCAATTCTTCTTCCGAGAAGCTTACATCATATGGATCTCTCTTTGGACCTGCTCCCGATGCCGAAGTAAGCAGGATATTTGATGCCGGCTTCAATTCACCGGTTCGGATAAACAATTTAGCATTTGCCGAAAGTTCTATAAACTCTTCCATGGATACCTCTTTTTTATCCTGTTTCACAAATATCTTCTGCAGCTCATCATAAGTTTCCCGATTATACTCTTTCATAAAATCAAAGATTGTACAATCTTCCACGATCAGCTCATTCAACACTGCTTTTAACACAAGCATGAAAGAGGGTACTCCGGCAATTAATGATACATCCACTACATTCGCATCTTTTGGAACCGGAAATCCGGCATCACAAATCACGAACTGATCCATATGACGAAGTTTTGTTAATTCCATCATCAACTGTACATTAAAAATTCCTGTTTTTTTCATATTTCATCCTTTCTACAACTTTGTATAACCCATTTTTTTGATATATCTTTCATATTTTTCTTCATATCTGGATTTTTCTTTATTTTGTGGTTCAAATATATCTTTCACGCACACCATATGTTCAACCGCTTCATCCAAATTCTTATAAATACCTACTTTTACAGCAGCAAGCACTGCACTTCCAAGAGATGAACACTGAATATTCTTCATTCTTTCAATATTCCTGCCGGAAATGTCTGCACGAAGCTGCATCCACTCATCAGAAACAGCTCCACCACCGCATACTCTTACACTGTTGACTTTTTGTCCTTTGCTCTTTTCACACATATCAATTAATTTTCTGTTTTCAAAAGTAAGTGCTTCTATAATTCCTTTAAAAATATCCGATTTTGTACTGGTCATTCCAAGTCCTTCTATTTTCCCGCGCCCTGCATCAAATGTAGGACAAACGAAAACATTACCTTTTCCATCAAAATTCACATGATCCCAGTAATATTGATAATCCACACTTTCTGCACTTCCGTGAATTACACGCATGAACCATTCTAATGTAGCACCCGCCGTAGGGAACGCTCCAAGAATGCTCATTAAATATTTCAAAGCACCATGAGAAGAACACAATTCTGTTTCCGGCTGTTCTTTTTTTATATTAATCATGTGTTCTGCCGAGTAGCCGACATGATCAAAAGTTCCAATCACATCCCCGATAATATCCATATCCTCATGGATCAGACCCATACCGATCAATGCCATATCACAATCATGTCCACCTGCAATTACCGGAATTTCTTTATTAAATTCCACATTGCCATAATGGTTAATATATCCTACAATGGTATCACTTGGTACAATTTCCGAACCAACTTCCTCTTCTGTCAATCCTAATGTTTTCATAAACGGTTGTGACCATTTCAGCGATGTCAAATTACAGATTTGTTTCCTGACCGCCATTGTATAATCATTCACCGGAGACAAATTCAACCTTCTGAAAATAAATTGCTGCAAAGAATCATATCCGGCAATCTCTCCCTGATTTCTGGCACCATGTTTTTTTATCCAGGCTACTTTGGTCCCATACTTATACGGCATAGAATACCAGTCTCCAATTTCATCAATCTGCTGTTCCTTCGGTATACTTTCATTAATCTCACACATCTCCTGCTCACCGCGAGCGTCCATACACAAGATACAATCATTTAATGCGTTTCCATCACAATCTACCGGAATCAGATTGTCACCGAAAAAGGAAAAAGAAAGTGCCACATATTCTTCGTCCACTCCAAGACTATCCATAACTTTTTTCATACACGAAACCGAATGCATCCATAAATCATTTGTGGATATTTCTGCATATCCCATACCTTTATCTTCCATAGCATATTTTTGAGAAGCTGAATGCACAATGTCGCCAGTAGCTGTATCGATCATATTTACGCGCACATTTGACGTACCATAATCTATAACAATAATTTCTTTCTTCATTCCCTGCATCATCCACCTCCATTAATTTACAACATGCTTCCATTCTCCTGTTTGCAGATAATGCTCCAGTGTATCCATCATGATATCTGCTGTCATCTGGAAAATATCCGCACAATGTCCTGCCATATGGTTGGTAATTGTTACATTATCAAGAGAAAGCAGCAGATTGTCTTCTGACAACGGTTCCTCATGGAATACATCTAAGCCTGCTCCGGCAATTTTATGATTTACAAGTGCATCCATCAAGCATTCTTCTTCAATCAGTCCCGCTCTTGCTGTATTGATCAAAAAGCAGCTCTTCTTCATCTTTGCGAACTGTTCTTTTCCAAGAAGACCTTTACTTTCCTCCGTCAGTCGGTAATGCATAGAAATAACATCTGCCACAGAGCATAACTCATCCAGGCCCACCGGTGTATATCCCATTTCTTTGATTTTTTCATCCGCCATATAAGAATCATATACCAGTACATTTGCCTCAAACGCTTTCATAATCTGCGCGACACGTTTTCCTACTGCACCACATCCAATAATTCCAATATTTTTTCCTTTCAAATTAACCGAATACGGAGCATTCGGGAAATCATTATCGAATATATGCTTCTGCATTCTTTGATGTGATCTTGCAATATTTTTTATTTCAGAAATAATCAATCCTACTGTAAACTCTGATACTGGAACCGCAAGTCTTCCAGGTGCATTTACAACCTTGATTCCTTTTTCTATTGCATTAGGAAGGTTAATATTTTCTACACCACTTCGCATAATGCATGCCGCTTTTAAATGTTTTGCTGAATTAATCGCTGCTGTATTCAATGCGCTGATATGCGAAATCACGATATCTGCATCCTCGATTGCATTAACCAATTCTTTTTCTTCCGGTATTACATCCGGACCATTTTTTTCCATTTGCAGGAAAAATTCAGCAAAATCATCTCCTGTTTCAATATCTTTCTGCACTGTAATATATTTCAATTCAACATCATATTTCTCTTTTAATTTGTCAAAGACATGCATATCATCTGTCCCACGTACAGTAAAGTCCTCAATCACTAATATTTTTTCACTCATTTTTTTCTCCTTCCAACAGACATACGCCCTTAATGTAATCCGGATTTCCCATAAGTTTCATTGTCGGAATAATCTCTTCTAATGTGGTAAATCTATGTGTGATCAATTCATTAAACGGAAGTTCTTTATAACGTTTCAAAAATTCAAACGCACGGTTAAAACATGCCGGTGTATTTGCAACAACACTTGTAATGTGTGCATTTCTTTCAAAAATGACCGCCGGAATATTTACTTCGGAAATAATATGTGCTCCAAAATCAATTGCATTTCCGATCTCAACATAATAGCCACATTTTCTTACCATCTGAAGCGATTCAATGCAGGATGACGGATGATTTGCGCCATTTATTACAATGTGTGCACCACCCTCCGTCACCTTATTTATATATTCGATACGTTCTTGTGATGTCATCTTTGATGTATTGATCGTAAGATCTACATTTGCAATTTTCTTTGCCATTTCTAATTTTTCATCAAAAAAATCTGTAATGATAACCTGTTTTGCTCCCATCTGTTTTAACATCATAGCTACCATAATACTAATTGCCCCGGCACCAACAATCAAACATCTGGATGAAATACTGAAGCCTTCACCGGTTCCGCCTATTGGTGTTAACACCTGCTCAACTGCACGCATAGCTACTGCACATGGATCTAATAATGTTGCTATTTCTGATGGCATATCTTCTGGCACTTTCCATAAATATGTTCCCGGAAAAATATAGCAATATTCTGCGAATCCACCTTTAAAATGTGGCCATATTTCTGCTTTATGGTTTTTAATTTTCGAAGGATCCTGTGCAAAAAACACACCTCCGTAAATAAAATCATCTTCGCAGATTCCACAATAGCCGTCTCCATATGTCATGCATGAATCACATGTTCCACATGTAATATGCGGATAAACAGCAACTCTGTCTCCAACTCTTAATTTTCCGCCATAGCAATGCATATGTTCGTTGGCGTTCTTTCCCATAGCAACAATCCGTCCCATGAATTCATGTCCCTGGACTCCTGCCGGATGTTCATCTTTCATTTTTACGAAATGTTGATCGCTTCCACAAATTGCAAACGCCTCGATCTTAATAACCATTCCATCATCTTTTGGTTCCGGCACGGCATATTCCTGAATATCCATTGTATAGTAGCCTGTATTTACAGCAAGCTTTCCTTTTTTTCCCATCACATATACCTCACATCTTATTGTAAATGCTCATCTGTATTTATTGATACATCTGCATATTTTTTTATTTTGTCAATGGTTTTGTTCCGAATATCTCAATATGTTCACTGACAATGTCTTCCGCAGCTTTCTGCCCTACTTCAATGATATCGGTCATTGTAAGCTTATCATGTTCAGCCAGTAATTTTCTTACTGCTTCTGATGCTGCCAGTGTCATCGTTGTAAAGAAATTAATTTTATTTGCACCATGTGCAACTAATTCTTTGTAATCCTTTTCTTTCAGGCCGGAACCTCCATGAATAACAACCGGGATTGGAAGCTCATCGCGAATAGCCTGTAATCTATCCAGATCCAAATGTGGCTCTCCTTTGTACACACCATGTACAGTTCCAATTGCTACAGCAAGGCAATCAACCTGTGTATCCTGATAAAACTGCATAGCTTCTTCTACTGTTGTGAATGCACTTTCATCGGCAATATTACCATCTAACATATTTCCTTCGTGTCCCGATACATGACCAATCTCAGCTTCCACAGTTACTCCTGCTGCGTGAGCCATTTCCACAACTTTCTTTGTAATAGCAACATTTTCTTCATACGGAAGTGCAGAACCATCAAACATTACTGATGTGCATCCCAGATGAATTCCTCTGGCACAATTTTCAAAGGATGGGCTATGATCCAGATGCACTGCAACAGGAACTGAACTCTCTCTGCATCTTGTAACTACATATTCCATGAATCTTTCTGAATCCGGTCCTTCTATACAAGGAGGTACAACCATTAAAATAACCGGCACTCCCTTTTTCTCTGCCGCATTTATAATTGCTTCTGTAAACACACGATCCAAACTGTCAAAAGCTCCTACTGCGTATTTTCCTTCAATAGATTCTTTTAAAACTTCTTTCATTGTAATTAATGGCATCTTTCATTCTCCTTTTCTTTTTTATTATATTAATTCAATTGAATTAATATAATTATCTCTACTTTCATCTTTTTTGTCAATATATTTTTAATCAAAAAGCTGTTTTTAGTTATTTTATACAGATTTTTTCAAAAAAAGGAAGTGCCATCGTAATGCACTTCCTTTAGGATCTTTTTCTTTTACGGTACCAGCACTACTTTTGATGCTTCTTGATTTTTTGTCATGTCAAATCCCTGCTGATATTCTTCCAGTGGAAGAATACATGTAATGATCGGCTTTAAATTTAATTTTTCTGCTTTTGCCAATGCCAATGTATTTCTCCAGGATTCCTGGTTATATCCCATATGTCCGGAAAACCGAATATTTTTGAGCGAGAAACCATCCAAACTGTCTTCATACGTTTTGTTACTCATTCCTATCCGGACAATGCTTCCTTCACTTCTGACAATCTGAATTGCAGCACTTGTTAATGCTGGAACTCCCGCTGCGTCTACTACTAACGCAACTCCGTCTTCTCTCGCTGCTTCTTTTACTTTTTCTACTATATTCTCTTCCTCATCCGATGCGAAAAATTCATCCGCTCCATATTTTCTGGCAATTTTTTCTCTTCTTTTGCGATCCGCTTTCATTCCGACTGCGATAATTTTAGATGCACCCGCAATACTTGCCTGGGCAATCGACATAAGTCCCAGTGCCCCGACTCCAAATACGACAACAATCTCTCCTGATTTCAAATTGCCCTGCTGAACTACTGCATTGTATCCATTTGCTGCCGGATCCATTAATGTAGCTTCTTCAAAGGACAGATTCTCCGGAATTTTCCATAAACAATTTTTATACATTTCCAATAATGAACCAGGAATTTTTACATATTTTGTAAATCCTCCATCCATGGTTATTCCCATAGTCTGTCTCTGTTCGCAGGCAACAAAATTCCCCCTTGCACAGCTCGCACATCTTCCACATGCTCCTCCGGTATTATCCGATACGACACGATCTCCAATTTGCCAGTAATCCTCAACTTCTTTTCCTTTTTCAACAATGATTCCTGCAAATTCATGTCCCATAACCAAAGGCACTTCTCCAATCGGTTTCATTCCCCCATAAAAAAAGTGTAAGTCACTTCCGCAAATACCACATGCTTTTACTTCAATCAAAAGATCTCTTTCTCCTATTTGTGGTTTTTCTACTTCTCTATACTCTACTTTACCACGACCACATAATACTACTGCCTTCATTTACTTTCTCCGTTTAATATTTAAAATTCAATCACAATTTTCAATACTTCCTGTTTATTATGCAGTGCCACATCAAATGCTTTCTGTGCTTCTTCCCAGGAATAGATATCTGTTACGATCTGCTTAACATCAATCCGCCCACTGTTCACACTTTCCAATGCCATTGGATAAATGTTTGCATAACGAAATACATTTAGAATGTCTACTTCTTTTGAATTAATTTCAAAAAAGTCGTAGTCTACCGGCTGATGTACCTGACCAACCATTACAATCTTTCCCCCACATTTTGCAATTTTAGCTGCTGCCTTAGTTGTAACAGGATTTCCTGCTGTTTCAAACACATAAGTTGTTCCCTGTCTGCCTGTCAGACGCATGACTGCTTCTGCCATATCTTCTTTTCCTGAATTAATACAATATTTTGCACCCATTTCCTTCGCTTTTTCCAGACGATTTTCAAACAGATCCATCATTATAATGTTATCAATTCCTCTTGCTTTAAGTGCTAGCAATGTCATTAGCCCTATACAACCTGCTCCCAGGATGGTAACCGTATCTGCAGGCTGTGGATTTGCCCGCTTTACAGCATACATACCAACAGACAATGGTTCAAGAAGCGCACCTTCTACTGTAGAAACATTTTCCGGCAGTTTAAATGCCCAGCTGGCAGGATGCTTAACATATTTACTCATTGCCCCTGATTTAAAAGGCGGAGCAGCCATAAAGTTGACATCTCTACATAAATTGTAATGTCCACTTTTACAATATTCACATTCGCCACAAGGAATGCCAGGCTCCAGAGCAACCCTGTCTCCGACTTCCAGTGTTGAAACTTCATTTCCTTTATCTACAACCACACCTGCACATTCATGTCCCAATACGATTGGCAGATTGTAATCTAAGGCACCCTGTACCGTATGCTCTTCAAAAAAGACTACATCCGATCCACATATCCCCATACTTTTTATCTCTACCAATACATCTTTTGGTCCGATTTTTGGAATTTCTGTTTCTTTATATTCAAATTTCTGATCTTCTGCCAAATATATTGTTTCATTTTTCATATTCTATTTCTCCCATTCATATCTTTTTAACATATCTGTTAACTGTTTCCGGTTTTTAACACCTGTAGAGGCACCATCATACTGTATTGCAATCGCAGCTGTTGCATTTGCATACTTACAACATTCTTCTAACGAACAGTTTTCTGCTAATCCTGTCATAAATCCTGCCGCAAAATTATCGCCTGCTCCTGTTGTATCTTTTGGTTCTACCAACAATGGTGGTACGATCATACTGCCCTCTTTATTTACAGCCATACAACCTCTTTTTCCAATCTTTATTACAACATTTTTTATTCCCTGATCCAGCAGAATCCGGGCAATTTCGTCTACATCTGTCCTGCCGGTCAGATTTGCTGCTTCATCCTCATTCGGGAAGAAGTAATCTATATATGGCCACACTTCCTTGTATTTCTCCAGCGTACAGCTGCCGTCATTTACCCACATCATATCTGCACATATGATACTGTTATTTTTTTTCGCTTGTTTTACGATCTCCAGTGTATTTTTTTCATCCGATAATGGTGGAAAATACAAACTTCCTAACGATACAATATGTGCGCCTTCTATTTTTTTCGGATTCATATAAAAGTTCAACGAATCACTCAATCCGGATGCCAAGATTCCACGTTCTGCATCTTGAAACACAATCGGAACCGCTATGGAAGTTTTTCCTCCTTCCTGCACCTCAGACAAATGATAATCTACATTTGTCTCACGCATGATACTCTTCAATACTTCTGCTGCACAGTCACTTCCCAACCCGGTATATATTTTTACATTATTTCCAAGTTTTCCCAGTACAACCGCTTCATTAAACGCATCTCCGCCTCCCCAAATGGTTATATTGTCTGCCGGAATATGTTCCTGCGAACGGTCAATCTTATGCATTCCACGGACCAGGACATCTACACAACAAAATCCTACACATATAATACTATTTGACATTTTTACCACCTCTTTATTTTAATTCAATTATACTTTATCCTTTTATATTTCTCTTTACTTAATTTTATTTATTTAATATAATAATAATATAATTATAAAACAAGATGTTTTATAAACATAAAATGAGGTGATAGAATGAAAATAGGGTATCGTGATGTATGGAAGTTAAAAGCA
>ENA-OPXH01002325-OPXH01002325.1-human-gut-metagenome-genome-assembly--contig:-NODE-2325-length-10771-cov-5.361236_pt1 | contig 10771 bp, 10 predicted proteins | sample MGYA00241521_ERZ502034 | MGnify/ENA primary metagenome ERZ502034 (study PRJEB25962, sample SAMEA2042103) | human gut metagenome | biome: human gut; feature: human-associated habitat; material: faeces... | reverse complement strand
AGAAAAAGATGCTCTTCTGGAAGATGCAACAATTACGATGCCTGAGATGGCACAGCTGCTTGGAACAACCAGAAGCGCAGTATATACAATTCTTGATAATCCAAAGTATAGTCATTTTTTTGAATAGTCCGGTATTACTAAGCCGTTTGAGAAAAGATATTTATCAGTTGGCAAATAATTGTCTGACTTAATCTGACGATTGATTTCACAGCAAAAATAAGTATTCATGAAAAATCCTTGCAGCACAACAATTCCTACCTTTTGGTATTTAGAATACCCAAAAGTGCCTTCTTTTCAAATGCGCTGTCCTTTGCTAAGATGTGAAATGAAAGCGGGGGCAACGCCCCTATGAAATAGAATTTGAAAAGGAGCTATTGATATGCAGAGATTTACTATTCCTAGAGACCTTTACTTTGGTGATAACGCCATTGAATATCTGGCAACTGTCAAGGGAACAAAGGCTTTCATCGTCTACGGTTCCAACCGTCTGGAGTCCGATGGTGTGATTGGAAAGATGCAGGATTACCTGAAGCAGGCCGGCATTGAATCCACTACTTTCTCTGGCGTTGAGCACGATCCTTCTGTTACAACTGTCCGGGAGGGCGTTCGCCAGATGAACGAGTTCCAGCCCGATCTGATCATCGCTATCGGCGGTGGTTCTCCCATTGATGCAGCCAAGGCCATGTGGATCTTCTATGAGCATCCCGATTTCACCTTTGAAGAAGCTGCAAAGCCCTTCAACCTGCCTGAAATGCGTAACAAGGCACATTTCATTGCCATTTCCACCACTAGCGGCACCGCTACTGAAGTGACCTCTTTCTCCGTCATTACGGATAACGAAACTGGTATCAAGTATCCGATTGCCGATTACAACATCACTCCTGATGTGGCTATTCTGGACACCACTCTGGTAGAAAAGATGCCTCAGAAGCTGGTGGCCAATACCGGCATGGATGCTCTGACTCACGCTCTGGAGGCTTATGTTTCTACCGTTGCAAATCCCTTTACCGATGCACTGGCTATGCGCTCTATCGAGATGATTGTCAAGAATCTGGTGAAGTCTTACAATGGAGACATGGAGGCTCGCAAGCAGATGCATCTGGCTCAGAACCTGGCTGGTATGTCTTTCTCCAATGCCATCTTGGGCATTGCACACTCCATGGCGCATAAGTCCGGTGCTATTCTGGATGTACCTCACGGTCTGGCAAATGCCATCTACCTGCCCAATACTGTACTCTTCAACAGCAAGAATACAGTCGCAGGCAGCCGTTATGCAGAGATTGCACAGCGGATTGGTCTGAATGGCAATAATGAGCAGGAACTTGTCACTGCTCTGGTCGATCAGATCAAGAAGATGCGCAGCGAGCTTGGCATGGCCGGTTCCTTGAAGGAGTTCGGTATTGACGAGGAAGTCTTTATGTCCAAGGTTGACAACATGGCAGTCACTGCTGTGGCAGACCCCTGCACCAGCACCAACCCCAGAGAAATCACCTCTGAAGAGATGAAGGCTCTTTACATTGCCGCTTACAACGGTGAAGACATTGCGTTCTAATACGTGATTTCATCTTCTGTGCTGCGGTTCTAAACAAATCATTTTCAGCAATGATGGGATCGGATGAACCGATCCCACCATTTGCTTCTGTCTGGGAAAGTTTTTATATTCGTCTGGAAACGAACAATAAAACGACATATCATGTAGGAGGACATATGCAATGGATACAATGAAGGAAACAACAAGCGCAATCAAACTGTTAGAGCAGGAAAACATCCCATACACACTCCATTTCTATCCCACTGAAAATGGTCCTGTGGCCGCTGTTGATGTGGCAGCTTATTTGGGATATGCTCCGGAACGATTGTTTAAGACGCTGGTGACCTCGGATCACAAGGGCGGTTACTATGTGTTCTGCCTGCCGGCTGAGAAACGGATGGATTTGAAAAAAGCAGCATCTGTCGTAGGTGTGAAAAATCTGCAGATGTTAAAACCTGAAATTTTTGAAGAACTGACTGGGTATACACATGGCGGATGTTCTCCCTTTGGCCTGCGGACAAAACTGCCCATCTATGTGGATCACAGTGCCAATAATTGGGATGCCATTTATGTTTCTGGCGGAAAAGTAGGCTATCTTATTGAGGTACAGCCAAAAGTACTAAAAAATTTGGTGGATGCTCAATATGCGGAATTTACGAAATGATAAGAAAGGATATGAGTATATGCGATTTCAGGAATTAGCGGAAAAAAGATATTCTTGCCGAAACTTTTCTCAGCGAAAGGTAGAGAAAGAACTGGTAGATCAGATCATCAAAGCAGGAATTACCGCCCCAACAGCAGTCAATACCCAGCCGGTTAAGATCTTCTGGCTCAACTCGGAGAAAGCAAAAAAAAATATCCGGCAGGTATGCAACTATACCTTTGGGGCAGATACCTTTCTTGTTGTCGGTTACAAAGAAACTGAGGGCTGGGTTCGCTCGTTTGACCAGCGGAATTTTGCAGATATTGATGCTGGTATTATTGCAACACATATGATGCTGGAAATCGAAGATTTGGGGCTCAGCACTACCTGGGTTGGGTATTTTGATGCGCCCCGTTTACAATCTCTGTACCCGGAAATGAAAGAGTATCATTTAATTGCGCTGTTTCCCATCGGCTATGCCGCAGAGGATGCTGCGCCCTCGGATCGACATTTTAAGCGAAAAAACCCCGAAGAAATCGTTAAGATTCTTTGAACAAGAGCCTAAAGAATCTTAACCAGAATTAAATATAATCTAGTCAAGAAATAAAGAAAAGTATTTATTATGAAGAAGATGTATTAGATTTCATTGGCCTATGTCGTGTTTGGTCTGGTGGCTGGACTTTTGAACCACGAGGTAGCATACTGGACCAATTTCACAGGAGAATCCGCGATGTCGGTAGTCCATCCCCATGCAATTCTGCTGGGAGGATTGGTATTTTTGTTGCTGCCCCTATTTATGAAGAGTTTTGCAGTTGAAAAACAGAAGAGCTTCCAAGTTTTCCTATGGGTGTACAACATTGGGCTTATCATAACTCTGGGCTTTATGACTGCAAGAGGGATATCTCAGCTGCTTGTGATGCCTTTCCCAAATTTTTGGGATCATATGGTAGGTGGCCTTGCTGGAATCGGTCACATTATTCTGACTGTGGGGCTGGGTTTTCTGTTCCACGCACTCATCAAGTCCGCAGATGAAAGGAGCGACAAATAATATGACTGGTCAAATTTATCATGTGGGATTAACGGTATCAAATTTAGACCAATCCATCCAATTTTATCGGGATGTGCTGGGGCTGCAGTTTCAGGGTGAGATCCTTATGGAAGGTTCTGAGACGGATACGATGTTTCAGCGGGAAAATTGTAAAGCGAAAGTTGCATATCTGAACGGCACTGACAAAAGCGGTATTCCGCCGGTGGAGTTGATCCAGTTTTTGGATAGTCAGATAAGCAAACAATCCGCCGACCTTTTTACCACCTCCGTGTCGGAACTGTGCTTCTACACAGAGGATATTGAAACGATGTATCAGCACTTGCAATAAAAATCCCCCTGTCGTGAGGATTTTGTTCAATATCCATCTGTAAAATATCTTCCAGCACCCCTCAAATGTGGCTGGAGCATCCGTAAATGCTTGTCCTCTGAAACCTTTGTATTCAGCCTGGATCATCACATCCTTCCCTGTCAGTATCGGATAATCGGTTCGCTTCGTTTTTTCAATCGCTTCTTCAGGTGTCAATATAAATAATTTTATGATGAAATCTCAAAGATAAGATAGTATAATAGGATACAGAAAATCTTTTGGAGGTAAAAAAATGCCAGATGCTAGAGGAAACAAGATTAGTTGTTCTAATTATCAGTGTGAGATCGAACTGACTGTGGAAATACTGAGCGGAAAGTGGAAGGCACTTCTTATATGGAATCTTCATCTAAAGGGGACCATCCGGTACAATGAATTCAGAAAACAGATTCCTTCGATCACTCAAAAAATGTTAACACAGCAGTTAAGAGAATTGGAGAAGTATGGAATTATTTCCAGAAAAACTTATCCTACTGTACCGCCAAGGGTGGAATATTCACTGACAGAAATAGGTAAAGAACTGATTCCCATCATGGAAGCCATGGATCACTGGGGAAAGCAGTATGTGAAGGAATATCATAAAAATAAAGATGATGAATAATTTTTTTGTCTCATATCCTACTAAAAAGTGCCTTCTTCACAAACAAGAATAATAAGTTAAAATAATAACAAACCAAGAAATACACGCCTTATGTCAAAATAAACAGGGTGTGTATTTTTATGCGAAAAGAAAAAAGGAGAAGGTAAAATGGAAACAGAAAAGAAATTAAGGAAAGGATTATTATTAGGTATTCTGGTAGGAATTGCATGGGGACTCGACGGTGTATTAATGGGGAGACTTGGACTGAATTCGATTTTTACGGATTCGGCCTATGCATTTTCTAAGGGGATTTCCGAAAAGAGTTTTCTGTATTCTCCGTTAGTGACAGCTTTTTTTCATGAAAGCTTCTGCTTTCTATGGGTTGCAGTGGTCCTGTTGTATCACAAACAATTAAAACAGGTATTTCAGTTGCTGTTTACAACAAAAAAAGGGAAGGCAACAGCAATTGCGGCGCTAGTTGGTTCTCCGATCGGAATGAGTGCATATCTGCTGGCTATCAAGTATGCAACGGCACCATATGCTTCCAGTATTTCTGTGGTTTATCCGGGCGTTGGTGCGATATTGTCTTATCTGATTCTGAAAGAACGTTTATCCCTTAGGGCAGTTACAGGAATAGCGATCAGCCTGACAGGCTCATTTATGCTGGGTTTTCGTCCGACGGGAGATATTCCGGATACTTTTCTGAAAGGAATTCTATTTGCAGTTATTGCAGTATTCGGATGGGCTTCCGAGGGAGTTATCATAGGATTTGTCATGAAATACAGCAAGGGAGAGGATCATGTGGAAGCAACACCACAGCAATGTCTTTGCCTGAGATATTTTATTTCGATGATTGCCTATGCACTGATAGTTCTTCCGGCAATTCAGGGATATCCGATGGCAAAGGAAATTGTAACATCAGGTCTGGTAGTGAGATATGCAATGATTGCAATTTTAGGAGCGATTACGTATTTATCCTGGTATAAAGCAGTGGACTTAGTGGGGTGTGCTATGGGAACCGCATTAAACAGCACGGCCGCTCTTTGGACAATTATATTCAGTGCAGTATTATTTGGAAGTAAAATCTCATTGTGGCTTGCAACATGGGGAGTGGTTATCGTTGCAGGTGTGTTTGTTTTTGCGATTGATCCGAAAACAAGGAAGAAAAATATATCAAATAAGAAGCAGAAGTAAGAAACGAGGAGGTATATTATGTTAAAGCAGAGCGTAATTGATAACATGAAAGAAATTGCAGAACACTGTATGGGAGAAGAAACAGCTGCATGTGTTGCAACGTGTCCTATGCACACAAATGTAAAAGAATATGTTCGGTTAATCCGGGAAGGAAAAGGAGAAGAGGCAATAAAAGTTATCCGAGAGCAGCTATTTTTACCGGGAACTTTGGGAAGAATCTGTGCGCACCCTTGCGAAGGAAAATGTAAATGGAACGAAGGAAAGAGCCCTATGGCGATTGCGTCCTTAAAAAGATATGCAGCAGATCATTTTGACCGAGAAGAAGACTGGAATTTTTCCTGTAAGGACGAAAATGGGAAAAAAGTAGCAGTGATCGGTGCCGGACCATCCGGATTGCAGGCAGCATTGGAACTGAGAAAAGAAGGATGTCAGGTTACCGTATTTGAAAAAATGCCTGTAAGAGGAGGAATGCTTCGAATCGGCATTCCGGCATATCGTCTTCCAAGAACTATTCTGGAACGAGAAATCAGCTACCTGGATCGTCTGGGGGTAAAATTTGAACTAAATTGTGAAATCGGAAAGAATAAACCGTTTAGTGAAATTCTGGAAAATTTTGACAGTGTCATTGTTGCTGTGGGAAAACAGCAGGGGCGTGTTGACAGAAGCCTGGATCATTGGGATGCAAAAGGAATTTTCAGCGCTGCGGGATTTCTGAAGGAAGCTGCCATGACTCAAGATGTGAAAGAGTCCGGAAAAGTTGTTCTTGTTGTAGGTGGCGGAGATGTGGCCATGGACTGCGCGAGAACTGCACGGCGTCTTAACGCAGCAGAAAAAGTTTACTCTGTCTGTCTTGAGGACAGTTATGATACCATGGCTTCTTCAAATCACGAAATCAAAGGAGCGTTGGCAGAGGGAGTAAAATTTAATCATGCTCAGGCTATCCAGAAAATTCATACAGACGAAAATGGCAGGGTATCTGGTGTTACACTTAAAAAATGTTTATCTATGTTTGACGAAAACGGAAGGTTTGCTCCTGTCTATGATGAAGAGGATACAAGAGAACTGAAGGTGGATACGATTGTCTTTGCCATTGGACAGGGTGTGGAAGCTGAATTTGCAGGGGAGGTTCTGGAACAGCGTCCTAATTCTACATTCGCCTGTGACAAGTATACATTGCAGTCAACAAAGAACGAAAAGATTTTTGTTGCAGGAGATGCTTCCGGTGAATCTGTGATTGCTATTCAGGCTCTTGCAACCGGAAGAAGAGCTGCTCAATCTGTAATTCGATTTCTGAGAGGAGAAGACCTGCGGTCCGGAAGAGAATTAAAAGACACCTGGACATATGAAACAAAATTGCAAATGACGGTTGACTGGGATGCAATTACCGGTCAAAGAGAAGATATGCAGGAGCTGGATCTAAAGAAGAGAATTCGTTCTTTTGATGAGGTGGCTCTGGGATATACAAAAGAAGAAGCAGAAAGAGAAGCCACTCGATGCAGACAGTGTGAGTGTAAGCTCTGTATGAAAGAATGTATCATGCTGAACGATTATACAGAGTGTCCGAAATCTTTGTTTAAAAAGTATCTGGAGGAGGGATATGAAAATCTGGATCATATGATTGCATATTCCTGTAATGAGTGCAGTCAATGTACACTGAAGTGCCCGAAAGAATTTAACATGAAGGGGATCTTCACGGCGCTAAAAGAAGATTATGCAGAGAAAAATAATGGTCTTGTCCCGTTGGAGATCTTAAAAGAGAGTGATCGTACGCAGGAAAAGGAATGCGGAGACGAATACTGTACCAGAGTAGATGGCAGTTTGCAAAAAAAAGAAGTACCGAAGAAGCAGAAAACAAAATATGTTTTTGTTCCTGGATGTACTGTGTCTGCATACTCTCCAAAGGGAGTAGAAAATATTGTGAAACACCTTAAAGAATGCCTGGGACATGAAAATGTAGGCGCATTATTACAATGTTGTGGAAAAGTCACCCGCTTTATTGGCGAAACAGAAAAGTTTGAGGAACGAAATAAAAAAGCTATTGATATTTTAGATGATATGGGAGCAGAAGTGATCATAACAGTATGTCCTTCCTGTTACAAAGTATTTAAAGAAACTGCTAAAAATCAGAAAGTGATTGCATATTGGGATCTGATGAAAAATCTGATCGGTATTCCGGAAACAGCAAGAGGAATCGGAACAGGCTCTGATGTAGTTTTCAACATTCATGATTCCTGTGTAACTCGAGATGAGACATCTCATCACGAGAGTGTGAGGTGGGTTTTGGATGAATTGGGTTATAACTGGACAGAAATAGAACGAAACGGCAAAAACACCAGATGTTGTGGCGTTGGCGGTATGGTATGCAGTTCAAATCCGGAATTATATGAGCGCGTTTATACAAGAAGAGCGAATGATTTTGATCAGCACAATATTGTAACGTATTGCGGATCCTGCAGAGGAACCATGCAGGCAGCTGGAAAAGATGCTGTACATATTCTGGATTTGCTTTTTGGTCAAAAATATACAAAGGATCAGGAGAGAGCACGCGGATATCAGACCGAACAGGAAATGTGGGAAAAAAGATTAGAGACCAAAGAAAGATTGAATCATTTGCTGTAAGAGTATGTAAATATAAAATGATTGAATTCTGACAGCCGCCCGAATGCATTTTTTTACCTTCTATGACATCGCCTTCTATCACAACTGTGAACCAACCGAAATTCCAGATGGGCTATACAGCCTGTGAAATGCTTCTGGAACTGATTGAGGATTCACAGGAGGAGATGAAATCTCTTCTGCTTGATACAGAATTAGTGATCCGGGAATCAACATAAAAACAGAGCGGATGTAGGTCGAGCCTGCATCCGCTTTTTTTGATGCGTGTCTGTGCTTAATATGTATCTTGTATAATTTATCAAAAACCATATTTTATCAGTTATAACTTATAAAATGTGGTTTTGCAGATAGAATTTCAGTTATAAATATGATATGGATAGTTATGAGAAAGGGGGCAAAGAATTGTGATTAAACGTGAACTGTATATGAAACGAATACGTCCATTCATCGGGTCAGAACTTATCAAGGTCATGACTGGAATTCGTCGTTGCGGAAAGTCGGTTATGTTGGAATTGATCAAGCAGGAACTTACGGAATCAGGTGTCAGTCCAACACAGTTTCTCTCTATTAACTTTGAAGACTTGAGTTATTCTCATTTGCTAATTGCGTAGGCTCTGCACGATGACATCACCAAACGTGCTATGGAGATTGGCGGCAAGGTCTACCTTTTTTTTGATGAGATTCAGGAAGTTAAAGATAAAGAGTACCTGCAAAATGTGATTCAGAACTATATGGACTGACGAATCCGGCTGGTTGTGCGGACTTTTGTACTTCTATTTTGCAATAATATGATTACAATGTCATTCAGTTAAGTTCAGATTAACAAAATAAAGTATATCACATCTTCCAAAACACAGGAAGCATTGTTCAGTTAAGAATAAATATAGAAAAAACTTGTGAGATACATTATGGAAAAGGTACTCATATATGCTGCCAAAATATTTCAGGGTATGCCAAAAAGACAGATTGCACATTGCTAGGATATCCTCAGTATCATAGTGGCGATAACGAGTACAGCTATTGCAATTTACTTTGGGGAATGGATAAAATCAGTTATTCCTATAGATCTCATTATGTTGTTGCTACTGGTACATATGGTTTATATCGGAATCAGATGTTATGTGAAAGAACGGGGACATTATTAGGGAATAAATAGGATATTGAGAAAACGATGATGTAAACTGTCGTTTTCTCAATTTTTTATATGTTTAAAATACAGCTTGATGAACTTGCCTGTATTCTCTTGGGCTACAAAGATAAAATTCTTTGAATTTTTTTGTATAGTATGCGGGCGAATCAAAACCACATTCCTCTGCCACAATAGAAATGTTTTTATCCGGGTATTCCGTTAGTACAGATGCACTTCGGATCAATCTGTATTTTAACAGATATTGGATAGGAGATTCTCCTGTGATTTTTTTGAAACAACGAAGATTTTCTCTTTCACTGATATTTACAATTTCAGCAATATTAGAAAGAGTAATATTTTCCGGATAATGTTGTTCTATAAAAGATAAGGAAGAGGATTTTTCGAGAGGATTTTTTGATTATAGATAAGTAGAAAAAGATTCAAATCCTGTGTATAATTAAAAGATAAAGATAGAGACAACTCGGAATTTCTTGAGGGAAGGTGATAGTATGAATTATATGATAAAAGGTATACAAGCACTTAAAGAATCGGTTTTCTTAGGTATCATAATTTATATTGTTATTTTTGTGTTGCTGTATCTTTTCAAAAAACGCAGAACTATCTCATGGAATTATATGTTTGAGGGAATATTCTGCATTTACTGCGTTACGCTTCTCAACCTAACGGGGATTTTCACACTAAGTTATAGTCTGAATGGTCCTTTCAATTATAATTTGCTTCCGTTTATTGGGAGTTCTATTGTCCCTATATTGCTTAACTTCGCTTTGTTTTGTCCTCTTGGTTTTTTGTTGCCGCTTGTTTTTCGTTCCTGTAGAGGAAATTGGAAAAAGGTGGCGATTATTAGCGGTTTAATCTCATTCTTGATTGAACTATTACAGTTGTTTGGCGGCAGATATGCGGAAATGGAAGATTTTCTAATCAATACCTTGGGCGGATTTTCAGGCTATATTGTCTGTACCGCCATATGCGAAAGAAAGACAAATCGCCGAAAAGCAGTTGTTTCCATTGTTACACTATGTTTGACCCTTGCACTTTGTTTGATTGGAATTTATGCAGTGGGGGACAATGAAAAGCAGCTACCGGATGGACTGTCTGCTGTCGAAAATAGCATTGCTGAAATCAATGTTTATTCTGAGGGAGAAGAACGGAGCATTAGCATTGATTCCTATCAATACCGCTCTTTTGCAAGTCAGATTTCCAATTGCGGCGGTCATTTGCTGGAAATCCAAAAAACTTCTGAAGGTGAAATTTGGAATGATACAGACTGCTTTATCGAAATAATATATACTGCTGACCAGACGATAAAGTTTGAAAATGCTGAGAATTTCTCCATTGAACGTGCTGACAGACTTTTATATAATGCCGACAAAAATGTTCTATATTGGGGTGAGGCAGGTTATCAGAACTGTTTGGACTATACAAAAATGAATGAAGAAATGCAGGCACATAAAGAAGAAATATTGAAAGGATATGAAGAGTTGTCTACTTCAATTCGTGATTGCTTTAACCAGTAACAATTTCAGCTTTCTGTGCGGGCTTTATGAAGGCGACCCAGTGGAGCAGGCAATAAGGAAGTGAAGATGCGACAAATTCCTGTTTGTAGAATTCAAAAATTTAATATGAAATGTGAGATAGAGCGTATGGA
>ENA-OPXH01002318-OPXH01002318.1-human-gut-metagenome-genome-assembly--contig:-NODE-2318-length-10800-cov-2.506840_pt1 | contig 10800 bp, 7 predicted proteins | sample MGYA00241521_ERZ502034 | MGnify/ENA primary metagenome ERZ502034 (study PRJEB25962, sample SAMEA2042103) | human gut metagenome | biome: human gut; feature: human-associated habitat; material: faeces... | reverse complement strand
GGACGCAGCCTGCGTCAGCTGGAGCCCTCGTTCGACCAGGCGGTGAACTTCGTGCCGATGCGCGGCGATTTCACGCGGGGCATCCTGGCAAGCGTCTACACCGCCTGTCCGCTCGATGAAGAGGCTGCGCGCAAACTCTACGCCGACTATTACGCCGCGGCAGCCTTCACGCACGCCACGACGCGCAGCATTGACCTCAAACAGGTCGTCAACACCAACAAGGCGCTCGTGGGCGTGTCGAAATACGGCGACAAGCTGCACATCGTCTCGGTGATCGACAACCTGCTCAAAGGCGCTTCGGGACAGGCCGTGCAGAACATGAACCTGATGTTCGGGCTCGACGAAACCGCAGGGTTGCGACTGAAGGCAAGCGCCTTTTAAAAAGCGCCTTGCACCCAAAGCCGCTTTTTTGCGGCAAAAAACGACAGGCAATTCCGCGTTGCCGTTCGAGGAGGGAACCCGGCGGGATAAAGGCCGAGCGTCAAAAAAAGCGGGGGGGGGAAGCGGTTTGCCCGCAAGCCCGCGAAGGCACCCGTTTTAGCGCAGCCTTCCTGCCGCCCCGCAGAGAACGACATGCGGATAAAAACTTTACACAATGACACTATTCAACGTATATTCCTTATATCCCGTAGAGCCCGTCCGGGGCAAGGGCTGCCTGGTCTACGACGCGGCAGGCACTGAATACCTCGACCTCTACGGCGGACATGCCGTCATCTCGATCGGCCATGCCCAGCCCGACTACGTAGGGGCGATCTCCGAGCAGGCCGCACGGCTGGGGTTCTATTCCAACTCGGTCGAAAACTCGCTCCAGACCACGCTGGCCGAAAAGCTGGGCCGCGCATCGGGCTATGACGATTACAGCCTCTTCCTCTGCAACTCGGGAGCGGAGGCGAACGAGAACGCCCTGAAACTGGCCTCGTTCCACACCGGCCGCACGAAGGTGCTGGCCTTTTCCAAGGCATTCCACGGCCGTACCGCAGGCGCCGTCGCCGCAACGGACAACCCCGCGATCTGCGCCCCCTTCAACCGCACGGCCAACGGGGAATTCGTACCGCTGAACGACCTCGCTGCCGCGCGCGCGAAACTCGCCACAGGCGAGTTCGCAGGCCGTCATCATCGAAGGCATCCAGGGCGTGGCCGGCATCCACTGTCCCACGGACAATTTCCTGCGCGGACTGCGCAAGGCGGCGACCGAAACCGGCACGCAGCTTATCCTCGACGAGATACAGTCGGGCTACGGACGCACGGGACACTTCTTCGCCCACCAGGCAGCCGGCATCCGCCCCGATCTGATCACCACGGCCAAAGGCATGGGCAACGGCTTCCCGATCGGCGGCGTGCTGATCGCGCCCCATTTCGAGGCGCGCCCCGGGCTGCTGGGCACAACCTTCGGCGGCAACCACCTCGCCTGCGCGGCGGCCATCGCCGTACTCGACGTGATGGAGCGCGACGGGCTCGTCGAGAACGCCGCCACGGTCGGCGAATACCTGCTCGGGGAACTGCATAAGACCGGCGGGCTGAAAGAAGTCCGCGGCCGCGGGCTGATGATCGGCATTGAGATCGACGGTTCCGGCGCGGAGTTCCGCAAGCGGCTGCTTTTCGGGAAACATGTCTTCACGGGCGGGGCAGGCGCCTCGACCGTGCGGCTGCTACCGGCACTGTGCCTCACGCGCGAACATGCAGACCGGTTCCTCGACGCATTCGATGCGACGCTCCGCGGGAAATGAGTAATCCCGCTCCCCATCGCGGCAAGACCCCTTAGCGGAGGGGATTCAGCGGAGGGCAGACTCGTACACGCGGTGTTCCGCCGCGGACGAAAGCCCCCGCAAGCAACACGACGGATAAAACAAACTAAAGCCAAAACAAAAACGACATGCATAAATTTACCTGCGTAGCAGACATCGGCGACCTGCCGACAGCCGTCGCCGAAGCCATGGAGATCAAACGCGACCGGTTCCAGTTCACGGGGCTCGGCCGCAACAAAACCCTGCTGATGCTGTTCTTCAATTCGAGCCTCCGCACGCGGCTCTCGACGCAGAAGGCAGCGATGAACCTCGGCATGAACGTCATGGTATTGGACGTCAACCAAGGCGCCTGGAGGCTCGAGACCGAGCGCGGCGTGGTGATGGACGGCGACAAGGCCGAACACCTGCTCGAAGCCATCCCCGTCATGGGATCGTACTGCGACGTGATCGGCGTACGGTCGTTCGCCCGCTTCCACGACAAGGCCGAAGACTACGAGGAACGCGTACTGGAACAGTTCATCCGCTACTCGGGGCGCCCCGTATTCTCGATGGAGGCCGCCACGCGGCATCCGCTGCAAAGCTTCGCCGACCTGATTACCATCGAGGAGTACAAGACCACGGAGCGCCCGAAGGTCGTGATGACCTGGGCGCCGCACCCCAACGCCCTGCCGCAGGCCGTACCCAACTCATTCGCCGAGTGGATGAACGCCGCCGGCTACGACTTCGTCATCACCCATCCCGAAGGCTACGAGCTCGCCCCGCAGTTCGTCGGCAACGCCCGCGTCGAATACGACCAGCGCAAAGCGCTCGAAGGGGCGGATTTCGTCTATGCCAAGAACTGGGCGGCCTATGCCGACCCCGATTACGGGAAGGTGCTCAGCCGCGACCGGAGCTGGACGGTGGACGCCGAAAAGATGGCGCTCACCCACGACGCCTATTTCATGCACTGCCTGCCCGTGCGGCGCAACATGATCGTCACGGACGAAGTGATCGAATCGCCGCGCTCGCTGGTGATCCCCGAGGCCGCCAACCGCGAGATCTCGGCACAGGTAGTACTCAAAAGGTTGCTGGAGGGGTTGAAGTGATGGAAAAAATCACGGTAGTAAAGATCGGGGGCAACGTCATCGACGACCCCGCGGCCCTGCGAGGCTTCCTCGCGGACTTCGCCTCGCTGCCCGGGGCGAAGATCCTCGTCCACGGAGGCGGCAAGCTCGCCACGCGCCTCGCCCAGAAACTCGAACTGCAGGTGCAGATGGTCGACGGGCGCCGCATCACCGACAAGGGCACGCTCGACATCGTGACGATGGTCTACGCCGGGCTGGTCAACAAACAGCTCGTCGCCGGGCTCCAGGCGGCCGGATGCAATGCACTCGGGCTGTCGGGCGCCGACGGCAACGCCGTCATGGCGCGCCGCCGCGCCCCCGAACCGATCGACTACGGCTTCGTGGGCGACATCGAAAGTGTCAACCACACGCTGCTCGGGGAACTTCTCGGGGCAGGCATCACGCCCGTATTCTGCGCCATCATGCACGACGGGCAGGGCACGCTGCTCAACTGCAACGCCGACAGCGTGGCTTCGTCCGTGGCACTCGGCGCCGCCCGGATCGCCCCCACGGAGCTGGTCTTTTGCTTCGAAAAAAACGGCGTGCTGCACGACCCGGACGACGAGACGACGCTCATCCGCGAAATCACGGCCGAGTCGTACGCCGCGCTCAAAGCCGGCGGCATCGTCAGCAAAGGGATGATCCCCAAGGTCGAGAACGCACTGAAAGCCGTTGCCAACGGCGTGCGGAGCGTCACGATCAAACACTCGGAGAACCTGCTGAACGACACCGGAACGGTAATCAGGTAATACGCCCGATCCCTGTGGCCGCACGGCCACAGGGGAACGGACAGCCAGCTCACAAACGACATGGATGCAAAAACCAAGGAAGCCATCGACCTGCTCAGGACGCTGATCGCAACGCCCTCCCCGTCGCGCGACGAAAGCCGCACGGCCGACCTCATCTTCGCCTACCTGGCGGAACACGGCGCGGTACCCGAAAGACTGCACAACAACGTCTTCGCCCGCTCCGCAGGCTTCGACCCGGCGCGCCCGACGCTGCTCCTGAACTCCCACCACGACACGGTACGCCCCGCAGCCAGCTACACCCGCGACCCGTATGCCCCGACCCTCGAAGGCGACCGCCTCTACGGCCTGGGGAGCAACGACGCCGGGGCTTCGGCGGTGAGCCTCACGCAGACTTTCCTGACGCTGCGCGCACACCCCCTGCCGTTCAACCTCCTGCTGGCGCTTTCGGCCGAAGAGGAGTGCATGGGAGAACACGGTATGCGCGCCCTGCTGCCGCAGCTGGGACGGATCGACATGGCAATCGTGGGCGAGCCCACGGGGATGCAGGCCGCCGTCGGCGAACGGGGGCTGGTCGTCCTCGACTGCGAAGCCCGCGGCAAAAGCGGCCATGCGGCCCGCAACGAGGGCGTCAACGCGCTCTATATCGCACTCGACGACATCGCCCGCCTGCGTACTTTCCGCTTCGACCGCCGCTCCGACCTGCTGGGCCCCATCGGCATCGCCGTGACGCAGATCGCGGCCGGCACGCAGCATAACGTCGTTCCCGACACCTGCCGTTTCGTGGCCGACGTCCGCACCACGGACGCCTACACCAACGAGGAAACAGTCGAAATCCTGCGTCGGGCACTGCGCAGCGAGGTGATGCCCCGCTCGACACGCATCCGTGCCTCGGCGCTCGACGCCGCCCATCCGCTCGCACGGGCGGCCGCCGCCACGGGACGCGAAAGCTACGTATCGCCCACCACGTCGGACATGGCGCTGATGCCCTTCCCGTCGCTCAAGATGGGGCCGGGACAATCCTCGCGCTCGCACACGGCCGACGAATTCGTGTTGCTTTCGGAGATCGAAGAGGGCATCGGAATTTACGAAAAATTCATAAAACAACTGGCTGAAACCCTCTGATGCCCGTGGCAGGAGGCTGCAACCCCGCTGCGAAAGAGCCCCCTCCGAGGCAGATGGCAGCCCGGCAAACGCGGCGCACCGCCGCAAGCCGACGGCCGACGGCAATAGGGAGCCGGTACAAAGAGAGAAACGAATATACACAATATGGCAACGAAACTTTGGGACAAGGGCTTCGAGCCCGACAAGATGATCGAGGAGTATACCGTCGGCAACGACCGCGAACTGGACATGCGGCTGGCGCGCTACGACGTCCAGGGCTCGCTGGCGCATATCGCCATGCTCGAAACGATCGGGCTGCTGACGGCCGGCGAACTGGAAAAGCTGACGGCGGGACTGAAAGAGATCGCCGCCGAGATCGAGGCCGGGCGCTTCGAAATCGAACCCGGCACCGAGGATGTCCACTCGCAGGTGGAGCTGATGCTCACCCGCCGCCTGGGCGACGCCGGCAAGAAAATCCACTCGGGCCGCTCGCGCAACGACCAGGTGCTGGTCGACCTCAAACTGTTCCTGCGCGACGAACTGCGCCAGACCGCCGAAGCCGTAAAAACGGTCTTCGACCGCCTGCTAACGCTCAGCGAACAGTACAAGGAGATACTGATGCCGGGATACACCCACCTTCAGATCGCCATGCCTTCGTCGTTCGGCCTGTGGTTCGGCGCCTATGCCGAAACGCTGGTGGACGACATGCGGCTCATCGCCGCGGCATGGCACATCGCCAACCAGAACCCGCTCGGCTCGGCCGCCGGGTACGGCTCGTCGTTCCCGCTCGACCGTGAGATGACCACGCGCCTGCTGGGTTTCGAAGCGCTGCACTACAACGTCGTGGCGGCACAGATGAGCCGCGGCAAAAGCGAACGCGCCGCCGCCAACGCCATCGCGGCCGTCGCTGCGACCATCGGCCGCATGGCGATGGACGTCTGCCTGTTCATGAGCCAGAACTTCGGCTTCGTATCGCTGCCCGACAACCTCACCACGGGGTCGAGCATCATGCCCCACAAGAAGAACCCCGACGTCTTCGAGATCATGCGCGGACGCTGCAACCGCCTGCAATCCGTACCGAACGAGATCGCCCTGCTCACGGCGAACCTTCCCGTCGGCTACCACCGCGACATGCAGTTGCTCAAGGACATCCTGTTCCCGGCGACGACCGAAATCAAACGCACCCTCTCGATGTGCGACTTCATGCTCGCGCACCTGAAGGTCAACACCGACATCCTCGACGAGCGGAAATACGACTACCTCTTCACGGTCGAGGACGTCAACCGCCTCGTACTCGCAGGCATCCCGTTCCGCGAAGCCTACAAGCAGGTGGGCATGGCCGTACAACACGGCCGGTACCATCCGACGCGCGAGGTTCACCACACCCACGAAGGCAGCATCGGCAACCTCTGCACCGCCCAAATCCGCCGGAAGATGGAGCGCGTGATGTCCGAATTCGAATAACCGGACTGCCCTGCCATACCGAAAAAAGGATGCCCGAAAGGCATCCTTTTTTCATTCACCGATCCGCTACTCAAGAGGCTTATACATATCCGGCAGGTCGTCCTCGAAAAGAACCTTATCCTTTCGGGAAAAATCCAGAAAATCCTTTTCGGAATAGCATCCGCGGAAAGCGCTGAAATAGTGGCCGCCGTTTGCAGGGAAATCGCCGTTGCGCCACAACAGCACAAACGAAACAGGCTCATTCTCGATAATCTTGTAGAGCATCGACGTCCACCATTTCTTGTTGTAGTAGTCCGAATCCTCGGGGTTGTTGTTCTCAAGTCCCGTTTCGGTCAGCGCCAACGGCTTGTTCTTCGTATAGGCGATATTCTTCATCAGGCGGATCATCTGCAATCCCTTATGGTCGTAATCCGCACCGTTGCGGTCGTAAGCATCGAGTCCCAGAATATCGACCCATTCGTCACCGGGCCAGTATTCGAGATAAGCGTCGCGCGAATTGAGATGGATCATATCGGGCGAATAGGCCCAAATCAGATTATGCAGCCCCTTTTCATCCCGCAGGTACGAAATCGTGAACTGCCACAGGGCGATGAACTCCTGCGCCGTCGCATTTCCCTTGCCCCACCAGAAACCCGAGCCGGTATGCTCATGCCACGGACGGAAGATCAGCGGAATGGGTTCGCCTTCGGGCGATTTCAGGCTCAGCATGAAATCGGCGACCTTGTCGAGCCAGCCTTTGAACTTTTCATGGTTCTCGCCGCCCGGGATGATCGAATAGACAGCACGCGTCCCGTCCCATGAGTTTCCGCCCGAGACGGGATTGGCACAATGCCACGAAATCGTATTGACGGCTCCGCGTCCGAAAGCCGCGATGATGTGCTTGCGTACTTCGGTGAACAGCTCGCCGTCGATATTGGTCTCCATGTCCAGCTCGATGTTGGAAAGTTCCCAGCCGCAGACTGCCGGATGGCTTCCCGTCAGGTATTTCGTGTCGGAAAGGTCGGTGTCGTCACCGGCCCACCACTTCCTGTTGTTATCCAGACCGTACAGGGTCGGTATCTGATGACCGAACATCGTTCCCCGCTCGGCCAGCACGAACAGATTTTCGTAAAGAGTCCTGGTAATGGCCGTGGCACCGGCATCGACCATGGTCTTAGGCCCTTCGGGATATCCCGAAGGAGCGCGGCTCGGCACACCGTTCACCTCGGAACATCCGAGACTGAGGACAACAGCCATGCAGGCGCACGCAGAGAACAGCAAATTCTTTTTCATGTCGTTTTGAGTTTTAGGTTGAATTTATACGGATATTTTCTTCTGGGTGTAGAACGTCTTGAACACACTGGGGGTCAAACCCTTTCCCTTCTTGAATATCCGGTTGAAGTTCGAAAGGTTATTGAATCCGCATTTGTAGGCGATCTCCGAAATGTTTTTGGTCGGGTTTTCGATCAGCATGCGCGAAGCCGCCCCCAACCGGATATCGTTGAGCAGATTCACGAAGCTCTTTCCGGAGTGCCGTTTGATGAAACGCCTGAACGTTGGTTCGCTCATGTTCACGAGGGCCTTGACCTCCGCAACGGATATATCCCGGTGGAAATTATCGTTCAGGTACTGCATCACCTTCTGGATACGCGGCATGTCATAGTTGACGTTGTTCTCGATCGACACGGAACGCTGGGCGAGGATATGGTAATCGCTCTCCCGTGCCAGACAGTTGAGAAGCATCAGGAAGTTAAGCACCGAATCGAACCGGTCTCCGCTGCGTATCAGGTTTTCTATGATCGGCTCGACACGGGAGACCGTCTCTTCGGAGAATGCGATACCGCGGCGTGCATACTCGAACATCTTCTTGATCGGATAGAATTGTTTCCTGTCGATAAACCCCGATTCGAACAGATTGGGAGAAAACTGCACGCAAATTTCATGGATATCGGCATTCCTCGAAAAATTGCCGTTCAGCCATGCGTGCTCAAGGTAGGAACCCGTGATCAGAACCAGATCCTTGTCGGATATTTCACGGACGGAGTCGCCCACGATGCGGGTCGCCCCCCGTGCCCCGCACACAAGGTTCAGCTCGTACTCCTTGTGGATATGTACGGGGAAGCAGAATTCGCGTTTGTAACGGTCGAACACGACGAAGCAATCTTGCCCTGAAATAGGCGGTATCTCGGTCAATATGTCAGGATTGGGCATAACGAATCTTTATTTCGGCCGGGAATCGGCCAGCGGATAAAACAGAATAAAGACGCATGTCCCCAGAGCGGCCAAAGCCGGGAAGATGCTTTGCAGACAGCCAATAACTGTAAGCGCAGCCGGCGACTGAACGGTATTCGCTTCGAATCCAGACAGCGACAGTATCCACGCCGTAGCGGCGCTTCCGACCGCCCAGCCCATCTTCTGCGCCATCGAATAGGAGGAGAATATCAGCCCCGTATCCCGGCGGCCCGAACGCTGTTCGGCATAGTCCGCCGTATCGGCGGACATGGCCCAGAGCAGCGGAAGCACCCCGCCGACACTCAGGCTGATGAGCGCCTGCGCCAGAAACAGCAGGGAATAACCTCCCTGACGCACGAAATAGAAGGCGAAACTAAAAACGGCCGTGAGCAGCAAAGCGCATACCAGCGTCCGCCGGCGGCCGAACCGATCCGCAGCGAAGGGAATCAGCACGATGCCCGCAATATTGAAAAGCTGCCCCACAGCGAGGAACAGAGCCGATCCGGTCAGGGCAACCCCTGCGAACGACATCGTCCCGACAGTTTCGCCAGCCACGCAATACTTGAAGAAATAGATCGTACCGCTCTCCCGGAACGCATTGAACACCTGAAGGCATACGGCAGCACCGGCAAGGATCAGCCACGGCTTGTTGTGTAGCAGGTCGCGCAGCGAGCCCAATACCGGATGCCGTTCCGTCCGCACGGGCCGGATCCGCTCCCGCGTCGTCGCGAACGTCACGAAGAACAGCAAGACGGCCACAACGGCCACGACGGCGACCGCCGCGGTCCAGCTCCCCGATGAACCCGCCCACGGCCGGAAAGCCTTCACCAGCGCTTCGACTGCCAGCACGACCACCATACTGCCTGCGGCGGCAAAGGCCATCCTGAACGCGGCGAGCACCGTGCGTTCGTGCGGATCTGCCGACATGACGCCGAGCAGTGCGGCATAGGGCACGTTGACCGACGAATAGACGATCATCATCAGCGAATAGGTCACGGTCGCATAGACCACCTTTCCGCCGGAACTCCACTCCGGCATATAGAAAGTCAGGATGCCCAATACCCCGAAAGGCAGGGCACCCCACAGCAACCACGGCCGAAAGGTTCCCCAACGGCTGTGTGTGCGGTCACACAGAAGCCCGACGACGGGATCGAGCAGTGAATCCCAGATCCGCGTCACTAAAAACAGGACGCCGACCACCCATGCGTCGATGCCGCTGATGTCCGTATAGAAGAACATCAGGTAGACGCTGAAGAGCTTCCACAGCATCGAAGACGCCGTATCGCCGAGTCCGTAACCAATCTTTTCCCCAAGACGCATGGCCATACGCTATCGTTTGGTTATCCGGGCAGCGAAACCGCCTCCGGGGAACATCTTCACATCGAACGATTTACCGGGAGCCAGCAGGAACTCTTCCCGGACATAGTCCCGGGCGATGCGCGCCGCATTCTCTCCGTCGCGGAACAGTTCCACCGCATACGTCCCTTCGGGCAGCAACGAGAGATCGACCCGGATCGAACGTCCGTCCCAGCCGGCAAGTCCCCCGACATACCACACGTCGCCGGAACGGCGCATCGTCACGATATGGTCGCCGACCTCGCCGGACAGCACCTCCGTCGCATCCCAGACAGTAGGCACGCCGGAGATGAAGCGCAGGCATTCGGGCTCCTGTTCGTAAGCCGACGGGGAATCGCACAGCATCGCGAGCGGAGCATCGAACACGACATACTCCGCCAGCTGCCGGCAGCGAGTTCCCTGACTCATCGGCTCGGAATTCACCGGCCGGAAATTCGCTTTCGCGGCATTGCGCATGGCACCCTGCGTGTAATCCATCGGCCCGGCCATCATCCGTATGAAGGGAACCGTCACGTCATAGGTGACCTGATCGACCTCGACGGGCGACCATTTGACCTGTTCCAGTCCGTGCACGCCTTCGAAATTGATAACGTTGGGATACGTCCGCTGAATTCCCGCAGGCTTGAATATGCCGTGCAGGTCGAGCAGCAATTTATACCGTGCGGCCGTACAGGCGGCATCGTAAACGAACCGAACCATCTGTTGATCGTCCCTGTCCATGAAATCGACTTTGAATCCCTTGATGCCCATTTCGGAATAGTGTTCGCAAAGCTCTTCCATATGTTCGGCAAAGGGAAGGTAACCGAGCCAGAGGATCAGTCCGACACCCCGTTCTTCCCCGTACTTCACCAATGCCGGCAGGTCGAGTCCGGGGGCGGTCTCCAGCGGCGAATGGTGATCTCGGCTCCAACCGTCATCCAGAACGAGGTAGCGCAGCCCGTTGCGGGATGCGAAATCGATGTAATGCTCATAGGTGGGCTGGTTGATTCCCGCCGCGAAGTCCACACCGGAAAGTCCCCAGTCGTTCCACCACTCCCACGCGGCCTTGCCCGGTTCGATCCACGAAATATC
>ENA-OPXH01002312-OPXH01002312.1-human-gut-metagenome-genome-assembly--contig:-NODE-2312-length-10823-cov-14.345004_pt1 | contig 10823 bp, 9 predicted proteins | sample MGYA00241521_ERZ502034 | MGnify/ENA primary metagenome ERZ502034 (study PRJEB25962, sample SAMEA2042103) | human gut metagenome | biome: human gut; feature: human-associated habitat; material: faeces... | reverse complement strand
TATCTCTCTGCCCACATTGGGCTTGTCAGTCACTATCGCTATCATATTCTTTTTCCTTTTGATGTTCCGTACCGTCAGGAACGGCACGGAACGTGAGTTATACTTATTGTTTCCCGGTCAAACTGCCGCCTCCTCCTTCTGACGGAGACCGTTTATTTCCATAACCGGCCTGCCGTTGCCGTCGGGTACCAGCTTCAGCGTGGCATCCATTGTCAGGCTGAGGACCGAAATATGGAGTTTCAGCGGAACGATGCCCGTTTCCTTTCCTTGCAGCAACAGTTCCATGTTGCCTTCCGCTTCCAGTTGTTTCTTACTGATACCTGCGGCCTTCAGACCGTCCCAGTCGATATCTTCCGTCTTATAAATATGACGGGTATTCTGATCCGTATTCATACGATTCGTTTTTTTTAGGTTTGTATGATTGATTCTGTTTCTCTCCGGGCAGGTCTATACCGCCTGCGATGCACCCTTCTTCTGCTCCTGCTGCTGTCCCTGTGCGGTTTCCGTCTGTGCGGCACGGCGGGAAGTGTCCCTGCGGATGTCCGGATTTTCCTGAAAATACTGCAACTGCCCGGAATAGGGATTGACTTTCAGGTAGGAACTGAAGGTCTGCCCGTTGTTTTTCAGCCCTTCGACAAGCAAAGTCTTGCCATCCTGGAGGTTCGCTTTTTCCTGTGCCGTGAACACGTGCCCGTAAACCTCCGCCGGAATACGCGGTGCCTGCTGCTCGTTGAATCCGTTCGGCGTGCGTGAATACATCGTCCTGCCGGTATTCATATCCAGCTTGACGAACGAGGAGAATTCCTCCCCGTTGCGCCCGATCATGTTTTCCAGATAGACCGGCTGTCCCTTGCGCAGGGTTTCCCTGTCTTCGGCAGTCAGCTGCACGTTGCAGATTTCCTTTGGAATATAAATCTCTCCGGTTTCCGGATTGTGCCGCGTGTAGTTCGGGCGCCCCGTTACCTTGTCTATCGTTACAAAGGACGAGAAGGTGTCATTCCTGTTCCTGAACTTCATGTCTTCCACCAGGATGGTATGTCCTTCGCTGAGCATTTTTATCTGGGTGGGCGAGAGAGGCACGCCTCCGATGGAACGTTCGTTGAAAATCTGGTTTTTCGGAAAGATGAATTCCAGTCCCCTGCGCTCGGCACTGTACTGGAGCGTGGCATCGAATTCCTTGCCCGCTTTGGAAGTCATGCCCTCCACTTTGACAGGCTGTCCCTCCTTCAGCAGCCTGATCTCCTCTGCGGTAAGTTTGACCCCGCTCACTTCCTGCGGGATGTAAACGTGCTCCTGACGGACGGCAACCAGCTCGTTGGTGCTCTTGTCGATGGAAATCAGACAGGGGGTATATTCACTGCCGCGCAGATTGAGTTCCGCCACACGCCCCATGTTGCCGGTCTCACGCAGGTTCTTCTTGTCCTCCTCGTTAAAGTTAAACCCGAAATAAGGACGTTCCAACTGCGGTTCCTTGCGTATGCCGTGAATGGCCAGTCCTACCTGTCCGTCCTGTTGCGGGATGAGTGAGAGCCTTGCATCCAGTTTGGCTGTCAGCAAACCGGAAAGATGGATGGTCAGGGGCACCAGTTTGTTGGTCTTGTAGCCCTTCAGCATGGAATCAAGGAGTCCCTGCTGTTCCAGCGAAGCCTTTGAGATTCCGACCTTTTCCAACTCCTCCCAGTTGACCATGTTCTCATTATACCGGTAACGCGGTCCTTGCGACTCCTGCGGTTGCTGCTGTGCTTGCGGTTGCTGCTGTGCCGCCTGCTGTACCTCACTCTGTTGCAGGGGCTCCTGCGGTTGCGTTTCTTTTTTTGCCATTGTTGTCTCTTCTTGTCTGTTCGCACTTTGTTCCTTCTTGTTTTCTCTCGGACGGATTTCGTAGCGCTTGAGGAACTCTTTCACCGCGTCCGTCTGTTTTCCTTCCGCCAGGTCCTTGATGGCCTGCTTGTTCATCTTGTAGTCGTGGAAGGTCATGCGGAGAAGGCGGAAATGGGTCGGTTCCTTGAGCTGGCTCCAGAAATTCTTGATGAAATTTTCGAGAATGCTCGAATTCTTGTCGAATTTCAGGAATGAGTTCTCATTCTTCTCGTCCGCCGGGACTGTTTTTGCTTTCCCGTCCTTATCAATCTCGCTGACCACCTGCACACCATTTTTCGGGTCGCTCTTGTTATGGACCAGCATCAGTTCGGTGATTTGCTCCACCGGAAGTGCATCATTCTTAGCCTTCGGTTTTCGGGTCCGTTTAGGCTTTTCGTTCAGGTTCTTTTCCTGTGCCATACATTTTCCTTTTAGGGGTTAATAAATTGCTTTGACGCTTCAAATGTATAGGCTAAATTTGAATAAAACGCTGATTTTCAAAAAGGTGTCATCAGATGTCATCAAATGTCATCAGATGTCCGAAAAAGTGGTTTTCAGATGAGGGTGGAATGTCGGCGAACAGGGGGAAAGCCGGGCAAAAAGAAATATGCGACAAGAAAAAAGAGAAGCGGTATGTATGGCAGGAGAAGGAGCAGGCGGAACAAACAATGCGGAACCATGCAGAGCGGAGGGAGCTGAAGCCCCCTGTCTTCTCATGGCTTCTTTTATTTTTGCGAAAAGATTCTTGTGAGACCTATACCCCGAACGGTACATGTGGGATTTCGTGGGGTATGAGATATGCCTTCCTCAATATCCGATATTTTTTATCCATGCGTCACGTCGGTCGCAGTTTGCCCCTGTAATCGTTTCTCAAATCGAATTTGGATTGCCGCCGCATTCTTTTTCGTGAAAATTTTCCACGGCGAAGCCGCAAGGAAAATTTTCACGAAAAAAGTGTAGGAAATGCGGCTGGCAAGACAAATTCGATTTTCCTTTGATGAAGGGGGAAACTGTTCTGGCAATATCCATCCGCCTGTCCTCTTAACACATTATTTGCTAATACCATGTATGCTCATTTTTTTATAAAGGGTGGGGCGGCTTATTCCCAGCAACGCCGCCGCTTGTGTCAGGTTTCCTTTGGATATGGATATTGCCGTCTTGATTTGTTCAATGTTCCTTTTCTCGTCTTTCTGCAAACATTTGTCTATCTTTTTTTTCTTGGCAGAATTCGGAGCATCCGTTTCCGTCTGTTTCAACCGTAAAAAATCGGGAGTTATCAAATTTCCTTTGCATATCAATACCGCCGCATAAACAACCTGTTTCAACTGCCTGACATTTCCCGGCCAGCTATACCCCAACAGCATTTCTTTTGCCGGTCCGTCAAAACCCACCACCTCTTTCCGGAGTTCCGCACAAGACTGTTCCCTGAAAAAATCCGCCAGGGGAAGTATGTCTTCCAAACAATTTTGCAGCGCAGGTACGGTAATCGTAAAGTCATGGAAACGATACAACAAGTCTTTGCGGAAACGTTTCTCGGCCACCGCCTGGAACAAGTCCTCGTTGGTTGCCGCGATGATACGCACATCCATCCGCCTGTCCTGTTTCCCGCCCACCGGACGATAGCTCCGTTCCTCCATGGCACGCAACAACATCCGTTGTGTCTCTATTGAGAGATTCTCCACTTCGTCCATGAACAAGGTGCCTCCCTGCGCTTCCAGGAAATACCCCGCCTTTTCCTCGGTAGCCCCTGTGAAGGCTCCCTTGACATGGCCGAAAAAGGCGGAAGCGGCCAGATCTTTGGACAAACTGCCACAGTCAACCTTAATATACGGTTTGTTGGCTCTGAGACTCCTCCTGTGTATCTTATTTGCCAGATGTTCTTTTCCGGTTCCCGTGTTCCCCAGTATCAACACTGTCATGTCTGTTGGTGCAACCAGGTGGATATATTGGTTCAATTCGCAAAAAGAGGCACTCCTGCGTTCGTAAATCACTTTGGAAAAAGTATCGTTTGCCGCTTTTATCTTTCTTATGGCGGGTAACAGCTTGTCTTCAACCAGTGGTTTGAGGATAAAATCCTCCGCACCTAATTTCATGGCATGGACGGCAGAATGTATCTCCTCATAGTTGGTCATCATTATGAACGGATGCATGTACCCGTTATCCCTCATCCATTTCAACAAGGCGGTACTTTCCCCGTCCGGCAACCTTAAATCCGCCAATACCATATCATCCTCATGGATGGAACCCCTAATCATTTTTTTTGCCTGTGCCAGCCCGTGTGCCTTCATTGTCTTAAAGTCCGCCTTTTGCAAAAGACTACAGATATAGTCACAGAACAAGATATTATCCTCAATAACAATCACTTTCATAGATTTTCTTTGCCTGTTGTGCCAAATAAATTATTTCTTTTCCTTTATCCAATACTTTTTGAACAGTCCGTTTCAATTCTTCAACCGAAAGCTCCCCGGAACCCTGAAGCAGCGCAAACAATTCACGTAGCGGTTTACTGGCATGAATAATCTCCCATGAGCATGTCAGATGGTGTACCCACTCCTTCAGTGCCTCGTGATCATTCTTTTCCGCACTCTCAGCCACCGCCTCCATATCCTTTGCGGTTTCCTCAATCAAGGTATCAAGCATCGCCTTTTTGTCTCCATGCTCCAACAGAGTATGGAAATCAATTTGTTCCAACTGCCTTTCGTTTCCTAAGCATTCTGCGCATACCTGCAACAATTCCTCAGCCGAAAACGGTTTTTTCAAACAAGCCGAAAACCCCGCCTCACGCAGGTCTTCCGCCTTGCAGCTCCCCGAAGCGGTTGCCGCTATGACCGGAATGCTCCTTGAATTTCCCACTTTTGCCATGCGCAGGAGTTTCAGCACCTCAAACCCGTTCATCTGTGGCATTTTCAAATCCGTAATCAACAGGTCATAGCTTTGGCAACGTACATGTTCCATCAAGTCACGTGTATTCTCACATACCGTACAAGTGACTCCATGATGCGCGAACATTTCCCTGATCGCAGCCAACAAGACGGTGTCATTGTCCAATACCAGAACCGTAAACGGCTGTATGGGAATCCTGTCCTTGTCGTTGCCGTTCACACTTTCCTCTGCCACAGGCAAGGGCAAGTAGACAGTAAAACGGCTGCCTACACCTTTCCGGCTTGTCAGCTCTATCCTGCCTTCCAGCAACTCGACCAGGCTTTTGACTATTGAAAGCCCAAGGCCGACCCCTTCTTCCGCAATCGCGTTGGGAAGCCGTTCGAATGCCGTAAAAATACGCGCCTGCTCCTCGTCATCCATACCGGTTCCGGTATCTTCCACCGTAAGCGCCAATATCCCTTTTTCAAATCGCGTACGTAATGTCACCGTTCCCTGTTCTGTAAATTTAATCGCATTTGACAACAGGTTGCTCCCTATCTGGATTATTCTTTTTTTATCCCCGACAACAACCGCATCCCCGGCACTTTCCATGTTTAAGGACAAGTTCTTTCCTGCCGCCAACGGCAGGAAATCCGTTTCCAATACTTCAATGACAGAGCATAACCTGAACGGGGCGGGACTGGCTTTTTCCTTGCCGCTTTCCAAACGGAAAAATCCCAGCAGGGCATTCAGCATGGAAGCCATATATTCTGCCACCTGCCGTATATTTTGGTTATACTCCTTACGTTTCAACGTCCTCCTCTCCGTGGCAAGCAATTCCGCATAGCTGCTGATGGTGGCAAGCGGAGAACGTAAATCGTGCGTCACCGCCAGCATGATTTTTTTTCTTGCTTCAATCAGCTTCTTGTTTTCAACGACAGTCTGCCTCAACTGCCGGACCGTATCCTCCAATCTTCTTTTATAGCGGTTTATGCGTATCATATACCTGTGTATAACCAGATAAGACCCTACTAATAACAGTATCATGAATGCCGTCAAACCAATGACTACGGCAAATGATTGTTTCTCAGCCTTTGCAATCCTATCTTCCCGTTTCTTCAGCTCTGTTCTTGCCGCCTTGTCCATGTGTACAATCATCTGCTGTAGCTGCCTGTTCAACATTCTGTTCTTTCCGGCTAAATAGTTCGTCTGCTCAGCCAGTTCCCGGGTATATGCCTGATGTTCGCCCACTACCTTTTGGTTGAGTGCATAAAGCATGGAAGCCGTGGAGGGGGAATCCGCCTTATCACGTTTTCTGAACAGCCTCTTCAGCAATCCCCCCCTTTTATTGGTTTCCCGTTCACTTTGTCTGGCAATAACCGGAATTTGTGCCGCAATTTCCTGACTGACCTCTTCCTGTTTATGCACCAGAGATATGATTTTTTGCATATACAGTTCCTTGTCTTTCCATAAAGTACGGATACTGTCCATGTGTGAGTTGGGATTGCTGTTGTTAAATTCATATAACAAGCTGTCAATATGCTGTTTCCGTTTGCGGAATGTAAGAAAATCCTGCTCGTTCCATTCCATGAAGGTTTCACACAATAAAGAAAGGCTAAGCATTTCCACATATATATCATTCATGTCATGTTTCTGACGGTTGATTCCCCGGACTTCCACTTCCCGGGCCTTCATCTCTTTCCATTCATGGATACCGGCGTATACAATACAGCTTATGATTATAATTTTGGTGATGTACCCGACCGCTATTGGGGCGAGAAGAGGTTGCGAACATAAAGATTGTCCCAACAATTTATTCCAGCTTTTCAATTATCTACTTCCTTTTCTGATTAGTTATACTCAATTAAAAATCCTTTGCAAAATAAACCGACCAGTCGGTTTGTTTTGCAAAGATAAGTTTTTTCCAAGAATAATGAAAGGAGAATTTGTTTCAGCAAATGATATTTAACAGCTTATCTGCCTAAAGGCCAATGTTATGGCTCAAAAAAGGGAAAGAAATACAAACGTTGAGATTACATTTTTAAGAACATACCCAAAAACGTCTTACCGATGGAGGTGTTCAATATCTGCCTGCTGAATTCCACAGTATCGTTTACACACATCTTATGGTTGCAAGCCATATTTGAAAGGAAGTCCTGTTCCTTGGCAAAAAGTTCCTGGTACATTTGAGAAAAATCGTCCATATACTCGTGGGCGGAAGATACAAACTGCATATAATGCATCAAGCCATTACCATTCAATTGTTCAGGAAAACTGTTTATCACCCGTTCTATCGGATTCCGGTACAGCCTTAGAAACTCATCCCAATTCTTTTCTACTGCTGAGCCTATTTCGGTTGGAAGTTGGGATGCAGGAAAAAAACACATTTTCACAACCGCGTCCACCAACAATCTTTTGGAAGGGAAATAATGAATGACGGCCCCCTTGGATTTATGCACGGCAAACGCCACATCACAAAATGAAGTTTGTTTCATACCTTTCGCGATGAATAACCTATACGCCTCCTTAATAATCCTTTGTTTCAAGTTCGGGTTCATCTTACAGCTATATTACAGAAGAAATAGCACAGATGCAATCAACAACCCAAACGTGGCAGTGGAATGCCTAGAGATGAAGCTGACGCACCTGTGCTATATATCTTAATATAGCGCAAGCTGTCATATTCCATCTTATCTCTTTGAAATTTTCCACTTTTCGTTTGAAAGATGATATATGATACTATACTATGTCGTTTTTATCTGCGCAAAAATACGCTATTTATCGTTTATTTCCAAACTTAAACCACACTTAATAATACAGTTCCATAAGAAAAACGCCCACTTTCAGGAACAAGCAGTAATATTTTTTCTCCGGATTTGAGTTTACGGGTAGAACTAAATTCATCCAAGGCAGCCAGTATCGCTGACGATCCGATGTTTCCCACCCAGGTAAGATTGGTAAACCACTCTTTTTTGTACAATTCAAAACTTTCGTTTTTCATCGCTTCTATGAGATTGTTATAAATAACCATTGACGAAGAGTGAGGTATTACATAATCCACATCTTCAGAACTCATACCATGTTTATTCAAGCATGATTTAATATGTCTAATCCATAAAGGCATCAACTTCGTTCCTAAAAGTTTAATATCCTGTTTGATAACCATGAGGGACTCATTGACCAATCCCTGACTTTCGAAAGATTTCCAGCTTTTCAGTTCGCCGTCCTCTCTCCGGACAGCTCCGGCGAACATACAGGTAGGCGTTTCATTGGCATACGAATCCATTTCTATCCATTCAATCTTTAAAGATACGCCTTTTTCTCCCGGATGATTTTCCAATAACGCACAACTCGCACCATCGCTTAACATAAAGCGCAGGAAGTCCTTTTCCAAAGCCATATATGGATTGGTGCCCAAATTGCAGCATCTTTCATATTCGATGTCGAAGTTTTTGGACAAAAGCATGGCTGACACCAATTCAGATGTACTACATATTGCATTCTGTTTTTCTGATGCGGCTATACTCAGATAAGCTATTTTCAATGCTTGCAGACAAGACAGACAAACTCCGGCAGAAGAGAATATTTCAACAGGCTCTTCCCAAAGCCCATGTACCATAGACGCATGGGAAGGTAGAATCTGGTCAGGAGTAGCAGTAGCACAAGCAAGCAACTCAATATCCTTCTGACCCTTATCGGTTAATGCCAGCAACTTTCGTATAGCCAGCATCGCCATTTCCGCATTTGTATGGGTGATTTTCTGATTTTTGTTTAAGGCATAGTATCGCCGTTTGATACCATTTTGCTTTAAAACTATTCGTTGCACTTTGGAATGTTTTCCAGAAATGAGACCCAAAAACTCTTCCATTTCATCATTGGAAACAGGAGAGTTCGGAAAGAAGCTTGCCAGCCCAGTAATAAAAACATCTTTCTTCATTAGTTCAATTTTTAATTAGTTCATATTGATTATAAAGAACTGCTTTCAGTTCTTCTATTCGCAATCCATTCACCAATGCATCTTGAAAACATTTCCCAAACAGCAGGATTCGAAATGTCAAGGCCAATATAGAAGGATTAACATCGGATCTTATTTCTTTGGTTTCAACAGCTCTCACAAATATTCTTTCCCACAATTTTATTTCCTTATTTGTTATTTCGTTGAAAGCCCCGTTAAATCCCGGATAGAAATATTCTGCCTGCAAAATCAAGTTAAGATATGCACGTGTAATATTGGTCTTCTCTTTTTCTATGAGATAGACTTTCATTGCATCCATCGTTTCCTCCACCCTCTTTATGTAATAATCAATAAATTCAAGCAGAGAGGTATGAGATATATCCTTGAACTTATTTTTGGCATCTTGTTTGTGGAAAATGTAAAAATCGATTACATCAATGAACAGTTCCTGTTTGCTTGGATAATGATACGACATACATCCTCTTGATAAATTCAGACTTTTTTCTATTTCCTTCAGGGGAACTGTGTTGTAATCTTTTGTCAGAAACTGTTTGTATGCAGCTTCCCTGATTAATCTTTTTGTTTCTGAGCCTTTTACTCCTTTCATAACCTTGTTTTTTAGTATCATACAAAAGTAGGTCTTTTGAGTGAAAACACGTTCATTTTTAGCATTATTAAATATGTCCTACCCAATTATCCTTAAATCATTTATGACTATAAATTTCCGTTTATGAAATAAATACGAACGATGCCTTTTTCCCTTTTTTCTTATACATATATTATTTTTTGGCTATATTTGTTTTCAAATAAGCCGATTAGTCGGTTTGTTCGACATAGAGGAACCCAAACAGAAAGTGGAATTTCAAACAGAGATGTTCCTCTATGTCTTTTACTCCATTTTCCAGTAATCAATTCCATATTTATATTTTTGCGCTTAAAAAATACCGACCGTACGGTATTTTTTAAGCGCAAAAATATAAATATCTCCCATAAAAACAAAGGGAAAAATCAAATATACATTTGTACATTACTGTCGGCAGAGAAATACTGATAGCAATGTATGTTTGACTTTTCCCAATAAGAGGCAGTGTGCTACTTGTTTATCTTGGAATCATCTTGACTTTGACTTGTATTCCTTGGGAGTTCAAGACACGAACCGGTGTCTTTTCTCCGGCTTTCAAATAGAACAAAAGATAATCTTTCGCACGCTGGGACTCGAAGAGACCTTTTTCACGGTATTCGGCAATCCACTTTTGGATCATCGGAATCTGCCAGCGGTTCATCAAGATATAGTAACCGAAATAATACTCCAAATCGCTCAAGAAAATATTGAGTTTCAGGTAATCCCACCAGAACTGCTCTTTCCTTTTGCTTTTGGCGTTGAGTATGACGACCTGATGCCCATAAGTGTCACGGGGATTTTCCCAATCCTGTTGGGAGACAAACACATCGGGAACCACATTGTCGGCATGGTCTTTTGCCGGAATGAAGTGAGACAAGGATTCAATGGAATCCTTTATCTTTTCATATAAGGATGGTTCGTACTCTTTGTTGTACAGTATAACATCCCGCAAACGGGTGGAAGTGAGATGGGTCACCACGGAACGTCCTATCATACAGTGATCCGGAACAGTCATTACCGATGCCAGCCTTTTCATGAATCTGATTTCCGCTTTTGCCTGTTCTTCCTTATCCGATTTTTTGAAAGGATAATCTGACCAGGCAATCTTCCGCATTCCCCGATGCAGGTCCGTAAGCTGCAAACCCGCATAAGCGCAGAAAATGGAAGCACGAATAATCTTGAAGATAGGGGTACGGTCACTCTCGTGTGCCACGTAAGGCAGATTTTCCACTCCAAAAAGCATTTCATTTTCCGCTATCAAGTCGGCAGAGATTGTCTTGCCTTCTTCCAGCCGTCCCTTAATCTTGAAATTACGTTTTTGATATCCCCAGGTGTGAACAGGCCGCGTAGCTATCAGCGTCACACAATAATTGCCATTTTGCGGCGTGAAATCTACATTTTGCGGCGTTGCATTGAGCATCAGTTCGTTCAGCAACTTAATCTTTTGGGTATAGTCCATAAACAATTGATTTTAAGTGAAACATTTTGTTAACAGTGCAAATGTAGGCATCAAGTTTCGTACCG
>ENA-OPXH01002311-OPXH01002311.1-human-gut-metagenome-genome-assembly--contig:-NODE-2311-length-10825-cov-2.578923_pt1 | contig 10825 bp, 10 predicted proteins | sample MGYA00241521_ERZ502034 | MGnify/ENA primary metagenome ERZ502034 (study PRJEB25962, sample SAMEA2042103) | human gut metagenome | biome: human gut; feature: human-associated habitat; material: faeces... | reverse complement strand
GATTGTCCTTTTTTTATTTATTTTTAAAAAACAATTTTTCTTATATTTTCCAGTTTTTTTAATTGTTTATTTTTCAATACTATTCTTTATCAATACCCTAATAAAAGAATCATTTATATACAACGGAATCTTGATTACTCCCATAAATTATAAAGATATAGTTATTGTTGTTATGACATGTGTTTTTTTAATTATTGAAACAATTTATTTAATTTATACAAAAAGAAAAATAAAACAAAAAGATGATCTATATGATGTAACACTTATTTTTAATAATAAGATTTATCATCTTTCAGGGTTTTTAGATAGTGGTAATCATGCAAACTATCTAGGTTATCCACTTATTTTTATTAAAAAAAGTAAAATTGATACTTATCAACAATTAGATACATTGATTATTGATGGCTTAAAAAAAAGAAAAATAGATATTATTTTAGTTGATCAAGTTTTAGTAAATAAGCAATCTTTAAGAAATGTTTATATAGGTGTATTGGATGAATTAGATTATGATTGTTTATTAAATAAAGAATTGATGGGAGGGATTATTTGATGTGGCAAATGATTAGACAGTTTTTAAATACAAAACAGTATCTTTATTATATAGGAAGACATGATATTTTACCGCCTCCTTTAAAAGGTCAACAAGAAAAGGAAATAATTGAAAAAGCAGTTTCTGGGGATCAAAAAGCAAGAGATTTATTGATTGAACATAATTTAAGATTGGTTGTTTATGTTGCTAAAAGATATGACAATAGCGCCAATTGTCCTTTGGAAGATTTAATTAGTATTGGCACAATTGGTTTAGTAAAAGCAATCAATACTTTTAAGGCAGATAAAAATATTAAACTTGCTACGTATGCTTCAAGGTGTATTGAAAATGAAATACTTATGTACTTAAGAAAAAATAATAAGATTCGTTATGAGATTTCTTTAGATGAACCTTTAAATATTGATTATGATGGTAATGAGTTATTATTAGGAGATATCGTAGGAACTGATGATGATCTTGTTGAACAAGAAATGTTGAAAAGTGATCAAAAGAAAATTTTTTATGAAGCTTTAAAAGAATTAAATGAAAGAGAAAAAGAAATATTGATTTTAAGATATGGTTTATCTAATAATGATGAATTGACACAAAAGGATGTTGCTGATTTATTAGGTATTTCACAATCTTATATTTCTAGATTAGAAAAAAAGATTATAAAAAAATTAAGAAGTCAATTAAATTATGATGAAGTGAAATAGTATATTTTTATCAAAAAAAGCCACACTAATTTTGGTGATTATTGTGGAAAAAGAAAGTTTTATGAGCACTATCCCTATTCAAAAAACACTTTCTAAAGAAGAATTATATACTTTGATTCAAAATTATCAAAAGAATCATGATCAAAAAAGTAAAGAAATGATTATTCTTTCTAATACAAAATTAGTGTTATCTCTAATGAAAAGATTTTACCAAAAATCAAATCATTATGAAGATCTGTTTCAAGTAGGCATCGTTGGTCTAATAAAAGCAGTCGATCATTTTGATACCAATTATCAATTACAGTTTTCAACGTATGCAGTTCCTTTGATCATTGGTGAAATGAAACGTTATTTAAGAGATAATACACAAGTTAAGATTTCTAGACCAATCAAGGATTTAGCTTATGCTATTTTAAAAGAAAAGGAAAAATATTTAAATCAATATCAAAGAGAACCAACGATTCAAGAATTATCACAAAATTTAAATATTGAAAAACAAAATATTATAGAAGCAATGCAATCTACTCAAAGCATTGCTTCTTTCCAAGATGCTGTAGGAAATGATGATCAAAATGAATTATCATTATCAGATATTATCTCACTAGATCCAGAAACATTGAAGCATTATCATGATCACCTTGATTTAAAAAATGCCTTTGATTGTTTAAATCAAAGAGAAAAGAAAGTAATTCAAGAAAGATACTATCAGGGTTATTCGCAATGTGAAATAGCAGATGAGCTTTTTGTATCACAAGCGCAAATTTCTCGAATTGAAAAAAAAGCTTTAGAAAAATTACATAAAAAATTAGTCTAAAGCATATTTTATAGGGGTGATCGTATGAGATTTGTATCATTACAATCAAAAGATGTGATTAATGTTTATGATGGTAAAAAAATAGGGTATATTGCGGATATTGAATTAGATTGGTGTCAAAAATGTATACGTGCTTTAATTGTCGAAAAAATGAATTTTTTTCATTTTTTTTGTTTTTTTAAAGAGCCTCCTGTCTTAGTTATTCCGATTGAATGTGTGATTTCTTTAAAAGGCGATGTGATTTTAGTGAATATTGAACAGGTTTAGCTAGATTTCCTTGTTGATACCTTTGATAATCAATAAATGTATGGTATAATATTGAGGAAATAAAAGGAGGATGACTTCATGGGTTACGGTGAAAAAGTAAAAAAATGGTTTTTTGATGAAGATGGGGATGGAGAAGATATTGCTGAAGATTATGATGCTGTAGAGGTTGATACTGAACCTAAAACAAGCTTATTTGAACAAGCAAAATTTTCTAAAACAAGCGAAGCTGTGAAATCATTAAATATGAATAAAGATAGTCATTTAGTTTTATTTGAACCACGTTCATTTGGAGAAACTCAAGATATTGCAAATTATTTAAAAACAAAAAAAGCAACAGTTGTTAATTTACATCGTTTACAAAAAGATCAAGCTAAACGTGTTGTTGATTTCTTAAGTGGTGTTATTTACGCTATTGAAGGTGACATTCAAAGAATTGGACCAAAAATTTTCTTATGTACACCTCGTAATATTTCTGTTGCAGGAACAATTGATCTAGACGAAGATGAACAAGAAGATTAAAAAGTATGGTTTCCATACTTTTTTAAGTTATGTTTGAACATTTTAAAGGGGAAGAAGTCTTTGTAAAAAAGGTACTTGATTATTTGGATCAAGTACAATATAAACAAAGACTTATTTTAACGCAATTTTTAGATCCGTATCATCAATCAATTGTTAAAAGTGTTATTGGGCATCAAGATGAAGTTCAAGTTTTAGAAAATGGTGGTTTTATTCATAGTGAAAGTCAAAGAATGATTATTGCTCCTTATTTTTATGAAATAGAAAAGGAAGATTTTGAAATCGTTGTTTGTAAGATTATTTATGCAAAAAATTTTGAAAAATTAACACATCGAGACATTTTAGGTGCTTTAATGTCTTTAGGGATTAAAAGAGAGTTATTTGGAGATATTGTTGAAAAAGACAAAGATTTTTATTTAGCTGTTGATCGACATATTTATGAATATTTAAAAGATCATTTATCAATGATTAAAAGAAGTAAAGTAAAGTTTGTTGAATGGGATGAAGAAATAGAAGTAAAAAATGATTATTTAGTAAAATCATTTATTGTATCTTCATTTCGATTAGATAAAATCATTTCTTCTTTTTATAAAATTTCAAGACAAAAAGCAGCAGAATTTATTCGTGCTGGTCATGTAAAAGTTAATCATAAACCGGTTGAACAAATAAATTATTTATGTAATAATAAAGACATAATATCATTCAAAAAGCATGGTAGAGTGATGTTTGTTGATTGTAATAAACAAACACGCTCTGATAATTATGTGGTTGAAGGGTATTTTTATAAGTAGGGAGTGAACATGATGTCATTGAAAAAACAAGTATTTGGTTATAATAAGTCACAAGTTGATGAATTGATCAATGAAAAAGATAATGAAATAAAACAGTTGAATGATCAAATTAAAAAATTACAAGAAGATTATCAACAATTAGAACATCAAAAATCATTATTGCAGCATCGTGTAAACATCCAAGAACAAACAAATGAAGAAATTGCACGTCTTGCATTAAAAGAAGCAAGCGAACTTATTGACAAAGCGAAAAAGAATGCTAATATGATACTGAGCGAATCGCTAGAGTATGTTCGTTCGTTGTCTGGTGAGATGAGCGACTTTAAGGCGCAAGCTGTTAAATTTAGAGCTTCGGTAGAAAAAATGTCAAAAGATATCCTTGAGTCTATTGATCAATCTGAAGTTTACAATTTAATTAATGAAGATAAATACGATGAAGGAGACAGTTTATAATTAGAGTTTTAAGAGAGCTGATGGTTGGTGTAAATCAGTAACAAAGATTATAATGTATCACTCTGGAGTAGCCCTTTGAATTAAGTAGAAGGTGACGTTAATCGCGTTAAGATTTCAAGAGCGTATGAAAATACGAATTAAGGTGGTACCGCGATCACATCGTCCTTAGGATGATGTGTTTTTTTATTTTTAAAGAGAGGAAAGAAAAAATGAATTACAAAGACACATTATTAATGCCAAAAACTGACTTTGAAATGCGTGGAAACTTACCAAAAAAAGAACCTAAGTATGTAGAACGTTGGCAAGAAAACGACATGTATAACAAAGTTATCCAACAAAACGAAGGAAAAGACAGCTTTGTCTTCCATGATGGTCCTCCATATGCTAATGGAAATATGCACATGGGACATATGTTAAACAAAGTCATCAAAGACGTTATTTGTCGTTATAAAAATATGAATGGTTTCTATACACCATATATTCCTGGATGGGATACTCATGGTTTACCAATTGAAAATGCTATTCAAAAATTAGGTGTTAATCGTAAAGAAATGCCTACAGCTAAATTTAGAGAAAAATGTGATGCTTATGCTCATGAACAAGTAAATAAACAAATGGAACAATTGATCCGTATGGGAACATTTGCGGATTACAAACATCCTTATTTGACATTACAACATGAATTTGAAGCAAGACAAATTGAAGTGTTCGCTAAAATGGCGATGGATGGATTGATTTTCAAAGGATTAAAACCAGTATACTGGAGTCCATCTAGTGAGACAGCTTTAGCAGAAGCAGAAATTGAATATAAAGATATTAAATCACCTACAATTTTCGTTAAATTTGCTGTAAAAGATGGAAAAGGAGTTTTAGATACAGATACATCTTTTGTTATTTGGACTACAACACCTTGGACAATTCCTGCTAACTTAGCAATCTGCTTAAATGCTTCTTATAACTATGCATTAGTAGAAACTGAAAAAGGAAAATTAATTGTCTTAGATACTTTAGTTGATGAATTAATGGCTAAATTTGAAATTACTGATTACAAAGTTGTTAATCATTATAAAGGATCTGAATTAGAATATATTACATGCCAACATCCGTTATATGATAGAGAATCATTAGTTATCTTAGGAGATCACGTAACAGCTGATTCTGGTACTGGATGTGTTCATACTGCACCTGGATTTGGGGCAGACGACTTCTTTGTAGGTCAAAAATATAACTTACCAGCTTATTGTAACGTTGATGAACATGGTTGTATGATGGAAGATTGTGGTGAATGGTTAGCTGGTCAATATGTTGATGACGCTAATAAAACAGTAACTATGAAATTAGATGAAATTGGAGCTTTATTAAAACTTGAATTCATCACACACAGTTACCCACATGATTGGCGTACTAAAAAACCTATTATCTTTAGAGCAACTGATCAATGGTTCTGTTCATTAGATAAAATCAGAGATAAATTATTGAGTGAAATTGATAATGTTAACTGGTTAAATGAATGGGGACACATCAGAATCTATAACATGATTAGAGATCGTGGAGACTGGTGTATTTCACGTCAACGTACTTGGGGTGTACCAATTCCTATTTTCTATTGTGAAGATGGAACTCCAATTATTGAACAAGAAGTATTTGATCATATTTCTGAATTATTTAGAGAACATGGTTCAAATGTTTGGTTTGAAAGAGATGAAAAAGATTTATTACCTGAAGGATATACAAATGAACATTCACCAAATGGTATCTTCAAAAAAGAAAAAGATATTATGGATGTATGGTTTGACTCAGGAAGTTCACATACAGGTGTGATGGTAGAAAGAGGATTTAATTATCCAGTAGATCTTTATTTTGAAGGTAGTGACCAATATCGTGGATGGTTCAACTCATCATTAATTATCGGTGTTGCTGCTCATGGTAAAGCTCCTTATAAAACTGTCTTATCACATGGTTTTGTATTAGATGGTAAAGGAAATAAAATGTCTAAGTCATTAGGAAATACAGTAGATCCTATTAAACTTGTTAACCAATATGGTGCTGATATCGTAAGATTATGGGCTACTTCTGTCGCTTATCAACAAGATGTTCGTATTTCTGATGAAATCATGAAACAAGTGGCTGAAGGATATCGTAAAATCCGTAATACCATGAGATTCGTTTTAGGTAACTTAAATGACTTCAAAGCAAGTGATTTAGTAGAAATCAAAGATTTACCTGGTGTTGATCAATATATGTTAGCTAAATTAAATGAATTAATGAAAGCTTATGATGAAGCTTATGCAAATTATGACTTTGCAACAGCCAATCAAGAAATCTTAAATTACTTTACAAATACTTTAAGTTCATTCTATATGGATTTCACAAAAGATATCTTATACATTGAAGATGCAAATTCTCCACGTAGAAGACAAGTTCAAACTGTTTTATATCATCATGCTAAAACAATGATGAAATTATTATCAACAGTACTTGTATTTACTGCTGAAGAATTACATGATCATTTCCATTGTGATGAAACTAAAGCAGAATCTATCTTCTTAGAACCAAAATATGAATTATTTGATATTGAAAATGAAGAAGAAGTTTTAGCTTATTTTTCTAAATTTATGGAAGTAAGAAAAGATGTTTTAAAATCTATGGAAGGTTTAAGAAATGAAAAATTAATTAAATCGAACATGGAAACAAAAGTAACATTATCTTTAAAAGATGAATATAAAGATATTGCTAACTTAAAAGATGATTTAAAACAATTATTTATTGTGGCTAAAGTTGAATTAGTTGATGATACAACTTTAGAAGAATATGAAACTAGCTACATTAAAGTTGAAAAATTCAACGGTGTACAATGTCCAAGATGTTGGAACTATTTCGATGAAGATGAAATGAATGGTGAATTATGTTCACGTTGTGCAAGTGTAGCTCATCGTGTAGCTGAATAGCAGATAACAGGATGTATCGAAAGATACATCCTTTTCTTTTTAAAAAACAATTTTGTAATGAAAAATAAAGCGAACTGTGTTATTATTTACGAGATTGTAGGTGAGGGAGTATATGAAAAAAGAAATATTAGGTAAATGTATGCTATTAATGTCTGCTCTTATTTGGGGAAGTTCTTTTATTGTTATGAAAAATGCTGTGGATTTTATTTCTCCATTTACGCTATTATGTATACGTTTTGTGTTAAGTACAATTTTCATTTCTATTTTATTTTTTAATAAAATAAAAAAAATCAAAAAACAAGATCTATTAGGTGGTTTTTTAGCAGGTCTAGCCTTATTTAGTGCTTTTTCAATTCAAACATTTGGTTTGCAATTGACAACACCTGGTAAAAATGCTTTTTTAACAGCCGTTTATTGTACGATTGTTCCTTTATTAAGTTGGCTTTATTTTAAAAAGAAACCCGATAAAGCACAAATATTTGCGGCTATCCTTTGTTTTATTGGAGTTGGTTTTGTTTCTTTAGATAGTTCCTTAAAGGTGAATTTAGGTGATCTTTATACTTTGATTGGTGGTTTTTTATATGCTGTTCATATTATTGTGTGTGAAAAAGCAATGAAAAAGACATCTCCAATTATTATTACTGCCTTACAATTTGCATTTGCTTCTATTTTTTCATTTATAGCAGCCTCTTTATTTGAAGATATTTCAGTTGTTTTCCATATTGATTCAAGTATTTATCTTCAAATCTTATATCTGGCGTTTTTTGCAACTACATTATGTTATTTATTTCAAAATGTGGGACAAAAATTTGTTAATGAAAATATAGCAGCATTATTATTAAGCTTAGAATCTGTTTTTGGAGTTTTCTTTTCCATATTATTTGGACAAGAAATAATGACACTTCAAATTGGATTAGGATTTATGATTATTTTTATTTCGGTTTTGATATCAGAAACAAAGTTATCTTTTTTACATAGGGGAGGAAAACAATGATTAAAAAATTACTTACAATAACTTTATCATTGATGATGATTTTTACATCATTCGTACCAGTTTTCGCTGAAGGGGAAGAAGTCAATATTGTAGGACAATATGGAATTGTCATCGATAAAGATACCGGACAAGTTTTATACAATAAAAATGCCCATGATAAAATGTATCCAGCAAGTATTACAAAAATTTTAACATGTATTGTTGCTATTGAAATGTTAGATGATTTAGATAAAACAGCCACTATTACTCAAAGTGATATAGATACAGTTTGGGAAACAGGAGCTACTTCTGCAGACTTTACTGTCGGAGAAGTTGTCACTTATAGAGATATGTTGATGGGAGCAATGTTACCTTCAGGTGCAGATGCTTGTCGTGCTCTAGCTAATAATACGTGTGGTAGTCAAGAAAAGTTCGTTGAAAAAATGAATCAACTGGTAAACAAATTAGGATTAAAAGATTCTCATTTTGTAAATACAACAGGAATTCATGATGATGATCATTATACAACAGCTTATGATATGGCTAAAATTACCCAATATGCTTTAAAAAATAAAAAATTTGTTGAAGTCTTTGATAGATATCAATATACGTCAAGTGATGGTCAACATCAATGGGTCAAAAAAGTTATTTATAAAAGTAAAAGAGACCATATTGATACATCAATGATTGAAGGTTGTAAAAGCGGTTACACAAGTAAAGCCCAAAGTACTTTATCTAGTTTATTGAATATTGATGATCATCATTATGTTTGTGTTGTTGGCTTTTCTAAAAATAGTGATGGTTATAATCATTGTACAGTAAATGATACCCTTGCTTTAGGTAATTATGTAAAAGATCATTATTCAGTTGCGAATATTATTAAAAAAGATGCAAAAATGAATTCTGTTAAAATAAAAAATGGTCAAACAAATAAAGTTGATGTCATCACAGAAAAAGATATCGAAGCTGTTTTACCAAATAATTACAATCCATCTGATTTAAAATATAAATATCATTTAAAAGATTTAACAGCTCCTGTTAAAAAAGATCAAAAAGCAGGAACAATGGATGTTTATTATCGAGATACTAAATTAGAAACAATTTCACTTAATACAACACAAGCAGTAGATGAAAGTGGTTCTGTTGTTTTTATGAGAAAAATGAAAAATGTTGTTTTACCATGTGTAATGGCAGTTGTCATCATTCTTGTGGTTTTATTATTAGTAAGAAAAATCATGATTAAACAAAGACGTAAAAAAAGACGTCAACAAAGAAATCGTAGAAAGTAGGGAAACCTACTTTTTTTACTTATATATGCTTAATTATTGTATGTACATATAAGTAAATGTATTGACATATACTTATATACGCGTATAATATAAGCAAGAGGTGAGTAATATGACTTATAAATGCGTATTTAGTGATATTGATGGAACATTATTGAATTCAAAACATCAAATAAGCGAAAAAACAAAAAAGAAAGTACAACAGTTAGCTATACAAAATATTCCTTTTGTTCTTGTTTCAGCGAGAATGCCTAAAGGAATGCATTATTTTTTAGATGAATTACAAATAAAGGCACCAATGGTAAGTTATAGTGGAGGTTTGATTTTAGATGAAAATCAAAAAGTAATCTATTCAAAAGGATTTTCAGTAGAAATGGCGAAAAGACTTTATAAATATATTAAATATTATTATCAAATTCCTGTTAGTTTTTATGTTGAGAATCATTGGATGGTCGATGAAATAGATGAAGGAATTGAAGAGGAGAGCATTATTACAGGGTTAAAACCTGAAAAATTGGATTTAAATGGAGTTAAAAAGGTTCACAAATTATTAGTGATTGCTGAAGCAGGAATTGTTGATCGTTTAGAAATGAGCTTAAAAGAAAAATTTAGTGGTTTAAAGATTTATAAATCAAAAGATTTAGAAATTATGGATGAATCGGTATCAAAATCCAGTGCAATTCAATTTTTATGTGATAAAATGAAAATAGATCTTCATCAAACAGTTTCTTTTGGAGATAACTATAATGATTTAGATATGCTTCTTTTAACAGGAAAAGGATTTGCGATGGCTAATGGAGCGCAAGGTGTTTTAGAAAGTATTCCAACACATACGCTTTCTAATGATGAAGATGGAATCGTTTATGCATTAGATAATTTAGTAGGTGAATAAGGTGTATCAAGAAGAAAGAATTTATAAAATATTAGAAATATTAAAAACTAAAAAGACAATGACCAATCAAGAAATTATGGATCAATTTCATATTTCTAGAGATACAGCAAGAAGAGATATTGTTCGTCTTGTAAGTGAAAACTTAGCTGTTAGAACACATGGTGGTATTACTTTAAATGATGTACATCAAATTGGAAATTATCAAACAAGAAAACAAGAAAATGAAGAGATAAAAAATGAAATTGGCAAAACTGCTGTTTCTTTGATTGAAAATAACAAAGTGATCTTTTTTGATACTTCAACGACTGTTGCAGCTTTATGTCAATATGTAGAAAGTGATATAGAAGCTTATAGTCATTCTTTAGATAATATTGAAATATTATCGAATCATTGTTTATGTCAGATGATTGGTGGAACTTACTTTAAAAAGAATCGTTATATGTATGGAAGTCAAACGTTGAATATGATTGATCAAATTTATTTTGATTTAGCTTATGTAGCAGCAGCAGCTGTGATGGAAGATGGTGTTTATGTTGAAGAATTTGAAGATGCTATGATTAAAAAAAAGGTAGCAAGTCGAAGTCAAAAAGTTTGCTTAGTTGTAGATCATAGTAAATTTAATAAAAAAAGTTCTTATAAA
>ENA-OPXH01002309-OPXH01002309.1-human-gut-metagenome-genome-assembly--contig:-NODE-2309-length-10838-cov-3.405268_pt1 | contig 10838 bp, 9 predicted proteins | sample MGYA00241521_ERZ502034 | MGnify/ENA primary metagenome ERZ502034 (study PRJEB25962, sample SAMEA2042103) | human gut metagenome | biome: human gut; feature: human-associated habitat; material: faeces... | reverse complement strand
GTGAATATTGACAGGGACGCCTGTATTGACTGCGGGCGTTGTGTGCGGACCTGTAAAATGGATATCAGACAGGTGGGAGACAGGGAATGCATACAGTGCGGCGAATGTATGAAAGAATGTAATGTGGATGCCATTTATTGGAAGAAGCCCTGGAATGTGAACGGTAAGATATAACAAACGTAAGAGCGGGACGCTGTAAATAAGCTGTTAAAACAGCCTTGGCAGCGTCCTGTTTATGCGTTTCTATGCTGGTTTTGACCTGTTTCCGGGCAAAACAGGTCAATCTATATATTGAATTATCCCCGAAAATGTGGTATCGTTTTGAGTATATATGCAGAAAACTGCGGGTAAATACATTGGCACCGCGTTGACGCTTTGATGCAATAAAACAAAGGGCGGATAAAATGACACAGACAGATATCATATTGGAAGTAAAAGATTTATGTGTGGAATTCAGGACAGCAGAGGGCACCGTTCAGGCGGTGGACCATCTGAGCTATGTATTACATAAGGGTGAAAAGCTGGGTATCGTAGGAGAGAGCGGAAGCGGCAAGAGTGTTTCTTCTCTGGGAATGATGCAGCTGATTCCCAACCCTCCGGGACAGATCACAGGAGGGGAGATTTTGTATCTCGGAAGGGATTTGGTAAAGACCTCTGAGCGGGATATGCAGAAAATCAGGGGAAATGAGATTTCCATGATTTTCCAGGAACCGATGACCAGTCTGAACCCGGTCATGAAGATTGGGGACCAGGTGGCAGAATGTGTTCTGCAGCACGAAAAAATATCAAAAAAAGAGGCACTGAAAAAGGCGGAAGATATGCTCCGGAAAACCGGTGTTCCGCGTGTGGAGCATATGATGAAGGAGTATCCGTTTCAGCTTTCCGGCGGCCAGAGACAGAGGGTCATGATTGCCATGGCACTTGTATGTAAGCCGGAAATCCTGATCGCGGATGAGCCGACGACCGCACTGGATGTAACGATTCAGGCACAGATACTGGATCTGATGAACCAGCTGAAAAAAGAGACGGGTACATCGATCCTGTTTATTACACATGATCTTGGCGTTGTTGCAGAGGTCTGCGATGATGTTGCCGTTATGTACTGCGGCCGCGTGGTAGAGCGCGGAGATGTAAAAACAATTTTCGCCAATCCGTCCCACCCGTATACGAAGGGACTGCTGGGATCGATTCCGAGACTGGGAGATGCCGGAAAAGAACCGAAGTCGATTCCGGGAAATGTTCCGAACCCGAAATATATGCCGAAAGGCTGCAAATTTGCGCCGCGATGTCCATACGCTTCGGAAAAATGCCGCGAGGCAGAACCGGGATTTTTCCAGATCGAGGAAGGCCATATCAGCAGATGCTGGCTCTGCGAAAGCGGACAGCTCAAAACAGACCACGTAGAGAAGGCAGGTGACTAGGATGTCGGATACATTACTTAGAGTAGAGGATTTGAAAATTTATTATCCGGTTGCCGGAAGCGGATTTGGAAAAAAGGAATTCGTCAAATCGGTAGACGGAGTTACCTTTGAGGTAAAAAAAGGCGAGGTGTTCGGAATTGTAGGCGAGTCCGGCTGCGGAAAATCCACACTGGGAAGAGGCGTCTGCAAACTGGAAAATCTGACATCGGGTCATGTGTATCTGGATGGCGAAGATATTACAGAATACAATGACCTGAGAATGCGTTCCGTCCGGAAAAAGGTACAGATGGTTTTTCAGGATCCGTATGCGTCTCTGAATCCACGGATGTCTGTTTTTGACATCATTGCAGAGCCGCTGCTGGTGCATCATCTGTATCAGGATAAAGCGGATCTGGAAAAGAAAGTGCTGGATCTTTTGCACAGGGTAGGACTGGATGACTACCATGCAAACCGTTATCCACATGAATTTTCCGGCGGTCAGCGTCAGAGAATCGGAATTGCCCGCGCACTTGCGGTAGAACCGTCTCTGATCATCGCAGACGAACCGGTTTCGGCACTGGATGTGTCTATTCAGGCGCAGGTTCTGAATCTTTTAAATGAACTGAAGCATGACCTGGATCTGACCTATATTTTTGTTGCACATGACCTGAGCGTTGTGGAATACATCAGTGACCGTGTTGGCGTTATGTATCTCGGTAATTTCGTGGAAGTCGGAGAAAAAGAGAAAATTTACAGCAATCCGATGCATCCGTATACGCAGGCACTGCTTTCCGCAGTTCCGGTTCCGGATCCGACGGCAAAAAGAGAAAGAATTCTGCTTGAGGGAAGCATCCCATCCGCCCACAAGCCGCCGACAGGCTGCAAATTCCATACCAGATGTCCAAAATGCATGGAATGCTACAAAACACAGGCGCCGGAGCGGTATGAAGTGGATGACGGACATTATGTATATTGTCATCTTTATGATAAAGAAAGAAGGGAACAGCAGAAATGAAGCTTTTTATCAGTGCAGACATCGAGGGCTGTGCCGGAGTGGCACTGACCGATGAAACACATAAGAAGGAAAGCGTATACCAGAGATTCGCAGAGGAGATGACCGAAGAGGTCGTTGCGGCATGCGAAGCGGCACATGAAGCGGGTGCGGATGAGATCGTTGTAAAGGACGGTCATGGAGATGCATCCAACATTGATCCGCTGAAAATGCCGGAGTATGTCACCTTGATCTGGGGAAAGAGCGGTCATCCGTACAATATGATGTATGGCATCGACGACAGCTATGACGGCGTACTGTATCTTGGCTACCATGCACCGGCAGGAGATCCGAATTTTTCGATCAGCCACACATCGACAGGAAACAGCCTGTATATTCACCTGAATGGAAAAGTGATGAGCGAGTGTATGCTGAACAGCTATACGGCAGCATCACATCACGTACCGGTGCTGTTTCTTTCCGGAGATGAAGAGATCTGCCGGCAGGCGAAAGAACTGATTCCGGGCATTACGACAGTGGAAACGAAGCATGGTGTCGGTGCGGCAACGTGGTGCAAAGCGAAAGAAAAAGTGATTTCCGAAATCCGCGAGGGGGTAAAAAAGGCAGTTACCGGACAGAAAAAAGAGTGCCAGGTGGCTCTCCCGGAGCACTTTACATATGAGGTAACTTACAAAGACTGGAAAAAAGCGTACACGATGTCGTTTTATCCGGGAATGCAGAAGGTAGATACCTTCACAAATAAGCTGGAGACAGATCGCTGGATGGATATTGTCACAGCACATTGCTTTGTTGTATATTAAGAATATAAATCAGATAGAAACCCAAAGAAAAGAGGATAAAACAATGGATATAGAAATGTTTGGCAAGCTTTCCGATGCATTTGGACCAAGTGGATTTGAGGAGGATGTTATCCGTACCATTGCAGATTACTGCAAAGAATTTGATGTGGAAAATGACGCAATGAATAACCTGTATGTGCGGATGCCGGGAACCGAGCAGGATTCCCGTCCGGTCATCCAGCTGGATGCCCATCTGGACGCATGCGGTTTTATGGTACAGAATATCCAGGACAATGGATGCCTCGGCATTATCATGCTTGGCGGCTTCCACCTGACCAGCCTTCCGGCACATGCGGTATGGATCCGCACCAGATCCGGAAAGATGGTACATGGTATTATCTGCGCGAAACCGGTTCATTTCATGACAACAGCAGAACGCAACAGCCAGACTCTGGAAATTGAAAAAATGTATGTGGATGTCGGAGCAACCAGCCGCGAGGAGGTTGAAAATGTTTTCGGAATCCATATCGGCGATCCGATGATGCCGGATGTGACCTTTGAATACGATGCAGAGCATGAAATCTGCTTCGGAAAAGCCTTTGACAACCGTGCCGGCTGCGCGTGCATCGTAGATACGATGAAACAGCTGGAAAAGGAGCAGGCTTCTCTTGCGGTTAATGTTGTCGGCGCCTTTGCAGCACAGGAGGAGGTCGGAACCCGCGGTGCTGTGGTAACAAGTCAGATTGTAAAACCGGACCTTGCCATTGTATTTGAAGGATCTCCTTCCGATGACTTTTTCATCAGCGCAGGACAGGCACAGGGATGCATGAAAAAGGGTGTTCAGATCCGTATTCTGGACAACAGCTATATTTCCAATACGCAGTTTATTTCACTGGCTGAGGAAGTGGCAGCAAAATGCGGAATCAAATACCAGGAGAGCGTAAGAAGAGGCGGAAGCACAAACGCAGCAAAAATCAGCGTGACAGGAAAAGCAGTTCCGTGCCTGGTGCTTGGTGTTCCATCCCGCTATGCGCACAGCCATTATAATTTCTGTGCAAGAGAAGATCTTGAAGCGGCAAGTGCGATGGCAGCAAATGTGATCCGGGCATTGGATGAAGAAAAGATCCGTCATATCTGCCATCAGGATGTACTGTAAAAAATCGGATAACGAAAGAAAAAGAATGCCGGAAGCGGGTTCACAGGAAAGTTGAAGCCGTTTTCGGCATATCTGGTAAAAAAAGGAGAGTTTACAAGTGGAAAAACCGATCATTGGAATCTTGGGAAATACGTATAAAACACAGCCGGGACTTTTTTCGAGTGCGGAGAGAATGTATGTCAACAGTGATTACATCGAAGGTGTTCTGAACAACGGCGGAATTCCGATGGCAATTCCGGCAGTTGCCATGAAAGCGGATCCGGAAGGCATACTTGCCGTGTGCGACGGCATTCTGGTTCCCGGCGGAGAGGACTTAAATCCGTGGTATTATGGGGAAGAGCCAAAACCGCAGATCCAGACGATCCGTCCGGAGATCGACGAGGCCTGGTTTGCACTTGGACGGGCAGCAAAAGAGATGGGAATGCCTATGCTTGGCATCTGCAAGGGAATTCAGTTTTTAAATGTCCTGTGCGGCGGTGATCTGTACCAGGATATTTATACACAGAAGGAAACCACAATTTTGCATCTGCAGTCCCTGGAGCGGTCGTATCTGCATCACCATGTGGAAATTAAAGAGGGAACCCATCTGGCAGAAATCCTCGGGGCAGGTACCCATGCGGTAAACTCCATGCATCATCAGGCAGTCCGTACGCCGGGAGAGGACATCCTGGTTTCAGCAACGGCGCCGGATGGTACGATCGAGGCGATTGAAAGCAGCAACGGACAGATTGTGGGCGTACAGTGGCATCCGGAAGGGCTGATTCACACAGCGCCGGAGATGAACCGTCTTTTTGCGGATCTGGTAGAAAGAAGCTGCAGGTACAGAGAAAAAAGGTAACGATTTGGAACCATGTAAGAGAAAAGAAAAACCGGGATGGGACTTTTGAACCGTTACGAAAAAATGAGAATGGATAAAGATGCGATTCCAAAAGCAGAGAGCAGGAATCGTTCGGGAGGCAAAAAAGAATGAACAGAACAATAAGAGTATCGGCGGCAGGTGATATTCTGATTATGAAACGGCTTCTGCCGGGATATCAGGATGTTTTGCCGATTCGCGAATTTCTGATGCAGGGAGAGGTTCGGATGGCAAATCTGGAAACAACGATATCGGCCGGCAGCTGTTACGCATCGGCGTACTCCGGCGGAACATGGCTGACGGCAGATGCGAAGTGTCTGGAAGATACCCTGCGTTACGGTTTTAATTTTCTTGGGATTTCGAATAATCATACAATGGATTATTCCTATGAAGGACTGGCGTCTACGATCTGTGAACTGAAAAAAAAGGACGTGGCGTATGCCGGAGCAGGAAAAAATCTTTATGAAGCATCGCGTCCTGCCATTCTGGACACAACGGCGGGACAGATTGCGGTGATTGATATCTGTTCTACCTTTGAGAATGCAGCCAGGGCGGGAAGCCAGACGGAACGGCAGCCGGGCCGGCCGGGCTTAAATCCGCTGCGCTTTTCGGAAAAATATACCATTACGGAAAAACATGCGCAGGATCTCGCGGAGATTGCAGAGGTGACCGGAATCAACGGACTGCGGGATCTGCACCGGCAGGAGGGATTTATCGCTCCGCTTCCCGAGGGTGTCATGGAATTTGGCGGGAAAATGTTTGAAATCAGCAAGGATGGAACAGAGGGAAGAAGCTCCAGCCCGAATCCGATCGATGTGAAACGCACCGTCGATGCAATCCGGGAAGCAAAGATGACATGTGAGGCAGTCCTGGTCATGGTACATTCCCATGAAATCCGCAAGGACAACGACGAGGAAGCGGATTATTTTCTGGAAGAATTTGCGCACGCCTGCATCGATGCGGGCGCCAGCGCGGTGATCGGGGGCGGAACGCATCAGCTGAAGGGAATCGAACTGTATCATGACTGTCCGATTTTCTACTGTCTCGGAAATTTTATCTTTGAAAATCAGTATGTACGCCTTCTGCCTGCAGACTACATGGAAAAATATGGTCTGAATATTCATACAGCAGCATCCATCGGAATTGCCAGGCGGCAGGAGCAGTCCTCGCATTCTCTCTATGAAATTCCGGAGGTCTATCGGAGCGTGCTGCCGTATTTCGAAATCTGTCAGGGAAAATGCACACATCTGGAGCTGCTGCCGGTCGAGCTTGGTATGGACAGGGAAAATGCAGAAAAAAATATTCCGTATGTGGCAGACGAAAAAACAGCAGAAAAAATTGCAGAATATCTCACCCGCGTGAGCAGGAGATATGGAACAGAATGGGAATACAAAGAAGGAAGGATTGTACTTCATGCGTAAAAAATGGGAAATAGAAGACGAATACCGAAAGTTTTGCCGGAACAACAAAGAACTTGCGCTGCAGACGCTGCGGGAGCTGACACTGACCCCGACGGAAACGGGAAAAGAGGAGCAGAGAATCGCATACTGTGTGGAGTGGATGAAACGGCAGGGCATGGAATCGGTTCATACGGATGAGCTTGGAAATGTAATCTGGGAGTATCGGCCGGAACAGGAAAAGAAGGTTCTGTATACGGCGCATCTGGACACCGTGTTTTCGCTGGAGGAACCGCTGGAAATCAAAGAAGACGGAATGATCTGGCGTTGTCCCGGTATCACAGACGATACCGTGAATGTCGTGATGCTTCTGATGGCGGCAAAATACGTTCATGAGACAGAGCCGGAACTTCCCTGTGGTCTGATTTTTGCATCGGATCTGGGAGAAGAAGGGCTTGGCAATCTCTGCGGCGTCCGCGCACTTGTCGACCATTATGAAGAAAATCTGTGCGGAATGGCAGCCTTTGATCTGTATCGGGATAAAATGTATCCCATCTGCATCGGATCTGTCCGATATCGGATTTCGGCAAAAACAAAGGGCGGTCATTCCTTTCTGAATTTCGGAAGAAAAAATGCCATTGCAGAGCTTGCGGGCCTGATCGGAGAGCTTTACCGTTTTCAGACGGATGCAGCATCTCATACGACATACAATGTGGGAAAAATAGAGGGAGGAACCTCTGTCAATACGATTGCGCAGGATGCCTTCATGCTGTTTGAATTCCGTTCGGAAGATTACCGGAGTCTGGAAGCCTGCGAAACATATCTGGAGGAGACCATAGCAGCACGCCAGAGTGAGGAGGTACAGTATTCCTGTGAGCTCGTCGGAAAGCGGCCGTGCGCAAGAGAAACCGATCCTGTCCAGATGGCGCGTATGACGCGGTGTGCACAGAAAACGCTAAAGGCAGCCGACGGGGAAGAGCCGGTATGCTCCGAAGCATCCACAGACTGTAATATCCCATTGTCGCGGCATATTCCTGCCATCTGCGTTGGTTTCTGCCGGGGCGGGGGAGCACATACCAGAGAAGAATGGCTCGATGCCGCCAGCGTAGAAGATGGCATGTGTGCAGCAGCAGCACTCGTATGCCGGCTTCCCTGGATGTGCTGTGAGAGCAGAATCGTTGTAAGGGACGGGATAGAGGATCAAAAAGAGAGAGAAGAAATCCGGCAGCTGCTGGAGCTGTGCGATCAGGATTTTGTTCCGCCGCTTTCCCACCGCAACAGTACATCCCAGACGAACTGGGCCGAGACAGAAGAAAAGACGGATGGAATTGCAGAATATCTGGAGAATATCTGCAGTCAGCATGTGGTGTTGTGGAAGGAAGAGGGAGTCGTGCGGGCCTTTATGACCTGGAAGGATCATTTTAATTGTGAAAATCTGGAAGCATATCCGGATTCCTGCTATCTGACCACCCTCTGCGTCTGGCCGGATTACCGGGGACAGGGAATTTCGGAGGTAATGTATGCAGAAGCAGAAAAGGACATCGCGGCAAAATTTCCGGGAAGCCGGATTACTCTCCGTACCTGGTCTACAAACGGGGCACAGGAGCATATTTTGGACAAACTGGGATATGGTCTTGTCAGGCGGCTGAAGGATGACCGGGGAGAAGGAATTGATACGGTTTATTTTGTAAAAAAGGAAGAAAACGACAGATAACATGGTGCTTGCAAATCGCAGCTTATAGTGTCATAATCGGAAGCATAAGACAGCAAAAGGAGGGCTATAGCTATGCCTTGTACAACCATTTTAGTTGGAAAGAAAGCATCGTATGACGGTTCCACCATGATCGCGCGAAATGACGATTCCGGTGCGGGTCATTATACATCGAAAAAATTTGTGGTGATTCACCCGGAGGAGCAGGCGAGAACATATAAAACCGAGATTTCTCATCTGACCATCGAGCTTCCGGACAATCCGATGCGGTACACTGCAGTGCCAAATGCAGAAAAAGGCGAGGGTGTCTGGGCAGCAAGCGGCGTAAATGCAGCGCAGGTCGGTATGACTGCGACCGAGACAATCACATCGAATCCGCGTGTGCTGGGGGCTGATCCGCTTGTTGTTTATCAGCCGGCGGAAGACGGAAAAGAAGAGGTTCCGGGCGGAATCGGCGAGGAGGACCTTGTTTATATTGTTCTTCCTTATATTAAAAGTGCCAGGGAAGGTGTCAAAAGACTGGGCAGTCTGCTGGAGCAGTATGGTACATACGAGATGAACGGCATTGCATTTCAGGACCACGATGAGATCTGGTGGCTGGAGACGATCGGCGGCCATCACTGGATGGCAGTGAAAGTGCCGGATGACCATTATGTGGCCATGCCGAACCAGCTTGGCATCGACCATTTTGATCTGGAGGATGCACTCGGCGAGCAGAAGGAATATATGTGCTCAGCGGATTTGAAAGAATTTATTGGAACATATCATCTGGATCTTTCTATGGACGGAAATTTTAATCCGCGCGATGCCTTCGGAAGCCACGACGATTCCGATCACGTTTACAATACACCGCGTGCCTGGTTCATGGAGCGCTATCTGAACCCGCACACGAAAAAATGGGACGGACCGGATGCCGATTACACACCGGTATCCGATGATATTCCGTGGATGATGGTTCCGGAGAAGAAGATCACCGTAGAGGATGTGAAATACGTACTGTCCTCCCACTATCAGGGAACACCGTACGACCCGTATGCCGCATACGGCGATAAATCGTGGAAAGGGGCATACCGCTCCATCGGTGTCAATCGGACCGATTTCCTTTCTGTCATCCAGATGCGCCCGGATCACAAAGGAGACAACGGCATTCTGCAGTGGATTGCGTTTGCGTCAAATGCGTTCAATGTGCTGGTTCCGTTCTACACCGATGTGACGACAACACCGGAGTATCTTTCCAACACAACGGGAGAGGTTTCCACAGATAACTTCTACTGGGAAAGCCGCATGGTGGCAGCAATGGCAGATGCATCCTATAAGTCTTCTATCTTCCACATTGAGCGGTATCAGGAAAAGGTGATGGCAAAAGGCCATGCACTGATCCATCAGTACGATGCGCTGCTTGCAGGGGAGACAGACGAAACAAAGCAGACACAATTGAGAGAAGAAGCAAACAACAAAATCGCTGAAATGCTGAAAAAAGAGACGGGTGCAACACTGCACAAGGTACTCTTTGAACTCAGCAACCAGATGAAAAACGCATATTCCAGATCGGATGCGTAAGGCTTTTTCAAGCAAAGACTACGGGAGTACACAGAATGGTTCTGTGCGCAGGAAAAACTGTGCGCAGAACCATTTTCTGTCCGGAACCGCCTCGAACAAAAACTCTCCATGAGGGCTGCGGATGTTACATTTTAAGTGGCGTTAGGGGTTTTGTGTTATACTCAAAATATCTTTTTAAAATCCGGAAAAAACGTCTGTCAGAAAAAATCCAATTTTTCAAAAATTCGACATACTATAAATGTAACTGTTAATAAGTCTTTAGAAAGGAGGGGGTCAAAATGAAAATTTGGATACCGATTCCAGTAGAAACAAAAAAAGCGTTAGAAAGGGGGGAATGTGTGGGGCAAACAATTCAAGATTCTCCGTGGGAGGTCAGCGTTGAATCTGTGATTGGATATGAATTTGTAAGAGATATGCAGATCAAAAAAACAAAGATTTTTCCGCCGTCAAGAGAAGCTATTCCAATCGTTGGTTGGATTAGATATATGGGAGAAACTGCACATCCAAATCATGATGATGACTTTTATATGTGAAAACATCAGATATTGAATACGTAAGGTTAGACGTTCCTCGGGAGCAGATTGTGTTGAGTGATGCGATCGCATGGGAATTTATTATGACGGGAGAATACTATTCTGCTTCGGATACTCTTGAAGCGTTAGATATTGAGTTGGAAAATTTCCGGAATTTAAATGTATTTGAGCGGGTTTACACGATTAAACGTTCGTGGGAAAGGGCTTTCGATGTAGATCCATATGCAGATTTTGTTTTCGGTAGCTTTTGGACAATCGAGCCTTGGATGTTAATCCGGGGAGAAGACAGCGAAATTTAATCCAATATTTATGCTTTGAGATTAAACTTCAACAGAATTAACTCTAGAAAATGCAGTCAGGTTAACTGGCTGCATTTTTTTAATTTATGGGCTTTAGCCTGTTGAGGGCATTGGAGTTTTTCGTGTTCCGAAAAA
>ENA-OPXH01002286-OPXH01002286.1-human-gut-metagenome-genome-assembly--contig:-NODE-2286-length-10918-cov-3.293473_pt1 | contig 10918 bp, 9 predicted proteins | sample MGYA00241521_ERZ502034 | MGnify/ENA primary metagenome ERZ502034 (study PRJEB25962, sample SAMEA2042103) | human gut metagenome | biome: human gut; feature: human-associated habitat; material: faeces... | reverse complement strand
AATCGGCGCTCCAAGTGGCATAATGCATGCTGCTCCGGCATCTGCCAACGCTCTTGCCGCATTCAGATCCGGATACATATATGGCATAACTACAAATCCTTCTTTTGCAAGAATTTCCGTTGCTTTTATTGTTTCGTAATTATCCGGCAATAAATATTTGGAGTCGCGGACAACTTCGATTTTTACAAAATCCCCGCATCCAACTTCTCTCGATAATCTTGCGATTCTGACAGCTTCTTCTGCATTTCTTGCTCCGGATGTATTCGGAAGTAATGTTACATTGTCCGGAATATAATCCAGAATATTTGCCAGTCCGCCTTCATTTGCGCGGCGAAGCGCCAGTGTAATGATCTGCGCATCTGCTTTTTCAATGCATGCTTTTACAAGATCCAGTGAAAATTTTCCTGATCCTAAAATAAATCTGGATGTAAATGTGTGTCCTCCCAGACTCCATGTGTCTTTTGTACTCATATGTTTGTCCTCTTTTCTTATTATTTTTTGATTTATATCTCTTCCTCACCAAGAAGCAAGCGTGTGATCATATTTGCTTCATGGGCAGCGCAGATTGCAACTCTTGGCGCCATCAGTCCATTTCCATAACCTGGCTCTGTCACACGGTCACCACACAGGTAAAAGTTCTTCATCAGATGTTCTGTGCGAATTGTATTACTGCTCCCATAGCCTGCCATTCCGGTTGCCGATACCAGTTTCTTTTTCGGAAAATGCTGTAGAATTCCATTTACCAGCATTGCTTTTGCTTCTGGATTATCAAACGCTTCGCATACAATTCCTGCATCTTCAAAAAGAGAAATCAGATTCTCTTCTGTCACTTTCACGCAGTCCGTCCGGATATCAAGATATGGATTGATTTTCAAAAGCAGCGATTTCAACGCATCGGTTTTATACATTCCAAGATGTTCCATAAAGTACTGCTGCCGGTTCAGATTCGTAATATCCACTACATCAAAATCAATCAAGTGCAAATGCCCGACACCAATTCTTGCAAGTGCATACGCCACATTTGATCCAAGCCCGCCAAGTCCGGCAATTGTCACATGTCCGGCAGATAATTTTTTCTGGATCTCCGGCGAATGACGTTCTTCCAACGCCGCCTGGATCTCTTCTTTTGTTAATGTCTTTGTTGTCTGTCCTTCCATCATTTTCTCCTTTATGTCATTAACTTCCTGGCTCATCTCTTTTTGGTCCGGAACTTCTTTTTCCTCATCGGTTTCCTCACGCAACTGTCATAATCCCTGTGCTCATCTCTTTCTGTCCCGGACTACTCTTTCTTCCACTTTAGCCTCCTCCGACAAATGTCACAACTTCCAGACGATCACCGTCTTTCAACATCGTATCGGAATATTCATATTTCGGAAGAATATCTCCATTTAACTCTACCGCAATCCTTTTCATCTGATATCCTGCGTTTTCCAGATAAGCAGCAACAGATATTGACTGTTTCATCTGAATCTCTTTTCCATTTACTGTGATCATTTCGCTACACCTCCTTTTAATCTTAGAAAAAAAGAGTTCACAAAGAAACGTACCCGCGGTGGTGCGCCCCTTCATGAACTCTTGTTCACTCTCAATCTTTTATACCTGTTAATAACAAAAACGGAAGATACCAAAGTATCTTCCGCTCATAGCATATTCCTTGCGTTCCTACGTTGGCATTATCCAAATCAGGTATATGGGTCGAAGTTTTAAACTTCCTCTCAGCCTATCACATAAGCTCCCCGGTTCTATTTGATTGTTCTTCTCTAGTATAAATATATTTCACAGATCTGTCAAATATATTTTATATCACATCCTTATCTGGAGCATCTGAACTGAAGTTCTTCCCATCTTCTGTCTACTTCTTTCTGGAAAGCCTCTAACAGATACTCATTGCCTTTCTTGAAAAGATGTTTGAATCTTCCCTGTGGTCTTAAGAAATCTTCGATTGGGAGTTTCTTCTTCGGCTCATAGTTCAGAATCCATTTTCCTTCTACGACCTCAAATAACGGCCAGTAGCATGTCTCTACACCAAGTTTGCAAATCTCCATAATATCCGGCGTATTGTATCTCCATCCACGCGGACATGGTGCCATAATATTTAAGAAAGCAGCGCCTGGTGTATAAATCGCTTTTTCGGATTTGATATGCAGGTCTTTAAAGTTCTGTACAAACGTTGTCTGTGCCACATACGGAATATCATGCGCAGCAATTACAGATGCAAGATCTTTTCTGTTCTGTGGTTTTCCGTTACTCTCGCTTCCTACCGGTGTAGTTGTTGTATCTGCATACATCGGTGTTGCAGAAGAACGTTGGATGCCGGTATTCATGTAAGCACCGTTGTCATAACAGACATATACCAGATCCTGATTTCTCTCCATTGCTCCGGACAGTGACTGCAGACCAATATCATAAGTACCGCCGTCACCACCAAATGTGATAAATTTGTATGTTTCGTCTAATTTTCCTTTTCGTTTTAATGCTTTGTAAGCACCTTCCACACCACTCATGGTTGCGCCTGCATTTTCAAATGCATTATGAATGTAGCTGTCTTCCCATGCTGTGTATGGGTATGTAAATGTGGATACTTCCAGACATCCTGTTGCATTTCCGATGACTGCTTTATCACCTTCATGAAGACCGCGCAGTACATTACGAACTGCGATTGTTCCACCACATCCGGCACACATTCTGTGTCCTGGCGCCAGACGCTCTGATTTATTCATTGTCTCTTTAAAATTATAACTCATCTTCTCTACGGCCCTCCTTATTCTCTAATTCCAAGATAGCGGTAGGTTTCTCCTGCATCGCCATCTGCGATCATCTGTTTCAGGGCTTCAAATACGCCTTCCATGTCTTCTACGCGCACGTCACGTCCGCCAAGACCGTAGATGTAATTCACTGCCAGCGCATCTGCTTTTGCGCGGTATAATGCACTCATCACATCTGCACCTAACGGTCCGCCATGGTTCGTATAGCTTTCTGCACGGTCCATAATTGCAACTGCTTTCACATTTTTGAGCGTCTCCGCGATCTCATCAGCCGGAAATGGGCGGAACAGACGGATCTTCACAAGTCCGACTTTCTCTCCCTGTTCTCTTAAGCGGTCAATTGCATCTTTTGTTGTTCCTGCTGCAGAACCGATCATTACAACTGCACGTTCAGCATCTTCCATGCAGTAAGATTCAAACAGACCATATTCACGTCCGGATACTTTCGCAAATTCCTTTGCAACCTCCTCTACAACTGCCGGTACATGTTTCATGCCTTCTGCCTGCGAGCGTTTTGCTTCCATATAATAATCTGTGATCGCATATGGACCAACTGCCATCGGGCATTCCGGATTCAGAAGATAATTTTCCGGTTCATATTCTCCAACGAAATTCTTTACCTCTGCGTCATCCAGTAATTCGATATTTTCTACTGCATGACTGGTGATAAATCCATCCTGACAGATCATGATCGGCAGTCTGACATCTGCATGTTCGGAAATGCGATATGCCTGCACCATGTTGTCATATGCTTCCTGATTATTTTCTGCGTAAATCTGGATCCAGCCTGCATCTCTTGCTCCCATACTGTCGGAATGATCACAGTTGATGTTGATCGGGCCGGAAAGTGCACGGTTTACAAGAGCCAGTGCTAACGGCAGTCTATTAGATGCCGCAATATATAATTCTTCCCACATATAGGCAAGTCCGCAGGAAGAAGTCGCTGTCAAACTTCTTGCTCCTGCTGCCGAAGCTCCGATTGCAGCGCTCATGGAACTGTGCTCACTCTCTACCGGAATAAACTCTGTATCTACCTGTCCGTTTGCTACAAAAGAAGCAAAATACTGTGGAATCTCTGTGGACGGAGTAATCGGGAATGCCGGGAACACATCTGGATTAATCTGTCTCAATGCGATTGCAACCGCTTCATTTCCTGATAAACGTTCTCTTTTTCCCATCTTATTTCACCCCTTCCATCTTAATTGCGTCAAATGGACATGCTTTTACGCAAATGCCACATCCTTTGCAGTGTCCATAGTCAAAATCCAGTCTCTTCATGTCTTTTACCGGGATGCAGCTGTCCGGACAGACCGGTACACAAAGTAGACACTGTTTACATTTATCTGCGATAAATTCTGGTTTTACTTCTGACCATTCCCCTGTGTTGAACTCTTTGGAGGTTCCTGCACCGGCAACGATCATACCTTCTGTCAGCTCTTCCCATGTTGCTTTTACACCTAATTTACTGATATCTGTAGCCATTAGTGCACCTCCTTAAATGCCATCTCAAGTGCTTTCATATTGCCGTCAATAACTTCCGGCTTGCTGGCGAATTTGTGCTTGAAGGATGCTTTCATTTCTCTTAAGAAAGTCTCCTCATCCATAATCCCTGCTACTTTTACAATTGCAGCAAGAAGTGGTGTGTTCGGGAAATATTTTCCCATTGCCTCCATTGAGACTTTGTGTGCGTCAATAATATAAACTTCTCCTTCGTATCCATGAAGATGCGGAATGATCTCCTCTTTTGTGCGCTGTGTATTTACAAGAATTGCTCCATCTTTTTTCAAACCGCTAGTCACATCCACAGATTCCAGTAAGGATTCATCTACTACAACTACATACTGTGGATCATAAATATTAGAATGTACACGGATCTTTGTATCGCTGATTCGGTTATATGCTGTAATCGGTGCTCCCATACGTTCCGGGCCATACTCCGGAAAACCCTGTACGTATTTGCCTGTCTGGAATGCTACATCTGCCAGCAACAATGCGGCTGTTTTTGCACCCTGACCACCACGACCGTGCCATCTGATTTCTGTATGATTACTCATCTTTCGTATTCCTTTCTTTAAAAATTAGTATTACTCTGATTATACTGTATAAATATGTGCATGTCTAGAGCGCACTCTGTTTTTATGTTTTTTATAATTCTTGAGAATTGCATCTGCATTTTGCTTTTTCTTGCAGATGTAGATACTTTTCCGGCGTAAGACACCAAGAATCAACTTGTATCTCACAAGTCCACAGAAACATCTCACCACGAAAAAGCACCCCAGAAGATCTGCTCATCGACAATTCTCCTGGGATGCTTTTTCGTGACTTTCGACTGTTATTACGGATATTTACTTTTTCTTATATTTTTACTTTTTCATTCTACAACCCTGGTATCACTATTTGATACCGTTATCTACCTGATACATATGTTTGATCAGGCGGAAAATCTGATTTGTGTACCCCCACTCATTATCATAGAAGCTAATAAGCTTGAAGAAATGTCCATTGATCTGGATTCCTTCACGTGCATCAAAGGATGATGCATGGCTGTCTCCGATAAAGTCAGAAGATACTACTTCGTCATCGATATAATCTAAAATTCCTTTCAGATATGTCTCTGAAGCTTCTTTCATTTTCTTACAAATATCTTCGTAACTGGTTTCTATTTTCAAAGCAACATTCAAATCCACAATGGATACATCTGAAGTCGGTACACGGTAAGAAATCCCATTCATGCGATCTTTTAATGTTGGAATAACGAGTGAAATCGCTTTTGCAGCTCCTGTTGTGGATGGGATCAGGTTGCCAAATACGGCACGTCCTGTACGCCAGTCTTTAAGTGAACGGCAGTCAACTACTTTCTGCTTAGCTGTAGCAGAATGTATCGTAGACATTAATCCATACTCAATTCCGTAATTGTCTTCTAAGACTTTACACAATGGTGCAAGACAGTTTGTTGTACACGATGCATTCGAAACAACATGCATAGACGGCTGATAAAGTTCGTGGTTGATTCCCATTACAAATGTCGGTGTATCCTGGTCTTTAGCAGGTGCGGAAATGATTACTTTCTTTGCGCCACCTTTGATATGTGCCATTGCTTTCTCTGTAGTACAGTAAGCACCTGTCGCATCTATAATATATTCTGCTCCACATTCCCCCCAACGAATGTCTGCAGCATCATTTTCCGAGTATACACGAATCTTCTCACCATTGACGATGATTCCATCCTCATACCTTTCGAGCGTTCCCTGAAAACGTCCGAATATTGAATCGTAACGGATCATATAAAGAATATAATCCAGATCAGCGTTTCTTATGTTGATCCCACAAAGTTTAAACTGCTCCGGCTGATTGATGGCAATACGGAATGCGACTCTGCCAATGCGTCCAAATCCGTTGATGCCAATTGTTATTGCCATAATAAATACCTCCTGTGTATGACATATTAATACTTTTGTATCTTTCCCCATTTGCAATAACAGTCCGCCACAATCTATCGCGAGTGTAACATACTTTTCCCCGGAATACTACCAAATTGACAGTAATTAATCATTTAACAGGATACGTAAATATTTAACATGATTTCCTTTTTTCACAGATATTTCTGACTGAATATGTCTCCTTCCGACAACCTCCTAATCAGGATTAAAAAGAATAGAAATGAAGTTTCCTATTATATAGAAAATGGTGCCCTGCGTATCTGCGCAAAGCACCATTTTATTCGTATTATATTCTTTATTTATAAATCATTATGCTTAAACCATTTCATACCTGTAAGCACTTAGATTCATTTTATTGAGCCGGGCTTACAACAACTTTGTATGTTGCCTTATTTCCAGCTTTTGTTCTTGCAGTAATAGTAGCTTCTCCTGCTGCGACTGCTGTAACTTTTCCAGTTGCATCTACTGTTGCAACCTTCTTGTCGGAAGAGCCGTAAACAACTTTACTGCTTACACGTGCCGGCCAGCAAGCCAGTTTATTTTCTGCTGCAGAAGCTCCTGCAACAAGCATTTTACCGGAAGCATCTTTGTTTACTTCTTCTGCTGCAAAGCTAAGCTGTGCATAGTTCTTTGCAACATCTGCAGATACGTCCTGGATTGGCCATGCAGCTTTGTCTTTCTGCCAATTCAGCTGCCATAACCACCATCCGCCATCATACACGCTGATGTTCTTCACACCATTCTGATAGCAGATCAAGAATGGGATTGTAGCTCTCCATCCGGTTCCGCAATAGAATGATAATTCATTGTCTAAAGAAGAGTCAGACTCTGCAAGGATAGATTTTACTTTGTCGATTCCTACAACTTTACCGTTTTCAACATAGCTTCCATCATCTGTGTTATGTCCCCATACAGCACCTAAAGGCTCTCCTGCATAGTCGATATATCCATAACCTGTTTCTTCGCCTTCAAATTCTTTTGTAGAACGGATACTTACCAGACGGAAGTTTGCGTCATTCTGTAGTTTGTCTTTTGCATCCTCTGCTGACAGGATGTACTCTGGATGCGCCGGAACAGTTGTACCGAAGCTGTAATTATCTCCTCCGGCTTTCTGCTCGTTTACTTTTGTCTCCACATCGTATCCGGCAGCTTTCCATGCCTGCATACCACCATCGACAACTTTTACGTCTTCAACTCCTGCATAAAGCATTGCAAACGCAACTCTTGTTACGCTAGAATCAGATGCACTTCTGCCGTATAAAACTACTTTTGTATCTTTTGTAATTCCGTTTCTCTTCAGGAACTCGCTTAACTGTTTACCGCTGCGGATATTAAAGTTATCTTCCGGTTTTACATCTTTTTCGTCATAAAGTCCGAAATCGTCTTTTCCGTCTCCATATGGCCATGGATCACAGTCGTCATATTCTACTGCATCTGAGTTGATATGATATGCTCCCGGAATATGACCTGCATTATAGTTTTTATCTCCTGCTGTGTCTCCCCATGCAACTTCTGATACGAATACATTTTCATATCCTTTCTGAAGTCCGGACATTGCGCTCTTTAACCATTCCGGCGATACATATACCTGCTGTTTGGATACGGATGCCGGAGTCTTATCTACAACTGTAACTTTGCATGTAGTTGACAGATATTTGCCTTTGCTGTTTTTCTGTGTTGCTTTTACAGTAATTGTTGCTGTACCAGTCTTCTTAGCTGTTACTTTCCCATTGCTGCTTACAGTTGCTACTGCTTTGTTGCTGCTTGTCCATTTTACAGGGCAATATACGCCAGCCGGTTTTACAGCTGCTTTCAGTGTGTTTGTTTTTCCGACTACTACAGTTGCTTTGACAGCACTTACTTTAACACTGCTTGGTTTTAAGTTCTTAACAGTAATCTTAACAACTTTTTTCACTTTTTTGTTCTTCTTGGATGTTACAGTAATGTTTACCTTTCCGGCTTTCTTACCTGTTACAACACCTTTGGAAGATACGGTTGCAATCTTCTTGTTGCTTGATTTGTAAGTAACTGCCTTGCTTGCATTTGCAGGCTTTACTGATTTGACCGAAATTGTAGACTTTCCTTTGATATCAACTGTTTTTGTTGTTACCTTCACGGAAAGGCTCTTCGGTGCTTTGGACGCTGCCTGTGCCGGTACGCTTGTACCGAAAACTGCTACAACTGCTAACATAGCAATCATTGCTGCCGCAGCCTTTTTCATAAAATTTTTCATGATTTACCCTCCTTTTGTAAATTTGTATCAGGGCATATAATCCCTGATAATATTTTACTGCAATAGAAACTTTCACTCCAATTAGTATTTTTGATATATAAAAGCACTTATAGATTTTTATTGATATTCATTATCAATAATCGTCATCGGATACTATAGCAACAAAATTCCCGACATACACATCCGATTATGTACATGCCGGGAAATTTTTTTATTCGTTATTCTCTTCGACTATTTTGTTTTCACTTTTTTAGCAGCTGACCAGCCTGAGTAAATCTTCACACTCTTCTTGCCAACTTTGACTGTCTTATAAGTACGGACTCTTACATAGTAAGTTTTCTTAGCACTTAATTTTTTCACTGTTTTCTTAACAGTTGTGTTTTTAGAAATTGTAGATGTCTTTACAGATTTTGCGAACTTTTTATTTGTAGAATACTGTAACTGGTATCCGCTTGTCTGCTTGCTCTGTTTCTTCCATATTGCGCTGAAGCTTTTTTTAGCCGCTTTTACTTTTGAAAGGCTTGTTCCCTTTGGATTAATGTTAAATGTCTTTGTAAATGTTCCTTTGTAGTCTCCCTTGAAAGTAACTTTTACTGTGTATGTTCCGACATTTTTGCATCCTGCTGCATATTTTACTGTGTAATCTTTGCTTGTAATTTTCTCACCTTTATTGTTCTTTGCAACAATGCCAGGTTTCTTTACCTTTCCATCGTATACATAGCTTGTCTTAGCAAGTTTTACAGAAGCTACCTTTACTTCCGGTTTTTCTGGATTTGATGGTTTCTCCGGTTCAGTCTCGCCTTCCTTGCTAAGTACAAATTTCAGCTTTTCTTTTCCAGTTGCCTTTACTCCATTGACAGTTGCTGTCATTCTCGGTGGTCCGCCTTCTACACCGTAAGCAACTGTATAATAAATTTCCTCTGGGCTTGCCATATATTCATCTACTGGTTTGATTGTAATTTTATCGTAGATAGTATCCATCATCTTATGCTGAATGATCAGCATACCATTTTCATCACTAACAAGGGCTTCTGTATCCTTTACATACGGTGTTGTCTTTTCCTTTACGAATTTAACACCTTCCATCGGAACACCTTTTTTATCTACCACTCTGATTTCAATACGATCCCAGATTGTATTAGATTCGTTCTCATACTCCGGATAAGCATCTGGTGTTTCACCTTTTTCAATCTTTTCTTTGTTACTTTTGATTGCCTGGATTTTCTGTTCGTCGATATAAGTTTTCTGTTCGTCTGTCAGCTTCTCATATGTGTCCAATGCCTTCTGCACGGTTTTTAAATCTGCTGCACTCATATTACTGATACTGAATTCATCAATATATTTATTCACTTCGATTGCGGCAAACAGATCCTCTTTCTTTGAATTGTCAGGCAGATAAGTCATTTCTTTGTCTAGTGATGTCAGCTCTGCCAGTGGTCGTATATCCTTTACTTTCGAATCTCCCGTAAGGCTGATTCTCTCCAGCGATTTAATCTTGCTTACTGATGCAATATCTGTAAGATCCGGATTGTCTGACACATCTAATGATGTAAGGCTTGTAAGTCCGCTCATATCCGGAAGTTTTTTCAATGCATTATAAGATACATCTAATGTTCTAAGATCTGCCAACTGACCAACCGGTGCAATATCTGAAACTTTATTACGAATCAGACTTAAACGCGTCAGTTTTTTCATATTTACAATCGCAGAAATATCTGTAATCTCATTTTCATTGAGTAGCAGACTACGCAAATTCGTCAGACTCTTAAGTGCGGAAATATCTGTGATCCCATCACCTTTTAAAAATAACTGCTCCAACTGACTTAATCCTGAAAGTGGCGTAAGGTCTTTAATCTTTGCTCCTTCCTTGTATGCCGTAAATCCTATTGCAATCTGCTTTGCAGATGTGGCATATTGTAAGCCTTCCAGGCTCTCTACATACCATGGCATTTTCCAGTTTTTAAATCCATTCGGATTGGAACTGGACTCATAAAAAATGTACTGCACAGCCGAAGATGCTACATCCTCTCTTGTCAGTACGAACTTCTCATCATTTTTGTTCATGGCAGAACGAATTGCCCAATTGAGTATCGGATCTGGAACAACATCTTCCTTCTCCGGATAATAGACATCTTTTTCTGCCAGTCCGGAACATCCTCTGGATTGCGCATGGACATTGCCTGTCCATGCGCATGTTGCGAGCATGATTCCTGTCATTAACATTGCGACTGTTTTCTTTGCTCTTCCCTTTAACATTGTTTCTCCTTATTTCGTCTTCACTGCCTTAACTTTTGACCATCCAGAATACAGCTTCACTGTCTTCTTTCCGGCCTTGACATTTTTGTATGTGCGAACTCTTACATAGTAAGTTTTCTTAGCGCTTAATTTCTTCACTGTTTTCTTAACAGTTGTATTTTTAGAAATCGTAGATGTCTTTACAGATTTTGCGAACTTTTTATTTGTAGAATACTGTAACTGGT
>ENA-OPXH01002272-OPXH01002272.1-human-gut-metagenome-genome-assembly--contig:-NODE-2272-length-10981-cov-2.267802_pt1 | contig 10981 bp, 11 predicted proteins | sample MGYA00241521_ERZ502034 | MGnify/ENA primary metagenome ERZ502034 (study PRJEB25962, sample SAMEA2042103) | human gut metagenome | biome: human gut; feature: human-associated habitat; material: faeces... | reverse complement strand
TGTAAGGCAGATGCTCTCCCAGCTGAGCTATGATCCCATATTTACCCGGCTCTCTCAAACCGACTTCGTTATTATACAATCAAAAGTGAGGAAATGTCAACACTTTTTTTGCAAAAAATTGTAAGTATGTGATATAATATGCTCAGATGTGCGAAAAACAGCCGATTTATGCGAATTATAAGAAGTTTTATAGAAGTTATAAAATCGGCAGACATTAATAAAACACAGGCAGGAGGACATGAAATGACAAAAGGTCGCGTATTTTTTCGAATTATTGTAGGGGGATATCTTGGATATCTGGGAATTGATCTGATAAAGAAGACGATGACAAACAGGCCGGAGAATGCAACGCTTTATCTGGTGCTGGGTGTGGCATTTGCGGTACTTGGAATCGTATGGTGTGCGAAGGCAGTCGTGATGGCAGTGAAGCATGAGTATGTGGAAAATGACGGAGAAGAGCTGGACTGCGAGGAATTATTAGAGAGCGATGTGGATGAAGACGGTAAACTGAACCGGGACAAGCTGTTAGGCAATACAGATACACAGAAGAGTGATGAACCGGTGGGAGCAGATCACAGTGAAGCCAAAAAACAGGAAGAGAATACAGATCACAATAATGTTACAGAATAAGAAATATATTCTGGGAAAGGAAATAACAGTATGAGAGTTGGAATGGGATATGATGTTCATAAACTGACAGAGAACCGCAAACTGATTCTTGGAGGAGTAGAGATCCCTTATGAGAAGGGGCTTCTGGGACATTCGGATGCGGATGTGCTGCTGCATGCGATTATGGATGCACTTCTGGGAGCGGCAGCTCTTGGTGATATCGGAAAACAGATCCGGCATATAAAGGAGCGTCCAGTATTGAACTTCTGAAACATGTTGGAAAGCTGATCGACGAGAAATTATATGTCATCGGTAACATTGATGCAACAATTATTGCGCAGAGACCGAAGATGGCACCTCATATTGAGCAGATGCGTAAAAATGTGGCAGAAGCACTTCACATTGATGTAGATCAGGTAAATATTAAAGCAACTACAGAAGAAGGACTTGGATTTACCGGAACAGGTGAAGGAATCTCCTCACAGGCTATCGCATCACTGGATACGATTGCTAATTACAGTTACCAGGTTGGTCCGCAGACCGGCGGCTGCGCAGGATGTGGTGGCTGCCCGAATGTGGGAAAGTAAAGGCGGGCAGGAACAAGATGCAAGTATTATAGTTGAGTTGGGAAATTACTATATCATTATATGAAATATAAAGGATTGGAAGAAGAATGGAGATTCGTAAGTTAAGTCAGGAAGAGCATAACAAAGTGCGTCCATTGTATGAGGAAGTATTTACGGAGGACAGCAAAGGATTTGTGGATTATTATTTTTCGGAAAAAACGAGAGATAATGATATATATGTAGTGGAAGAAGATGAAGAGATCTGCGCAATGCTGCACCTGAATCCATATACGTTAATGGTAAATGGTGTGGAAAAACAGGCGCATTACATCGTTGCAGTAGCGACAAGAAAGGAGTATCGCGGACGTGGGTTTATGGCGGCGCTGTTAAGGCGGGCACTTCAGGATATGTATGCATCAGGAGAGAATTTTACATTTCTGATGCCGGCAGCAGAAGCAATCTATACACCACATGATTTCCGAACGGTTTATGAACAGGAACGCCGCGTATATAATGTAGCAGATGTGGCGATGAAAGAAGCGGCAGGCATTTGTATTCGCCCGCTTACGGAAGAAGATTGCGATACACTTGCTGAGTGGGCAAATGAAAAGCTTGCGGCAGATAAAGATGTATATGTGAAACGTGACGGCGCATACTACCTAAGGTTAATGCGGGAATGTGACAGTGACGGTGGAAAACTGATGCTGTTTCAGAATGAAACGGGGATTGAGGATTGCAGGATCTGGTTCCCGGATGAGGATGAAGATGAGACCCCGAAGATTATGACAAGGATTGTTGATGTACGCCGGATGTTGATGTCGCTCAGATTGCAGGAATTGTTATGCGTATGTTTTACAGTAACCGATTCTGCCATTGAAGAGAATAACCGCACACTGGTGCTCACCGGAACAGAGATTTCCGGGGCAATGCTGATGGATAGCAAACCGGAAAATTCCGAAGGGGAGATCCCGATTGCGGCACTTACAAGCTTTGTATTTGGTGCAAAGACAGTGGAAGAACTTTGTGAGGAAGATGGCGTCCATATGACCGAAAGAATGAAAGAGGAAATGAAAAAAATCATCCCTCTTTCCCAAATATACTTAAATGAAGTTGTATAATGCTTAACCGGAAAAGAAAAGTACTTAAATCTGGTTTAATACATCAAGAAGACGTCGGTTATCGGCAGGATTCATGATACAGAAACGGAAAAATTCACCGGCTAATGATTCAAAAGAGGAGCAATCCCGGATCATGAGCCGGTTTTTAATTGCTTTTTCAAATACATCAAAGGAAGTAACGCCCTCTTTCAAAATCTCAACAAGAATAAAGTTTGCATATGCTTTGTATGGTTTGAAGTTCGGATTTTTCTTGAGTTCATCAAACATGTATGTGCGTTCGGAACAGATCAGTTCGCGGGTTTTCTTATAATAATCAGTATCGGAAAACATGCGCTCACCGGCATATGCGGCAATGCTGTTCAGACTCCATGGATTCTGGTAGAGAAGCAGATCTTTTAAGAAAGCCTCATTGCTTGTCATACCATATCCGAAACGAAGCCCCGGGGCGGCATAGAATTTGGAGACACCGCGGATGATCATGAAATTATCGTATTTTGGAATAAGACTGACTGCGCTGACTGCTTCAATATCCGGTGCAAATTCTACATAAGTTTCATCGATCATAACAAAGATTCCGTATTCCCGGCAGGCTGCGAGGATACGTTCCATCTCACTTGTTGTGAGCGCAGAAGAAGTCGGGTTATTCGGATTACAGATGATCGCAAGCTGATAGTCTGTTTTTAACGTCGTTATAAAGTCATCAATATCTAATTGGAAATCCTGTTCCTTTTTCAGATTATAAAAATCCATGGAACCACCATTTAAAGATAATTCTCTGGCATATTCAGAATAAGTAGGTCCAAGTACCAGTGCCTTTTTCGGGGTGCGTGTGGAAATGAGAAGCGAGATCAGCTCTGTCGATCCGTTTCCTATAACAATATGATCGGCAGATACACCGGTGTATTTACTGATTGCTTTTTTCAGAGATCTATAATCACGGTCCGGGTATCGTGTGATCACATCCAGATGCGAAGCCAGATCTTTCTTTAACTGCTCGGACAATCCAAGCGGGTTTACATTTGCACCGAAAGAGACGATTTCTTCTTTCGGAATATGATAATAGGCTTCGATCTGCTCCAGATCGCTTCCGTGAAATTCAGGTTTTTTATCCATATCTATGTTCCTTTCCGGGGTTATCCTTAGATTTTATTCTAACAGCATTGCAATTACCAAACAAACAATGCTATAATTCATTATAGTATGTTTTTTACAAAAAGCAACGAAAGATGCAGGTGTAAGTCTTGAAAAATAAGATACAAAGATTTTCTAAAGGAGACTTCAGCGTAGAACAGCCGGAAGTTGTGTTCGAAGAGACGAATCTGGTCATGATTATCGGCGAGGGAGAAGTATATAGAGGAAGTTTCTTAATAAAAAGCAATAATGACAGAAAGATACGGGGAATATTATACCCGTCTTCTTTTCGTATCCATTTTAAAGATCAGGGATTTGATTTTGATCTCTGTTACACGTCAGTTTTAAAGCGGGCCATTCCAGAATTGAATTTACTTATGATGGAAAGGGATTAAAACCGGGACATGTAGAACGCGGTAAGATCACGGTCGTATGTTCCGGAGGTGAATATGAGCTTGCTTTTACAGCGATCATCGAAAAGCCATATGTTATGACAACTTATGGTAAAGTACAGAGTACAGATGATTTCAGGAAGCTTGCGATCAAGGATTTCTCGGAAGCAGGAAGACTGTTCCGCTCCAGAGAATTTTACGAGATTGTCAAATATGAGAATGAGCGGACGTTTTATCTCTATGATAATATGCGAAAATGGTCGCTCGGCGAACAGGCAATGGAAGAGTTCCTTGTCGGTATTAAGCAGAAGGAATGTATTTTCCTGACGCTACAGGGAGAAGGAATGCTCTTTGAAGATATCAAAGAACCGAATAAAGGAACGATTACGATCGTAAAGAACACATGGGGCTTCATGCCGATCCATATTGAGACAGAAGGAGCGTTTTTACGTGTTACCAAGCCGGATCTGACAACAGAAGATTTTGTCGGAAACAGTTATGAGATGGAATATCTGGTACGTCCGGAATATTTGCATGGCGGAAGAAACTATGGAACAATCCGGTTCATTACTCCGTATGAGGCATTGTCCTACGAGATTGAAGTATTACAGAATCAGGAATATGATGAGGAACATTATGTACCGGAACTGTTATATGCGCAGTCTTTAATAGAATATATCGGCTATATGGCAGGACGTATCGAGCTGGATACATGGGTGGAGAATGCGATTGAAAATGTTGCCGCTATCCGCAGAATTAAGCCGATGAGCGAGATTTACCAACTTCTGCAGGCACATGTTTATATTATTGGTAAGAAGTTTGAAGAAGCAAAATGGATTTTGGAGAATTATAACTATAACCGTTTCGCAATCGGAAAGGATCCGATCACAAACTGTTATTACCTGTTCCTGACGGCGCTGATCCGTGAGAATGACAGCCATATGGAGCGTGTACTGGATGAGATTGGCAAGACCTATATGCGCCATCAGGATTCCTGGCTGCTTCTCTATATGATTTTACAGATAGACGGAAGATACAAGAATCCATACAAGAGACTGGAAGTGCTGGAACAGCAGTTTGAGTTTGAAACACATGGTGTTATGTTCTATCTGGAAGCTTATTTGTGCTATCAGGCGAAGCCGACACTTCTGAAAAAGCTTGGCAAATTTGAATTACAGGTGTTGAATTTTGCAACCAAATATCGGCTGATGACGAAGGAACTGGCATTATATGTGGCGAATTTTGCAAGTCAGCATAAGTCCTACAGTGATTTGTTATTCCGCATTTTAGAGCGGATTTATAAGGTTTATAAAGATCCGATGATACTCAATACGATCTGTATTCTTCTGATCAAGGGAAATAAGAATCAGAAAAAATATTTTCACTGGTATCAGGAAGCAGTAGATTCCGAGCTTAAGATTGCCCAGTTATATGAGTATTATATGAATACTTTGGATCCATCCAGTGTAAACGGACCGCTTCCGAAGTCTGTTTTCCTGTATTTTATGCATGGAAATACACTCGGATACGAGAAGGCTGCATTTCTTTACGCTAATCTTCTGACTTATGAAGCAGACAGTGAAGAACTGTATGAAGGATACAAAGAGCAGATGAAGACATTTGCGATGGATCAGCTCAGAAAGCGACATATCACAGAATATCTTCGTATTTTATATAAGCATTTCTGTACTGAAGATATGGATTCCGAGCATATGGAAGCAATGCGCGATGTCTGCTACGCATATTCGATCTCAACGAAAGTGCCACATATGAACTGTGTGCTTGTCATTGAGAAGAATGGAGAAATCAGACAGCGTGTCCCATATACCGAAGATGAGCCGGTGATTGTCTATCTGTATGACAAAGAAGCAAGGATCATCTGGGAGTCGATAGAGGGACGTTATTATACGGATTCTATTCCATATGAGACAAAGCGTCTGTTCTATGAACCGAGATTTCTGGAAATCTGCAAGAAATATGGTGCATCTGTCGGCAAATGGAAAGACAGCGAGGAGAAAGAGACTCCGACTTTTGAAAATATTTATGTTAAAGGCTTAAGCTATTTTGAAGATAAAGATGTGTTCTGCATTTGCAGCAGAAGGATCCGGGAAGAAAATTACGAAGAAGATGATTTCCTGACGTATCTGTGTTTTGAGATGTTCCGCAGACATCAGTATGACAAAGCAACGCTGACTTATCTGGCAAATTATTACTGTGGTGCAACTGCAGATATGAAGCGGCTCTGGAAAGTGCTGCGGGAATATCAGGTTGCATCCGGCAAGATCAGTGAACGGATCATTACGCAGATGTTATTTTCAGAAGATATGTTTGATGAGGAAGCTATTTTTGAAGATTATTATCTGTCTGATAATGTATATTTTCGACTGAAACAGGCATACCTGACGTATGCGTCAAGAGAGTATGTAATAAATGGCAGAGATACGAAATCCAGTGTTTTCGAGATCATTGCTAACGAGTGTGAGAAGAAGGAAACGCTGCCGGATATCTGCAAGATTGCGCTACTTAAGTACTATGCCGGCAGAAAATATCCGGATGAACTGGAAGAAGTTCTGCACAGAGAACTTCGGAGACTGACGGAAAAGCAGCTGATCTTTCCGTTCTATATGAAGTACCGGGCGCAGTGGCTGACAGAGCTTCAGCTGTATGATCGTACTATGTTGGCATACCGTGCGGAGCCGGGACATAAGGTGAAGCTGTTTTACAAGATCCGCAAAGGTGGGAAAGAGACACTTGGATATAAGACAGAGAATCTGCTCCCGGCATATGAGAATATTTATGTAAAACAGTTCGTGTTGTATGAAGATGAAGAACTGCATTATTATTTCCAGGATACGATTGGAAATGAAATCACAACAACGGAGAAGAAAGTGCTGACGAATGCGCATACAGTGAAGACCGGCAAATACGGAAAACTGAATGCAATGCTTTCTATGTCCCCTGCGAACCAGAGAAAAGCGATCATGGATTTTGAAGAGGAAGAGAAGATGGCAGACAGTCTTTTTAGGATGTATGAATAACAGAGAGGAAGAAATAACGTGAGAAGAGGCAGTATTATTGGCTATGATCTGAATGAAAATACCTGTCAGATCAGTTATTACGATGAGAAAAGCGACGAACCGCAGACGTTTGAGTATGCACAGGGACAGTCGCTGATCCCTCTGAAATTAGGTTATATAAAAGAACAATGGGTATATGGAAAGGAAGCAGAACTGCTGGAACAGAAGAATCCGTCCTGCGTGGTGTCAGATCTGTTCGGCAAGGCAGTGCAGCGTAAGAAAGTGCGGATTGGAAGTAAAGTCCACGATGCAGTCTGGCTTCTGGCAAAATTCGTAGGACTTACACTGGAGGATTTTGAAGATATCCGGTTTATTACATTTTCTACGCCATATACGAATATTGATATGTCTAAGATGCTCAAAGGAATCGGCAGGCATCTTGGCGTAGACAAGGAGAATATTTACGTGCAGGATTACAAAGAAGGATTCTGCCACTATATGTTTTATCAGCCAAAAGAGCTGTGGCAGTATGAATCAGCGATGTTTTTCTGCGATGGACAGACGATCAGAGCGTATATGCTCCGGAGGATGAATGTGGCAAATGGTCAGAACCGTGATATGTTTGTGACGGTAGATGAAGTCGCAAGTGCGCAGATCCAGGAGATGGAAGCGATTTACCCTGTGCTGAATAGGGAAAAAGCGAAGAGCGCGGATGAAAGTTTCCGGCTGTTTATCCAGAATGTGTTTGAAAAAAAGGTCGTATCGTCTGTGTATCTGACCGGGGCGGCATTTGAAAATAAATGGTATCCGAATTCATTGAAAGTGCTCTGCAACGGAAGACGTGCATTTGTGGGTGATAATCTGTACAGTAAAGGTGCCTGCTACACTTCCATGCGAAAATACCGCAATTATAATGAAGGACCGGTATATCTGGATGACACACGCATGACAGAACAAATCAGTCTGCGTATGCGCATTGGTGGCAAAGAAGGATGGTATCCGGTCGTTGCTTGGGGAACACACTGGTATGAAGCAGATGGACAATGGGAGGTAATCCTGGAAGATACATCTGATATTGAGATTCATGTGGAGACTCTTGCCGGAGATGAACTCCAGGTAGAAAAAGTATCTCTGGATGGTCTGAAAGAGCGGAGAGATTATTCGCTCCGCCTGCGGATCGAAGTGATGTTTCTGGATGAAAGAACCTGTAAGATGACATTCAAGGATGTCGGCTTTGGAGAATTTTTTGAAGCTTCGGATTTTCAGGTGGAAAAGGTTATACATTTAGGAGGAATCAATGGGCAGTTTAATTCTATGTCATAAAAAACATGCCAGACAACCATATGTGATTGCCAGAGGCCATATCAGGATCTATACATTAGAGGAGCTGTGTTATTTCATCTGTAATAATCTCTATCTGATCGACTATACACTGATCAACAGACAGCTGTGTGAGTGGATCAGGACGGAGCTGCAGATGTATGAGCTTGCAGATGCGCTGCAGGAAGAGCTGGATAACCATTGCACGGAAGAAGATTTTATTCTTAAGATATTGCAGCAGTCAACAATGTATGCATCTTCGGAGATTATAAAGATACAGAGTATTCTGGAAAAGCTGCAGGATCAGAGAGAAGTGGAGAGATTCAAGCTGAAAGCGGACAGCCTGATGAAAAACGGAGAATACGCAGATGCGATTCTTGTTTACCGGACGATCATTGATGGTAAGCGGGATGATTCGGTAGGAAAGCCGTTTTATGCAAAAGTGTATGGTTGTCTGGGAAGTGCATACGGCAGACTTTTTTTGTATGAGGAAGCGGCACAGGCGTATGAAGAATCTTACAAACTGCAGGAGAACGAAGATGTGTTAAAAGCGTATCTTTACTGCAACTATCATGCGCTTCCGGAGGAAGAGTATACAAAGATGTTGTCAGGCAATTCCAGATATCTTGGTATTGATGCGGAATTAAAAGAAAAAAGAGCGGATATCCGTGCCGATATTGAGATTGGAGAAGAAGGAAAAGAAATTGAATACCGAAAGCGCCTATATCGTGGGATTGACAAGAAATAAAGAATATGATACTATAACAGAGCAATTTAGCGTGGTAAAGTAATCAATTGATGAATTGATAAAACAACGCAGTATGCAAAGCAGACATACCATGAATACAGGAGGATGAAGTTATGAAAAAAAGACTGGCAATGGTGCTTGCAGTGACGTTACTTGCAACGACAGTGTTCGTAGGCTGTGGAAGCAAGGATAATAGCTCTGACAAAAATAGTAAGAAAGAATATACCGAGAAGAAGTCCGGTGACAAATTTACCGTAGGATTTGACCAGGATTTCCCACCGATGGGATTTGTTGGTGACGATGGCGAATATACAGGATTCGATCTGGAACTGGCACAGGAAGTGTGCAAGAGACAGGGATGGAAGTATGTCGCAAAACCAATCGCATGGGATTCGAAAGATGCAGAATTAAAATCCGGTGGAATTGACTGTATCTGGAACGGATTTACCATGGATGGAAGAGAAGATAAGTATACATGGTCCAAACCATATCTTAATAATGAACAGGTATTTGTAGTCAGAAAAGATTCTGGTATCAAATCCGAAAAAGATCTGGAAGGAAAAGTCGTAGACGTTCAGACAGATTCTTCTGCACAGGCTGCGTTAAAAGAAAAGGCAGATCTGTCTTCAACTTTTGGCAATCTGGAAGTTGTAGCAGATTATAATACAGGACTTATGAATCTGGAATCCGGATCCGCAGATGCAGTTGCTATGGATACAGTTGTAGCTGCTTACCAGATTGAGAAGAGAAAAGCTGATTTTACAATCCTGGATTATGAGATTGCAGCAGAGGAATACGGAGTAGGATTTGCCAAAGGAAATAAAGCAGTTCGTGATCAGGTAGAGAGCACATTGGAAGAGATGGCAAAAGACGGAACGATGGCTAAGATTTCCCAAAAGTGGTTTAAGAAAGATATTACGATCATTGGTAAATAATTAAAATAATTATAAAATAATCAAAAGGGGCTGTCTTTACAGACGGCCCATTTTTCTAGGAGAGGAGACATTCCTATGACAGTATCAATTATGTTATCGAAGCTGGGGGAAGGAATGGTAGTCACATTAATGCTTTTTGCAGTGACACTGTTGTTTTCATTACCGCTTGGGCTTCTGGTTTCGTTTGGACGTATGGCAAAAAATGTAGTTATCCGTACTATTTTTAAGGCATACATATCGATCATGCGTGGAACGCCGCTCATGTTACAGCTTATGGTAATTTATTTCGGCCCATATTATTTATTCGGCATCACAAACAGTCCAAGCTGGAAGAACAGTGCAGTAGCAATCGGATTTGTGTTAAACTATGCGGCATATTTTGCCGAAATCTACAGAGGTGGCATTGAATCCATGCCGAAAGGACAGTATGAAGCTGCACAGATATTAGGATACAGCAAGGCGCAGACATTTATGCGCATTATTCTTCCGCAGGTAATCAAGATCATCCTTCCATCTATTACGAATGAGACGATTACACTTGTGAAGGACACATCCCTTGCATTTACAATCGGAATTATGGAGATGTTTACAATCTCTAAAGCACTGGCTGCATCACAGACGACGATGCTTCCATATGTATTTGCGGGAATTTTCTATTATGTATTTAACCTGATTGTGGCATTTTTGCTTGAGCTTCTGGAAAAGAAACTGAATTATTATAGATAGGAGGAGATGTCATGAGCTTATTGGAAATTAATCATATGAAAAAAAGTTTCGGAGAAGTGGAAGTTCTAAAAGACATTTCCATGAAAGTAGAAGAAGGAGAAGTGTTTGGTATTATTGGACCGTCCGGTTCGGGAAAATCCACACTGCTGCGTTGTGCAACGGGACTGGAGACACCGGATTCCGGCGAGATCCATTATAATGGTACATTCGGTCTTGTTTTCCAGAACTTTAATTTGTTCCCTCATTTTTCAGTTCTGAAAAATATTGTGGATGCGCCACTTCGTGTGCAGAAAAGAAACAAAGAAGAAGTATACAAAGAGGCACGGGAACTTCTTAAAAAGATGGGACTTGCTGATAAGGAAAACGCATATCCTTTCCAACTGTCGGGAGGACAGCAGCAGAGAGTGGCGATCGCCAGG
>ENA-OPXH01002269-OPXH01002269.1-human-gut-metagenome-genome-assembly--contig:-NODE-2269-length-10993-cov-2.091333_pt1 | contig 10993 bp, 10 predicted proteins | sample MGYA00241521_ERZ502034 | MGnify/ENA primary metagenome ERZ502034 (study PRJEB25962, sample SAMEA2042103) | human gut metagenome | biome: human gut; feature: human-associated habitat; material: faeces... | reverse complement strand
AGATAAACTCTACGAGCAATATTTATCAACACTAGTTTAAACAAAAATAAGTTATGTTATAATAAGATATAAAGAGGAGGAATTTATAATGGAAAGTCATGTAGGATGTTATGAAACAGGTTCACTTGATTTCTTTGGACCATTATGTGTCGTTGCCTGTTATGTTGATCAAAAAGATGAAAAAGAACTGAATGAACTTGGACTAGATAAAGAAATGTCTACAAATGATATTGAAAAAATTGGTAAGATATTAAAAGATAAACTCACCTATAGTTTACTTTTGCTTGATAATAGTCATTACAATCAATATGTAAAAGAAGGTCAAAAACTTTCATGTATTAAAGCAAAACTTTATAATCAAGCGATGATCAATGTTATTCAACGTATTGAACACCCTATTTCTAAAGTAACGATTGATGCTTTTTTAGCACCTAAAAAATATTATCGTTATTTAAAAAGCAAAATCGTTGTTGTTCGTCATATTGAATTTAAAAAAGAAGAAATGTCTTTAGCGATGAAATGTGCGCATATTCTTTCTCAGTATGCTTATCTTCAATATTATCAAAACATGTGTCAATCATTAAATACAACACTTCCTCGTGGTTTTAATATTCTCGCAAATGATGCTGGAACTTCTTTAGTACAAGAACATGGAAAAGATATTTTATGGAAAATTTCTAAAACAAATTTTCCAAACTACAAACAGATCTTAGAGAGAGTTGAATAAACTCTTTTTTCTTAATAAGTAAAAAAATAAAATAATACTTTATTTTTTATATAATAAGATTATTGGAGGAAAGAGAAATGATTAAAATGATTGTCAGTGATGTTGATGGAACTTTATTAGATTTTGATAAAGCTGAACAACAAGCATTAAAAAACACTTTTCAAAATCATCATATATTATTAACTGATGAGCTTCTTCAAAGATATGAAACCATTAATAAACAATTATGGAAAGATTTTGAAAAAGGATTAATTGATAAAAAAACTGTTGTTTACACACGTTTTGTTCAATTATTTCAAGAGTTTCATATACATCAAGATGGTATTGCTTTTGAAGATGATTATCAAAAAGCATTAGGTGAAGGTTATTTTCTTTTACCTCATGCAAAAGAAATATTAGAAACACTTTATCAAAAATATCCATTATATGTTGTGACTAATGGCGTTTCTAAGACACAACATAGTCGTTTAAAAGGAACACATATTGATCAATATTTTCAAGATATTTTTGTATCAGAAGATATTGGTTATCAAAAACCTACAAAAGAGTATTTATCGAGGCTTGGAACAGTGAATTGATCGATGCCGAATTTCCCGGAGCAAACAATACGTATTACGTTTATTTACTGGAACAAGGACCTGCTCCGAAAGGTGGAATCAATGTTGGTATTGATACTTGCTGGTTTAATCCACACCATTTAAAGAAACCTCAAGATATGGATATAACATATGAGATACATGATTTAAGAGAATTATTGGAATTATAAAAAGGATATTTTTAGAGAGTTGAATTTTAATATGAGTCGTTGAATCCATACAAAAAGAGAAGTTCCCAAAAACTTCTCTTTTAAGCTTTATTTTGTGATCCATAAATTTTAATCATCTCTTTAAGCTTTTCTTCAATTGCTTTTTCAATAATTTCAGTTATGCGATAAGCATTATTTCCAGTCAAATCTGTATGTTGACAAGCATAGACTGCTGCCTTACATAAATCATTTGCGATGTTGACTTTGTTAATGCCTAGTCGACAAGCTTTTTGTAATGAATCATTATCCGTTCCTGATGATCCATGCATAACAAGAGGAAAATGATTTGTTGCTTTTTTTATTTTAACCAACCTTTCAAAATCTAGTTGTGGATAAACATTAGGAGGATAAGCACCATGAGCTGTTCCAATCGCAACTGCTAGACAATCTACTTGCGTTCGTTCAATAAATTCTCTGGCAAGATTAGGATCAGTTAGATAGTCATGACTATAATCATTCGCCTGTCCAACATGTCCTAGTTCCGCTTCTACTGTTATATTTAAAGCATGTGCAAATTCAACAATTTCTTTGACTTCTTTAATGTTAGTTTCAAAATCTTTATCACTACAATCATACATAACAGAAGTAAATCCTCCTTTAATTGCCTGCATAATTTGTGTTTTATTTGTTCCATGATCCAAATGAATAGCAATTGGTATAGCAACCTTATTCGCAAGATATTCACAAATTCTTCCTAATAAAACTAAATCAGGATTAGCAATATCTGCAATATCAATAATTAATGGTGCATTCATCTGCTGAGCTGCACTGATAACAGCTCTAGCATCTAATTCGCTCCAAACATTGGGTGCAGCTACTGCATAGTTCTCAGCATTGGCTTTGTCGAGGATTTCTTTCATTGTAACAAGCATAATTATAATTCCATACTTTTTATTTCTTCAGCAATCAAATGGCATAAATCTTCTGCCTGTACAACTGTTCCTAACATATCAAAGAAACCATGATCACAACCTAAATATCGAATAGATTTTACATCTTTACCTAACTCTGTTAATCTTTTCACAAAATAATCACTTGATACTCTTAAAAAATCATATTCTGATGCAACTACAACTACTGGTGGCAATTCTTTTAATTGTTCATCACTAGCACACACAATAGATACAACTGGATTGTCAAAAGAAGTTTTTCCTTGTAAATATAAACTATCCTGCTCTGATCCACACATGTTTTTACGAATACGATCAATTCGACTTTTTGCATATTCTTCTTGTTCTGGAATAACTGGATAAGCATCATATGACCAAGTATAAGATTTTTGTTCTAAATAATTACGACTATCAACAGCTGGATAAATTTCAAAAGCTTTCTTAATATCATGTTTTTGGTCTAATATCAAACAAGAATTTGTTAGTCCTCCTCCGGCACTATCACCTGCAACCATTAATCTGTCCACATCGATTCGCAATTCTTTTGCATGGTTAACAACATATTCAATCGTTCCTTTAGCATCGTCTATTGGACCAGGATATGGACATTCGGGTGCCAATCGATATTCTGGGAAAATAACCACAGCATGTGAAAGTTCGGCAATGTATTTCATTTGATTTGCATATAATCTCATATCTCCTGCTGTCCATCCTCCGCCATGAAGATAGATCATAGCTGGTCTTAAGCCTTCATCATCTGTTCTTTGATAGATATAAATATCAATCATATGATCATTATTAATAGGTATAAGACGTTCTTCTATATCAATATCCACTGTTGTTAAATCATAAGTCACTTTATCAGGTCGATAACGTTCTTGGGATAATCGAAAACCTTTTTGACTTCTTTTCGCAAACATTGTTTTTTTCTGTTTCACAATTTCTAAAACTCGAGGATCTAAAACATGTTCTCTTTCATCATCGGGAACAGGTTTCATTAAAATATCTATTCCATCAACAGATTTGATATATTCTTTTGCTTTTATTTGTGAAACAAGGTTTTCATCATATTTTCTCATTTATCACACCTCCGCAATTAATCGAGCATTTTGAGAATCATTTTCAAAACGATTATATGCACTACTATTTAATAAAATCGCAATAATTGTTTTATCCATATTCTTATTTGTAAATGCATCCATATTTAATTTTGCTAACGTATCACCAGCTTTAACTTTATCGCCAACCTTAACGAATACAGAAATATCTCCTTCTTCGATTCTTGTAGATTCAATACCTATATGCACCATAACTTCTGCACCAGTATCTCCTTTGATAGTAATTGCATGTTTTGTTGGTGCTACTGAGTTAATGACACCACTGATTGGTGCTATAATATTTTCTTCACTTGCTTCAACTGCAAAGCATTGTCCTAATGTACCTTTTGCAAATACAGGATCTTTAATTTCATTCATAGGAACATATTCACCTTTTGCTGGTGGACAAATTGTCACTTTAGATTCAATTTTTAATTCTTCTTCATCATCTTCATCATCATAAACAGAATCATCCCACTTAGCTAAAAAGACAAAGACAAATGAACATACAAACATAATACCAACACCAATTAATGCTTTAATGAAGTTTGATGTATCATTATCTGGTCCTAAATATAATAAGATATTTGTAAGTGAATAACCACCAAAACCATAGCATTTTAAATGGACAATACCTGCATAAATAGATGTAATAATAGATGTTGCCGTTGAGCAAGCATAGATAATTGGCATTTTATATGAAATACCATATGTTGTTGGTTCTGAAATACCTCCAAATAAAGCCGATAAAGCAGCCGGATAAGCAATCTGTCTTAAATTATTGCGCTTTGTTTTTAATGCGACTGCTAAAGCGATGAAACCTGGCGTAATTGTACAGCAATAGAACCAAATGTTAATTAAATCATCATATCCAACAGTAGCCAAACTTGCTGTTGCGATAGGAATTAAAGCTAAGTGGAAACCTGGACATAATACACCAATTGTTGATGCAAAAATGATAATAATAGCAACTGCTGCCCAAGATGCATATGTACGTACCCATTCAATAAATGCAGCAATATAATTTGTAAATAGACCACCTAATGGTCCTGTTACTGTTAAAGTAATCACAGATGTAAATAAAATTAATAAAAATGGTTTTAAGAAATGTCTAGCTGATATAGGGATATATTTCTTTAATTGCTTATCAATGACATGATCCATACTGATAAAATAATCTGCAATACAGCACCATTATATGTTGTTAAAAGCGTTGGTATACCAAAATAAGAAGTCCATCCACCTGCAGATGCCATTGTCACCCAGTCTGGATATAATAACCAACATGCTAAAACCATTGCTAACACGGGTTCAGTATCAAATTTTTTAGCTGAAGTGTAAGCAACAAATACAGGCAAGAAATAAAATACTGTCTGTGCTAAATTATTTAAAATAACATATGTTGAATTGTCTGTTGGTAAGCCACATAAATTCAAAACCAATAACAAACAAGTTAAAAATCCAGCTGCAATTAATGCCGGAATAACTGGACTCATAATACCCGCCATTAATTGTAAGAAATTTGCAAAAATCGAAACAATATTCTTATCTTTTTTTGTTTCTCCTGATTGTGACGTTGTTCCTACCTGTTTTTCAACTGCTAAGAATAAATCTTCGATAATCGCTCCAACAATAACTTGAACCTGTTCATCTCGAAATTCAACGCCTAAAACTCCGTTAATTTTCTTTAATGCTCCTTCTTTAACAAGACTGCTATCATTCACAACAACTCTTAATCTTGTTGCACAATGATTCACATTTGATAAATTGTCTTTGCCACCTAAATTCTCAATAATCTGAGTAGCCATTTGATTAAAATCCAATTTTTGACTCATAAGTAAACTCTCCTCTCCTAAATTTTTTTCACTTTCACTTGATTCAAAAACTTTTGAATTGTAGATATATCAATATCTTTATATTCTGAAACAACAGCACTTCCTGCTGCTCCACCCCATTTAAGTGCTTCTTCTATACTTTCTCCTGAGTATAGCTTTCCTATGAAGGCAGCCAGCATAGCATCACCAGGTCCTACAGAATGCACTGCTTTCATCTGATTTTGTGATAATTGATAAAAATGTTCTTTATTAGCAAATATTGCACCTTTCTTTCCCATAGAAAGCAATATGTTATCTACTCCACTTTCTATTACCAATTGTAAACTTTCTTTGAGTTCTTTTTCATCTGCTAAAGACTTTTGAATTAAATTCTCAAATTCATAGAAATTAGGCTTAATTAAATATGGTTTTAACTTTTTTAAAGTTTCTATTTCAAGTTCCATATCAATAATAAATTTAGCTTTTCTATCATGAACGATTTTAGCCATTTCTAATAGAAACTGAACATTCATATTTTTAGCTAAACTTCCACAAATCAATATCCAATCATTCCTTGTAATTGTTTTTAAATAGTCAAGAATCTTATTTTGAATTTCTTTACTAATTGTTGGACCTTGTCCATTAATACAAAATGTTTGTTTTTCTGTTTGAAGTTTCACATTGATTCTGTTATTCTCTGTAACTTGAAAGCATTTTCGTTTGACATGTTTCATTTTATCTATTTCATTACAAATAAATTGACCTGTAAATCCACCAGATAAAATAACTGCCGTAGAATTAATCCCTAATTCATTGAGAGTCTTCGACACATTAATTCCTTTACCACCTACTTTAAATATTTCTTTACTTGATCGATTGACTTCTGTATCCATCAAAATTGGTTTATTGACTTCTATAAAATGGTCAATGGATGGATTAAATGTGAATGTGTATATCATAACTATTCTCCTTATGACTCTATTATAAAGCGCTTTCATTTAAAAAATCAATCATTTATTTATCGTTTCAATCAAACAATCACCCTTTGTATTTATACCAATCATATTTTTGAATGAAACAATCATTTCTTATGAATTTATTATTTTACTTATGTTATAATGAAATAAAGATAGAAAAGGTGGTATTATATGGCAAAGCAACAAAGATGGGCTAAAATTTTAGAATTATGTGAAAAAAATGATGCAGTTTATGTACAAAATCTCGTTGATATTTTACATGTATCTGAAGCAACAATTAGACGTGATTTACAACAAATGGAAGATTTATCGCTTGTTTCACGCTTTCATGGAGGTGTAAGAACCAATAATAAAGGAAATAATGAACCCCCTATGTTATATAAAGCTGAAACAAATTATGAACAGAAAAAAATGATTGCTAGACTTGCAGCTAGACAAATCAAGGACAATCAAATGATTTTTATTGATGCGGGAAGTTCTACATTAGAAATGTTAAAGTATATTACAGCTAAAAATATCACAGTTGTCACAATAGGAATTCCCCATATTCAAAAGCTTATAGAACGAAAAATCAGAACCATTTCTTTAGGTGGTACTGTTCGCTTTACAACAGAGGCTATTACTGGTAATCAGACACTTCAACAGTTAAGTGAACTCTATTTTGATATCACTTTTTTAGGTGTAAATGGTATTCATGTCAAAGGTGGCCTAACAACAACCAACGAACAAGAAGCAGCTGTGAAAAGCAAAGTTATTGAGCATAGTCAAAAAACTTTTATTTTAGCTGATCATTCTAAATTCAATAGATTATACCCTGTGAAATTCGGTAATTTGGATGATGTCACGGTTATTTGTTATAGTATAGAAAATTTTGATTCATCACTCATTAAACATATCTGTGTAAAATAATATTCTATTTTGAAGTTTTCTATTTATATACATATAAAAAGTCCTACTTTCTTGCAGGACTTTTTGCATTTATTTTAAATTTCTAAAAATATCTAATACATCTTCAGATAAACCATCTGATACAATGACCATATGATCGTTGACTTCTACCTTTTTCTTATCATCACCAATTGTTTTTTCATCCATGATTCGGTCAAATTCATCACCATCTTCATAACGATAAACATCAATATTGCCATTATCTGTCACATAACGATAACCTTCTGCACCACCAACACTTGTCGCATCTAAAACATTTTTAGATGAATAAGCAACATTTCCTTCTTTTAATCCATTTTCAAATTTTGCATACCAATCATCTGTTTGATTAGGTGTTGTTGTATTATTTTCATTTTCTGTTACATTATCAGTTGGATTGTTATTTGATGTTGTATCATTTGTTGAATCATTTTGATTACTGCAACCTGTAAATACTGTCATACATAAAAGTAATGCCAAAATTTTCTTCATATTCTTAACCTCCACATACATATCATGGACAAAGATATAAGAAATATACAAAATTTATAAAAAATAAAATTCTTAATATATTTAATTTGAGAGTATTTCAATTCACTGAATACAATACTTACCCTCTTTAAACCTTAGAAAACATTCTTTTTATAGCTGAATACAAAAATAGAAATATTTCCTCCCATCATGTCTAGATATATCAAAAAAGGAAGAAATGTGAAAAAGCAACAAAAAAACATAGGAAAAAATGTGGAAAGCATATACATATATAGAAAATTAAAACTATCATTACCTTTATTCATTTACTTTTTCAAAGGCTTGAGGGATAAGATGATGTTCTTCTTTATTTTTATAACGATAATAAAGAATTGTTAACAATGAACAAATAATCAATATTCCTACAAAAACAATCATTTCTGTTGTGATTGTCGCATTTGACATACTAATGACTTTTCTAAAGCCATCAACACTATACGTATAAGGTACAAATGGATGAATTACTTGATAAAAAACACTAGATGTTTCTAATGGATATGTTCCTGCTGAACCACCTAAATTAATAATCATAAAGACAAGTAATAAGAATTCTCCAATATATCCTGTTGTCAATGACAACAACATCACAAGTGACATAAATGCTCCTGATACAATAATCGCAAAAATATATGTCATGAATAATTGTTGGGGTTCAAATCCACATATCCATCTTAGACTTGTGATTAAAACAATGGCCGCTATTGTGGAAACACTATACATGACAGAAGCTTTTGATAACCAATATCGAAATGGTGAAGATGCTTTTTCAATACCTTTTCTGATGGGATACATTAGTGTCCATGCGAGAGCTGCGACATATAATGCAACACTCATCATATAAGGTGCCATTGCGTGTCCATTGTTTTCTACAACTGAAATTTCTTGATGTGACGTTTCGACTGGAGTTGACATCATCTCAAAAGTTTGTTCACCGACATCAAGACTAGCTTTTTCTACACCTTTGGCTAGACTTTCATCTAAAGTTTGCAATCCTTCTTGAAGAGTTTCTAATCCAGTTGTTAGTGTTTGGGAACCATCACTTAATTGCCAAGCACCATCTTTGATTTGCGTTGAGCCTTGACTTAATTGTGCAGAACCATCCATTAATGTTTCATTATTTGAAACAATTTGTGAAGTTCCTGCATATAATGTCTTTGCTCCTTGATCTAATTGTTGAATACCATTTATCAAATCTGGTGTTTGATTAGTCAATGTTGATAAACCATCAACCATTTGTTGACTCCCTTTTAATAAAACTTGATTTTGATTTTCTAATTGTTTTAATCCTTCATGAATTTGCGTTACACCATTCATATAACTTTGAAAACCTGGCATCAATGTTTCTTCAAAAGAAGTATTTAAAGATTCTAAATTCGTTTGTATTTTTTGACTTCCTGTTTCTAGTTTTTGAGTATTTTCATAAACCTGTGTTAATCCTGTGCTCAATTGATTGATAGCTTCCTGATTTCCACTGGTAACAGTTTTAACCAAATCACTATAAGAATATTGAGTTAATAAATATTGAGCATTTTGATTATCTAGAACAATAATCTTAGCTTGATCTAAACTCAATGGATTATTCATCCAATTCTTTGCTATTGATGGATCTTTGGAAAGAATTTGATTCATCAAAGTGGTTGCTTGATTTAATGAATCATTCGCTTGACTTGCAGCTGTCATTTTTTCAACATTCGCTGATGATAAACTATTCGCTAATGTTTGATTAAGCTGCGTTAAACCTTGACAAACTTGTGCATTTCCTTCAATAAGCTGACTCACACCTTGATCAAAGGCATCCATTCCTTGATTTAATTGTGTTTGATTTTCAGTAAGTTGCTTTGCTCCTTGATAAGCTTGTTCAACGCCATTTGTATATTGTTGTAGTCCTTGATTCAATGAAACAGAACCTTTTGATAATTGTTGTGTTCCATCATACAAGGGTTGTGTTGATTGACTCAATGTATCTAAACCTGTTTTTAAAGTATAAACACCTTGATGAACAGTTAATACACCGTCAGTATAATCTTCTAATCCTTCAGTGAGTGTATGAGCTCCATCTTCAAAAGTCAGTGAACTGTTAGCTAAAACTTTTAAATTATCTGAAATTAACTGGTTGCCATCAACTAATTGTTCTGCCCCATTAACCATTTGTGTGGTTCCATCATTGGCTTCTTTTAATCCATCTGTTAAAGTAGACACTTGCTCAAAAATAGTTTGTGCATATGTTTTGGTCACAGTTTGAGAAACTTCTGTTTTTATTTTTTCAATTGCTGAATCATCCATTTTAGAAGCAATATAATTACTTCCAGGATTTGTCGTATATTGCAATTTCATCTTTTGAGGATGTTGATCTAAAAGAGTTGTCGCATTTTGTGAGAAATCTTCTGGTATATGAATAATCATATAATATTTCCCATTCTTTAAACCTTCCTGCGCCTCTTGTTCATCCACAGTTTGAAAATCCATACTCTGATTTTCATTAAGATTCTCTACCAGTTCCTTGCCAACTTCTAATGTTTGATTTCCATATGTGACTGGCTGATCTTGATTGACAAGGGCTACTGGTATATTCCCAGTGTTGCCATAAGGATCCCACATAGATCCTAAAAAGATACATGCATATAAACTTGGAATAAGAATAATCGCTATTAAAACAATTTTCATCCAAGTCTGATGAAAAATATTTTTCCATTCCTGCTTAAGCATAAAATTCCTTCTTTCTTTTATTCTTTAGATATTATATATCCATAGATATTAAATATCTAAGATGTATTATATGAATTTCTATATATTTGTCAACTCTTTTAGATACAAAGTCTTGATTTTCTGTTAAAATAGAAAAGAAGGTGATGAAAAATATGAAGATTAGAAAAAGTTTTGAACAAGCAATATGCATATTACTTTTAATTGGTGCACATGAAAAACCTATTAAAAGTCATGAATTAAGTGAAAAATTACTTGTATCTGATTCTTATTTAAAAAAAATAACCAGACAACTTGTTGTATCTGGCTTAATTACTTCAAAAGCTAGTAAACGTGGAGGATTTGTATTAAACAGAGAAACAAAGGATATTTCCTTTTTAGATATTTTTGATGCCATCGAAGGAAAAGAAAACTTTATTGAAACAACACATTTAATGGATAAAGTATTTGATTCTTCTATAAAAGTCGCAGAAACAGAAAATGTCTTTATGGAATATTTGAATAACGCAGAAGAACAATATC
>ENA-OPXH01002228-OPXH01002228.1-human-gut-metagenome-genome-assembly--contig:-NODE-2228-length-11188-cov-3.580975_pt1 | contig 11188 bp, 8 predicted proteins | sample MGYA00241521_ERZ502034 | MGnify/ENA primary metagenome ERZ502034 (study PRJEB25962, sample SAMEA2042103) | human gut metagenome | biome: human gut; feature: human-associated habitat; material: faeces... | reverse complement strand
GCCGGGTGCTGTTTCTGGACGATGGCCGTATTGTGGAGGAAGCGCCCCCGGCGGACTTCTTCGACCACCCGCAGACCGAACGTGCACAGCGTTTCCTGCGCACGTTCATCTTTGATGCGGTTGCAAAGCAGTGAGAAATGCGCAGCAGCCCATTTCCACTTTGAACCTTTTTGTCTGATGCTGTGAAATGATGTCACAGATCATGGATGGATTTTTATGTGGGAAAGAAAGGAAAGGAGTTACTACCATGAAAATTAACAAGATCTCTCGCCGTGCCTTCCTGCTGGGTCTGGGCGCAGTTTCCACCGCCGCCCTGCTTTCTGCCTGCGGCGGCAGCGCATCCTCCTCTTCTGCCGCATCCGGCTCTGCTGCATCCGGCAGTGCCGCAGCTGCTGGCAGTGACGTGTTCCGCACGCTGGACGAGATCAAGGCGGACGGCACCGTGAACATCGGCGTTTTCTCCGACAAGAACCCGTTTGGCTATGTGGACGAGAACGGCGAGTATCAGGGTTATGATGTCTACTTCGCCCGTCGCCTGGCCGAGGATCTGGGCGTGGAAGTCAACTTCGTCTCCACAGAAGCCGCCAACCGCATTGAGTATCTGCAGACCGGCAAGGTCGATATCGTTCTGGCAAACTTCACCGTCACGCCCGAGCGCGCTGAGGAAGTGGACTTTGCATTGCCCTACATGAACGTTGCACTGGGTGTCATCTCTCCCGACAGCAATGTCATCACCAGTCTGGACAACTGGAACGCCGACGATCAGATGATCGTCATTTCCGGCACCACCGCCGAGACCTACCTGACCAAGGAATATCCCGACATTCCCCTGCAGAAGTATGATTCCTATGCAACCGCCAAGAACGCCTTGGAAAACGGCAATGGCGCTGCATGGGCCAACGACAACACCGAGGTCATCGCCTTTGCAAAGCAGAACTCCGGCTACACGGTGGGCATCCCCTCTCTGGGCAGCCAGGATACCATTGCCCCCGCTGTGAGCAAGGGCAACACCACCCTGCTGGACTGGATCAACGACGAGATCAAGAGCCTGGGCGAGGAGAGCTTCTTCCACAAGGATTACGAGGAGACGCTGGTGGATACCTACGGCCTTGACTATGAGGATGAGCTGGTCGTTGAGGGCGGCGAGACCAACGCCTGAGCCTGAAAACGGAATCGCGGATAAATAAGAAACCCGGGGACAGCGTCACAGCTGTCCTCGGGTTTTTGTGCGTTCGGGAATCTTACACTTCCTCGGTCTCATCATCCTCGTCGTCGTCCTCTTCGTCGGCGAGAGCTTCTGCATGGATGCGCTGGCGCAGGCGGGTGCGGAACTCCTCGGCGGGGATGCCGCTCTGGTTGGGGGTCAGGTCCGGGGCGGGCTTGCCATCAGGCAGGTGGGCACCAAAGGCCGGCACAAAGAAGAACTTGCGCACAATGAAGATCAGGGCGATGGCTCCTACGCTGAGCAGGTTTTCTACTGCCGAGTCATGGCCCACTACCAGATGACGGGCAATGGCGTAGAGCAGCACTTCCAGACTGCTGCCGGGGCTGTGCTTGGCCAGCATTTTGATGAACTCGATGCCGATCACGATGTCAAGGCTCCGCTCCAGAAAAATGCGGATCTCCACTTCGTTGCCGTCAAACAGCAGGCCGGGCATCCACTTGATGAGCGGCACAGCGCTGAGCAGCAGGCCGATGAGCACAAGGCCGGAGAGCAAAATTTCCAGCAGACTGGACGCCTGAATGATGCGGTTGCGCAGCTGGGTGCGCCAGCGGCTTTCCACATGGGAGGAGGAATTGTCCATATTGAGCCTTCCTTTGCAAAAAAAGTTTCAACATTCATGTGTAATATTGTAACAGAAATGCAGAAAGCTGTCAATTGCTAGAAGATCAGACGGCACTGTTCGCTGCAGTGGCGGGTGCCACCGCTACATAGCCGGATTTTTTGATGCAGTCCTGTCCGGCGGCGGTATCCAGCCAGTCGTAAAGCTGGCGTTCCGGGCTGTCGGCGGCAGCGTCCGCATGGAGAACGGCATAGAACTCGTTGCACAGCGGGTAGCTTTCGCTGGCGATGGTGTCGTTGGAAGGGGTCACGCCGTCCACGGCCAGCAGGCGGAGGCCGGGCTTCGAGTACATCTGGTCGATGTAGTAGTAGACCGAAAAGCCGATGGCGTTGGCAGAGTTGTTGTACTCGGCGATGTCGTCCACCAGTTCGTCCATCATGGTGGGGGCCAGCTCGGTGGGGGCGTCCATCAGCTCGCCGCCTTGGATCAGAAGCTTCTGGAACAGGGTCTGGCTGCCGGAGTCCTCCCGGCGCTGGAAGGCGACGATTGCAGCATCCGCGCCGCCGACCTCCTTCCAGTTGGTGATCTTCCCGGCGTAAATGTCCCGGAGCTGCTGCTGGGTCAGGCTCTGGACCGGATTTTCCTCGTTCACGATGAAGACCAACGCATCCCGGCCAAGGGCTTTCTGGTCCAGCGGGGCACCGTCTGCGGCCAGTTCTTCCTTGACCGAGTCCGGGGCCTCATACGCGATGATGAGCTTGGTGCCGTTCTCGTTGTCACCGTACAGGCCGAGGTTCCGCCACGCCCACGCAGTCGTGTTGGTGGTCACGCAGCTCTGGGCCGTTTCCAAGTCCACGCCGGTGGTGTCGGCCATGACCTGCGCAATGAGGGGGATACAGGCTGTGGAACCGTCGGTGACCGGGAACTCATCCACGGAGAGGATGGGCGCGGCGGGCACCTCACTGGAAGCCGAGGATGCGGGCTCTTCAGGCTGGGAAGAGGAGGCGGGTTCGCTGGAGGAAGCACTGCCCCCGCCGCACGCGGTCAGCACCGCAGCGGACGAAAGGAACCCCAGACCCAGCAGGAAAGAGCGGCGGGAAATCTTAGACTGTCTCATGAAAAATACCTCCCTTAGAAGTAGTAATTCTCCGCGTCGTCGCCGGAGGAGTAGAAGATGTTCTGGCAGTAGACCCACTGGCCGTGGAGGTCCATCCAGCCGATCTCGAAGCCTTTGCGCGCCACGAAGACACCGTCGGGCAGGGGATTGGCGGCGTAGTAGCCGTTGCAGGAACCCAGCCCGGCAAGGACCACGTTGCCGGTGCTGTCGATGAGGTCATAGAGCCAATTCCGGCCGGGGCCTTGGTAGGAGACGGAGAAATAGAACTCACCCCCGGCGGCGGTGACGGGCCACAGGTAGCCGTGGAAGTCGGCCCCGTAGCGGGCTTTGATGGCGTCAAGGTCGAGGGTCTTATTCGTGCCGTTCGGCCCGCAGACGGTTCTGGTGGTCGCTTCGTAGTCGTCGTTGTCGTACTGGCGCAGCCAGACCCAGCCGCCGTCTACGTTATACAGATCCGTGCGCTGTAAGCCCTCAATGGGCGCTACCACCGTATCGGTCAGGATAGCACCGGTGTTCTGGTCATAAACGCGGAGGGCGCCGTCCTTGGCGTAGACGGCGAGGGTGTCGGTGCCGAGGGATTCGTCGCGCACTTCCAGCACATCGCCGGTGTTCAGGTCGTGCAGCTCGTAGTCGCCAAGGTCTTGCCGATAGGTCACGGCCACGCCGGGGGCATAGGCGCTGATGGGATCCTCAAACTCACAGAGCACCTCGCTCTGGCCGGTGCTGGTGAGGTCAACGAGCTGATACGTTCCGTTTTCGCTCTGGAAGCTGGCCACTCCGGCACTCAGATAGACGACAAAGCCGCTCCGCTCCTCGCCGGTGGTGGCATTCAGCAGGGAGGTCTGCTCAATAGACGATCCGTCATCGGAATAGGTGTCGATCTCCAGCCAGTCCGTCGGAGCGGAAGCGTCCCCATTGGAAAGGGTCACCGAAAGGACGGCGGCATGGTCGTTCCGGTAGACCACGGTGCCGTCCCGCTCCTGTATCTGCACGGCGGAATACTGGTAGAGGTCGTCGTTTTCCTCGTCGGGCGTGGCGTCACCGGGGGCATAGATGCCGAATGCCAGCCGGTCGCCCGCCGTAACACAGGTGTAGGCGTTTTCGGGCACGGGCAGCTCTTCGCCGGTGGCAAGGTCAAGGACCCGGACATCGCCCGGCGCATGATCGTGGACGGGGGAATCAGCAAAACTCGTCGGGGTCGTCAGGATCAGCAGACCGCCGGAAAGGGCGGCGTCATAAGGGGCCTCCAGCGAAAGCACCTCCGCACCGGTCTTGTCGAACAGGCCGCAGCGCCGCCCGATGGCGGTGGAGTTGTCCGACCACTGGCAGAAGTAGTAGTTCGTCTCGCCGGTGATGCGGTCCGTCAGCAGGTAGGAAGTCTCTGTAATAGGGGACTGGCGCAGCACCGTATCCCCGCAGAGGATGGTATTGCCGCCCGGTGCATTGTAGCTGTACAGGATGCGCAGTTTGCCGTCCTTCAGGGAAGCGGCGTCGTAGTTCTTGGGCGCGTCCTGCTCCTGCTGGGCCGGGCGGGAAGCCGGAGCGGAAGGCTGGGGCAGCACCGAGCAGGATGCCAGCAGTCCTGCCGCCATGGAGAGGCTGAGCGCGGCGCAGCCGACACGGAGAAGGTTCTGTTTCATCATTCGTACCTCACTGGGTCAAGGGGGAAAAATCAGAGGGAAGGATTCCCATTTGATTATAATACGAAACACCCGGACATTCCATTGCATTGGAACATCCGGGTGTGGTTACAATTTGGTTACAGCGAGTCAAGCCTTCGCCGTCTCCGCTTCTTCCATTTTGACGAGTTGGTGGAGGAAGGGGAAGAGGAAGGGCACCGTGACAACAAAGGTCAGCACGTCGGCGATGGGCTGACAGATCTCAATGCCCAGCAGCCCGAACATCCGGGGCAGGGTAAGGATGAGCGGGATGAAGAAGACGCCTTGTCGGCAGCACGCAAGGAAGGTGGCCCGGCCGGATTTGCCGATGCTCTGGAACAGCATGTTGCCCGCTACGATCACCGGCTGCAGGAAGCACGCAAAGCACTGATACCGGAAGGCGGGCAGGGCAATGGCGGTCACTTCGGGGTCATCGCGGAACAGCTTGATGAGGGCTTCCGCGTTGAACCAGCACGCTGCAATGATGACGCTCAAAAAACAGAAGCTGGCGCACATGGTAAAGACACAGGCCTTTTCCACCCGGCGGTATTTGCGGGCACCGTAGTTGAAACCCGCCACCGGCTGAAAGCCCTGTCCGGTGCCGATGGCCACCGAGATGATGAACATGAAGATGCGGGACACGATGCTCATGCCCGCCACAGCAGCGTCGCCGTAGCTGCGGGCGGCAATGTTCAGCAGCATACCACCGATGCTGTTCAGGCCCTGCCGCCCGAAGCTGGGCAGACCGGTCATCAGGATGGTGCCGAACTCCGCCGGGCTGCGGGTGACGGCGCTGAGCTGGAACTGGCTGACCGTCTTGCCGCGCAGGAACATGGACAGCAGGATGCAGAAGCTGATGCTCTGGCTCAGGGCGGTGGCGATGCCCGCCCCGGCGGTGCCCAGCCCGAACCCGAAGATGAACACCGGGTCCAGCACCATATTCAGCACGCCGCCGGTGACCAGACCGATCATGGCGAAGCTGGCCTTGCCCTCGTAGCGCAGGATGTTGTTCATCACAAGGCTGGACATCATCAGCGGTGCCGCGATCAGGATGGGCCGCGCGTAGGCGCACGCGTGAGGCAGGATGGTCTCGGTGCTGCCCAGCAGCATCATGAAGTGGGGCAGGGTAGTGAGGCCGACAGCGGCAAGGATCAGGCCGAAGGTCAGCGCTGTGAAGAAGCTGGTGGACGCGAACCGGGTGGCAGCCTTGGTGTTCTGGCTGCCGAGGCTCCGGCTGATGATGCTGCCTGCGCCGTGGCCCAGCATAAAGCCCAGCGCCTGAATAATGGCCATCAGGCTGGAAACGACCCCCACCGCGCCGGACGCGCTGGTGGAGATCTGGCCGACGAAGAAGGTGTCAGCCAAGTTATAGATGCTGGTGATGAGCATACTCAGAATCGTCGGTGCGGCAAGGCTGAGGATGAGTTTCGGGATAGGCGTCTCGGTCATCTTCCGGAATTGCTGCGCCGTGCGGTCTTCTGTGGACATAAAAGGACCTCGCTTTCTCAAATGGCATAGAAAAGCCGCCCTTTTTGTAAAAGAGCGGTAAAATATCATACATTATCAGTATAGCGGATAAGTGGGATTTTGTCCAGTGGGGCCGCTGGGGCCGCATCTCCGGGAGCTTTCTCCGCGAACAGCCCGGAACCCCGGTTCCGCCCCAACGCTTCGCGCCGGGGCCCCACTTCCCGGACGTTCGACGGAGAAACTCCCCTCGTGCGGCGGGAGACTTCCGGATGCTCTGCCCTCGCCCCGGAGATGCGGTAGATACTGCTTGAAATTCAGAAAAAGTGCACCTAAAGTAAGCGAAAAGTTCAGTTGAACCTTGCAAAAGAAAATAAAAAACGGGCACTTTTTGTGAAAAGTGCTAAAGGAGGGTCGAAATCCTTGTAAAAAATTACGACAAGTGGTATAATTTAACAACACTAAGAAGAAAGATTTGTTCGCGAGGAACAAACTTGGAGGGAATTATCATGAAAACTGTTGCACAGACTGTGATCGAAGCGGATCGTTTTTACACCATTGCTGCCCGTACCGGCAGCGTCATCGAGGCGGTGGAGTCCGCTAAGAACGAGGGCAGCATCCGTCTGGGCAAGTACGACCACAAGCCCGAACAGGAGTGGTCCTTTGTCCGCGTGGGGGATGGCGTCTACCGCATCCGCAACCGCGCTTCCGGTAAGCTCATCGACCTGATGATGACCGGCACCGCAAACGGCACTTGGCTGCACCTGTGGGAGGACGTGGGCGGCACGTCCCAGATGTGGACCGTAGAACCCACCCCCGCCGGTACCGTCCGTCTGCGCTCCTCTTGGGCCAGCGGCAAGTGCATCGACACCGTGGGCATGGGCGTCGCCGACGGTGCACAGCTCCAGATCTGGCAGGAGACTGCCGGCGAGGACCAGCTGTGGACCATCTCCGAGGTGAAGGACCGCGCAAAGCACACCCCCAAGGCGGAGGAAAAGCCCGCTGAGGTCAAGGCCGAGGCCGCTGCTCCTGCCGAGGAAAAGCCGGTTGAGGAAAAGGCTGCACCTGCCGCGAAGAAGACCACCAGAAAGCCTGCGGCAAAGAAAACCGCCGCCAAGACTGCTGCGAAGTCCGCTGCGGCAAAGGCTGAAGCCACACCCGCCAAGGCCGAGGAAAAGCCCGCCGAACCCGCGCCTGCGAAGGTGGAAGCTCCGGCTGCTGAGGCTCCCAAGGCAGAAGAGGCAAAGCCCGAAGTGAAGGCCGAGCCCGCGAAGGCTGCTCCCGCCGCCAAGGCTCCCGCAAAGAAGCCCACCGCCAAAAAGACCAGCCGCGCCGCCCGTAAGAAGGCCGCCGCGAAGAAGTGATCTCATAGAAACAACAGAAGGCCCTCTGTTTCATACCACTGCGGTGTGAGGACAGAGGGCCTTCTGTTATTTTATTCACTCACAGCGTTTGCCAGCCGGTGATCTTTCATAACCTTGTCTTCACCCAATATTCGCCCATGGTCTGACCGGGCTGGCCGGTGACGTCATCGCTGAGGTAAGCCGCCAGCTGGCAGGAGGCCGGGTCCCACGCACGGGCCTGTTCGACGGTGGGGTACTCCACCTCGGCGTACCAGAACTCGGTAGGCTGGCCCTCGTCCACATGGTTCACTTCCAGCACCAGCCCGTCCGGCAGAAGGTAGCTGCGGCGGATCTTGGGGATCAATGGCTTTGCGATGATCTTGGTCTCCAGATCCTCGAAGAGGGCTTTATCGATGGGGCGTTCGATCTCCTCCCGCGCCAGCCCGCCGCCGGACTTGAAGCAGAGGATATAGTCGGTTCTGCCGCCCTTGAGTGCTTCTTCCCGGATGCGGACGGTTGGGTGGACGCTGATATAACCCTGCCGCATGGCGAACTCCTCCTTCAGCGGCAGTGCCGGGAAGCCTTCACCCTCCGGCCAGCCGTTCACCATCCATTTGCGTTCGATTTCCATCTGTACGACCTCATTTCTGTTGGATTTTGTATTTATTCTAGCACGGTTTTATGATATTATAAAGTAGAATTGAAATCTAAGAGGAGCTGTTTTATGAAATCGACCCGAAATTATCCCGTCTACAAAGTCAACAAACACGCCGAGGGGCTGCTGGTGGGCGGCCACCCGTGGGTGTACGAGAACGATATCCTCGAAGGCCCGGAGGCGGAGCCCGAAAACGGCACCCTCGCCGATGTGGTCAGCCCCAAGGGTGCCTACCTCGGCACCGGTTTTATTTCGCTGAAGAGCAAGATCCGCGTCCGGCTCATCTCCCGCAACGCCAATGATACCTTCGACGCGGCCTTCTGGCGGCGCCGGGTCGAGTATGCGTGGAGCTACCGCAAGACCGTGCTGGAGCCGGACGACCTGTCCGCATGCCGCGTCATCTTCGGCGAGGCCGACCAGTTCCCCGGCCTGACCGTGGACCGTTTCGGCAGCATCCTCGTCACCCAGACCCTGAGCGTTGGGATGGAAAAGCTCAAGCCCGTGCTCTTCCCGATCTTGGCGGAAGTGCTGCGGGCCGACGGCCAGACCATCGACGGCATCTATGAGCGCAACGACGAAGCCCTGCGCGCCAAAGAGGGGCTGGAGCAGAACAAGGGCTGGTTTGAGCTGCCCGGCGAAGCGCACCCGGCCTCCACCCAGACCGAGATCTGCGAGAACGGCGTTTTCTACCACGTCGATTTTGAGAACGGCCAGAAGACCGGCTTCTTCCTGGACCAGAAGTACAACCGCCGTGCCGTGGCCCGCATTGCAGCGGGGCACACGGTGTTGGACTGCTTTACTCACACCGGCAGCTTTGCGCTGAACGCGGCCAAGGGCGGGGCAGCCCGCGTTACCGCCGCCGACATCAGCGCGGAGGCCATCGCGATGGCAAAACGGAATGCCGAGCGCAACGGCCTTGACAACATGGACTTCCTCTGCGAGGACACCTTTGAACTGCTGCCCCGGCTGGAAAAAGAGGGCCACCCCTACGACTTTATCATCCTCGACCCGCCAGCCTTCACCAAGGCCCGCCGCACCGTTGAGAACGCCATGCGCGGCTACAAGGAGATCAACTACCGCGCCATGAAGCTGCTGCCCCGCGGCGGCTATCTGGCCACGGCCAGCTGCTCCCACTTCGCCACCGAGGAGCTGTTCATCAAGATGCTCCACGCCGCCGCGAAGGACGCTCACCGTCAGCTTCGCCAGATCGAAGTGCGCCAACAGGCCCCCGACCACCCGATCCTCTGGGGCGTCCCGGAGACGAACTATCTGAAGTTCTTCCTGTTTCAAGTAATCTGAAACGGCAGGACATCGGGCAGTCTTGCCTAATAGGGAAGGTGGCAATGCGAAGCATTGACGGAGAGGTTCATTCCTCTACAATAGTCATACTACCTCCCGCATGCTCCAAAATTTCAGGAGACCGTTTGTGCAAAATCGTCAGTTTTGTCTATTGCGTTTTTTCCCCCTGTGGGCTATAATCATGCCATAGACAGCAACGGCGCTGTGGGTCACCTCCTGACTCGCAGCGCCGTTTTGTTTAAGAGGCTTTCGCGTGAAGACACATCGACGCAGATGGGTCTTTGCGATATTGGGAAAGACACGAGATCAAGTAAGGAGTAGGATTTATGGCAGCAAATGTTATGGAAATCTACGGCAGCAAGGTCTTTAACGAACATGTGATGAAGGAGCGCCTGCCGAGCGCAACTTATAAGAGCCTGAAGAACACCCTGCACAAGGGTGCTCCGCTGGACATTGAGGTGGCAAACGTTGTGGCCAGCGTGATGAAGCGCTGGGCCATGGAGCTGGGCGCTACCCATTACACCCACTGGTTCCAGCCGCTGACCGGCATCACCAGTGAGAAGCACGACGGCTTCGTCTCCCCCGTGGGCGACGGCACCGCGATCATGGAGTTCTCCGGCAAGGAGCTGGTGCGCGGCGAGCCCGATGCATCTTCCTTCCCTTCCGGCGGTCTGCGCGCCACCTGCGAGGCCCGCGGCTACACCGCATGGGACCCCACCAGCTACGCCTTTGTCAAGGATGATGTGCTGTGCATTCCCACCGCCTTCGTCAGCTACACTGGCGAGGCGCTGGATAAGAAGACCCCCCTGCTGCGTTCCATGAATGCACTGTCCGGTCAGGCCATCCGTATCCTGAAGCTGTTCGGCAAGGATGTGGACTACGTTTCCACCACCGTCGGCCCGGAGCAGGAGTACTTCCTCATCAAGAAGGAAGACTACGAGGCACGTCAGGACCTGATCCTGACCGGCCGCACTCTGTTCGGCGCTCCCTCTGCCAAGGGTCAGGAGCTGGAAGAGCACTACTTCGGCGTCATCCGCCCCGAAGTTTCCGCGTTCATGAAGGAGCTGGACGAAGAGCTGTGGAAGCTGGGTGTTCCGGCCAAGACCAAGCACAACGAGGTCGCTCCCTGCCAGCATGAGCTGGCCCCCATCTTCGACACCACCAATGTCGCCATCGACCACAACCTGCTGACCATGGAGCTGATGAAGAAGATCGCTCCGAAGTACGGTCTGGTCTGTCTGCAGCATGAGAAGCCCTTCGAAGGCGTCAACGGCAGCGGCAAGCACAACAACTGGTCCATGAGCACCTCTCACGAGAACCTGCTGGACCCCGGTGACACCCCGATGGAGAACCTGCAGTTCCTCGTCTTCCTCGCCGCCGTCATCAAGGCCGTGGATGAGTACGCCGACCTGCTCCGTACCTCCGTCGCGACCCCCGGCAACGATCACCGTCTGGGCGCCAACGAGGCACCTCCGGCCATCATCTCCATCTTCGTGGGCGAGGAGCTGGAAGCCGTCATCGACGCCATCGCGTCCGATTCTCCTTATGCCGGTCCCGTCAAGATGAAGATGGACCTCGGCGTGGACGTCCTGCCCAAGTTCAGCAAGGACACCACTGACCGCAACCGTACTTCTCCCTTTGCCTTTACCGGCAACAAGTTCGAATTCCGTATGCCCGGCTCCGCTGAGAACCTGAGCGACTGCAACACCATCCTGAACACCGCCGTCGCCAAGGAGCTGAAGGGCTATGCCGACGAGCTGGAGGGCGCAGAGGACTTCACCAGCGCCGCCATCGCTCTGATCAAGCGCACCATCCGCGACCATCGCCGCGTTATCTTCAACGGCAACGGCTACTCCGCCGAGTGGGAG
>ENA-OPXH01002213-OPXH01002213.1-human-gut-metagenome-genome-assembly--contig:-NODE-2213-length-11225-cov-2.237511_pt1 | contig 11225 bp, 10 predicted proteins | sample MGYA00241521_ERZ502034 | MGnify/ENA primary metagenome ERZ502034 (study PRJEB25962, sample SAMEA2042103) | human gut metagenome | biome: human gut; feature: human-associated habitat; material: faeces... | reverse complement strand
TGTACATTTCATTACCGCAGTTCCAAAATCCATATCGATATAACTATCAGCCATAATTGGTAATTTTTCACCATTAGCTGGGTTGATTGCATATTTACCAACTAAATCTTTATATCTTTCATCATCAGGGTGAACAAAGATAGCTTGATCGGCAAACATTGTTTCAGGACGTGTTGTCGCAATGACTAATTCTTGATCACTATCTACAATTTTATATTTGAAATAATACATTGCCCCTTCAATTTCTTTATGAATAACTTCGATATTACTTAAAGCTGTTCTTTGTACAGGATCCCAGTTAATAATTCTTTTACCTTGATAAATATATCCTTTTTCATATAAACGAACGAAAACTTCTTTAACCGCTTGAGATAATCCTTCATCTAAAGTAAATCTTTCTTTCGAATAATCTAAAGATAAACCTAATTTTTCCCATTGAGCACGAATAATAGAAGCATATTCTTCTTTCCAAGACCAAGCTTTTTCTAAGAAACCTTCTCTTCCTAAATCATAACGAGAAATTCCTTCTTCTCTCATTCTTGCTTCTACTTTAGCTTGTGTAGCAATTCCGGCATGGTCCATACCAGGAAGCCATAAAGCATCATAACCTTGCATTCTTTTATAACGAATAATCATATCTTGTAAAGTTGTATCCCAAGCATGTCCTAAATGAAGTTTACCTGTAACGTTTGGTGGTGGAATAACGATTGCATAAGGCTTTTTAGAAACATCTCCTGCTTTAAAATATTCTTTTTCTAACCAATGTTGATATTTACCTTTTTCAACACTTTTATGATCATATTTACTCGCTAATTCTTTTTTCATTTTCATCATCCTTTTCAATAAAACTTTCTTTATGTTCTTTAATGTATTCTCCTAATTTATCACCAATTCCTGAAGAACGTAATAAAGAAACAAATTCATTTGTAAAATCAGAGAAATTGTATGTAGCGTATTCACTTGTTTCATCAATTTCATCTTCTTGATCGTTTTCAATTAAAATAGCTAATTTTTCAGCTTCTTCTAATAAATGAGCAATATCATAACATTTCATTGTTTCAAATGCTTCTTTATAATAAGGTCGATAATTACAATAAGGTTCTGTTATAAAAAACGAATGGATTGAACCTCTTCCCCCTTCTAAAGAACATTCTAATTGGTACATTGTATAAATCAATAATTCCTCATGTGTTAAATAAGGAATAATATTTCCATCATAGTTATCATCTTCATATAGACGATCTTCTTTCGCATTAATATGAAAAATAACAGCTCTTGTTAGATCAATTGGTTCAATCTTATCAAAAACATCACTTGTAAGATGAGAAAACATATCTTTTTCTTGAGCTAATTTTTCTTCATATTGCTTTCTTTTTTCTTTTAATTGTTTAAATTTTTTACCATAAAAACTAAACAAGAACACACACATGATAGCAAAAATAATCCATACATACCAATACTCTGTAAAATAATTCATCTTTTTCCTCCTTAAAATAAAAAAGCCATCCCTCTAAGGACGACTTATATCGCGATACCACCTTAGTTCTAAGTATAAAACTTAGCACCTTAAAACTTTAACGCAGTTCTACGTGTTAAACTACTTCATTTCATCTAACATGCTCCTTGGCTACCTTCACTCTTTTCATTTATCCCTTTCCAGCAAACGGGACTCTCTATCAAACAAAGAAGAACTACTCCTCCAAATCATTGCAGTTCTATTCTATCAAATAGACTATTTCTCGTCAATCATTAACTTTTTGAATATTTCTTGTAAACCATCTAAATAACAAATTAATTTTGACATTTGATAAATATTGACTTCTTCTTGTAAATTTAATTGAACTTGTGGAACAATCGATAAAATACATTGCATTAAGATTTTTTCTTCTTTTAAAAGCTTTACTTCTTTTAAATAATATTCTAATAACGGTAAACTATCATAGAGTTCATCATGGTTTTGAAAAATATCTATCAAATCATAAATACAATAATTAATTTTCATTCGATCAATTGAAATAAGTGTTTCATCACTAACAAAAATATGTTCCTTATTAAAATGATTATACGTTAAAGAAAGTCTAATTTCATTTTTACCTTTCATTATTTCTTGATATTGACTTAAATAATAATGTGCTTGATTTAAATAATGAACGATACGATAATAATTTAAAACAAGCATCCAACCTGCTGGAGATTTAAATTTTCTAAATTCAAATTCTCTCATTAATTCTTCATAATCATTTTTTCTTTGTTGAATCAAAGAAAAAAGATCATCATACTGCTTTTTAAAAAAAGCGTCTTCCTCATGTTGCATAAAAAAAGAATGATTGTGTAAATACGCTAGGATTTGATAATATGTTTTTATTTTCATTCCTTTTTTTATATGATTATCTTCTTGTAAATAAGGCATAAGATAGATATATTGATCTTGAAAAGGTGTAAAATAGTGTTGTTCATTATTTAATATCAAATGAATAAAATGATGGAGATGTAAGGTATTAAGATGCTGATAAGCAACTTCTAGTTTCTTTTCATCAACAATCTTAACACAATAAAAATGATTAGCTGTTTTCACTTTATAGACATGCGGACTGATTTGAATCAGTCCAATTACGTCTAAATTATACTTTGTTTGAATGATCTTTTGGAGCATAAGGAATAATAAGAATTTGTCCTGCATCTAAATTTAGATCTTGATTATAGTCTCTAATCATTTTTTCATCTACCTGGTATTGTCTAGCTATTGAAGCATACGTATCATTTGGTAAAACGACATATAAATAATAAACACCTAGATCCTCGTCATCATCAACCTTTTCTTCTTTTTCTTTCGTTTCATAAATTTTTTCTTGTAACTTTTCAACATCTTGAATTTCTTCGGGTGCCTCAGCAACAACTTGTTCATTTATCGTTTGAGTCTCAACATCCCTTGATAATTTTTCAATTTCATCAATAGGATCTTCATCAAGTTGAATATAACGATTTTCACCTTCTTCAACCCCATACACTCCAACTTCAATTTTAATTTTCAAATTACCATCAATAATATCATAATGAAAATCTTCAACCTTTAAATGAAAATCTTGATGATCTATAATCTTTTGATCATCCGCATAAACATCTAATTCCACATTTTCTAAAAAATGTCTTTTTTCTTGACTAATATATTCTCCTTTAATAGCAAGACTCCCCACCGCTCTAACACCATGATCTTCAATCTTATAGTCGATAGATTCATCAACCGTTAAAGAAACTAATTCCTTTAATTGATGTAATAAATCAATTTCCTTTTCGTAAAATATTTTTTGCATAGTCATCCTCCTAACAAAGTCTATGCAATAAATCATCAGATATGAAAAAAAGTAGGTTTCCCTACTCAAAATCTAAATCACACAATTCATAAATTGCATTCCAAGCTTCTTGAATTCCTTTTTTCTTTAAACTTGAAAAACGAATAAATGTATCACTTGGATCAAAATGTAATGTATCTTTAATTAATTTTTCATTTTTCTTTAAATCATTACGTTTAAGTTTATCTTCTTTAGTCGCAACGACAATGACAGGTACACCATGATGTTTAACAAACTCATACATCATCACATCATCTTTTGTTGGTTTATGACGATAATCTACAAGTAAAATAAAACCTCTTAAAGTTTGTCTTTCACTAATATATTCATCCATCGTTTTACCGAATTGTTTTGTGATATTATTAGCAACTTTGGCATATCCATATCCAGGAACATCTACAAAATAAAGTGCATCATTGACATTAAAGAAATTCAAAGTTCTTGTTTTACCTGGCGTACTTGATACTTTTGCAAGACCATTTCTAGATAACATCGCATTAATAAAACTACTTTTTCCAACATTTGATCGTCCAGCTAAACACATTTCTGGAAAGCTCTCTTCAGGCCATTGGCTTTTCCATGCGGCTGATAATATATATTCTGCTTTTTTAATTTTTACCATTTTTCTCACCTTTTTTATTGTACAAAAAAAATAACGGAAATTCAAGTTTCCGTTATTTAACAATTGCATGTTCTAAAACTGTATCGATATGATCAGCTAAAACAATTTCTAAATCATTTCTTACTGATTCTGGGATATCTTCGATATCCTTTTCATTTTCTTTAGGAATGATGATTTTTCTAATTCCAGAACGATGTGCTGAAATAGATTTTTCTTTTAATCCACCAATTGGTAGAACATTTCCACGTAAAGTGATTTCTCCAGTCATCGCAACATCATCTCTTACAGGTTTATTTGTAAACGCTGAATAGATAGCTGTTGTAAGAGTTACCCCTGCAGATGGACCATCTTTTTTGATAGCTCCTTCTGGAACATGGATATGAATATCTTGTTTTTCAAAGGCTTTATCATCTAAGCCATATTTTTCTTTGTTAGCTTTTAAATAATCTAATGCAATTGAAGCAGATTCTTTCATTACATCACCTAATTGACCAGTAATAATAAATTTACCAGTACCATCAAAATGATTGACTTCAATTGGTAAAATATCTCCACCAAATTGAGTATATGCCATACCAGTAACAACACCTACTTGAGGACGAGGAAGTTTCTTAGTATGATCAAATGGTGCTTTTCCTAAGAATTCAACAAGTTTATCTTGATCAATTGTAACTGATTCAACTTTTTCTTTTAAGATAGCTAAAACAGTTTTACGACATAATTTAGCAATATATCTTTCAAGTTCACGAACACCTGCTTCACGTGTATAGTGTTGAATGATTTCCATGATGATATCATCAGAAATAATCATTTGTTCAGGTTTTAATGAATGCGCATCTAATTGTTTTTTAATTAAATGTTCTTTAACAATCATTAATTTTTCTTGTTCTGTATAACTTGAAACTTCAATAATTTCAAGACGATCCCTAAGTGGTCCAGGAATTCCTCCTAAATCATTAGCAGTCGCAATGAATAAAACTTTAGATAAATCATATGGTTCTTCGATATAGTTATCAGAGAATTGAGAATTTTGTTCAGGGTCTAAAACTTCAAGCATTGCACTTGTAGGATCTCCTTTATAATCACTTGCCATCTTATCAATTTCATCTAATAAGAAGACAGGATTTACAACACCAGCTTTTTTCATTCCTTGAATGATACGTCCAGGCATTGATCCTAAATAAGTACGACGATGTCCACGAACTTCTGCTTCGTCTCTTACTCCACCTAAAGAAGCTTTAACAAATTTACGATCTAAAGCACGGGCAATACTTTTAGCAATACTTGTTTTCCCCACACCTGGTGGACCTGCTAAACAGATAATTGGTGCTTTTAAAGATTGTGTCATTTGTTTAACTGCTAAGTGTTCAACAATTCTTTCTTTTACTTTTTCTAAACCAAAATGATCTTCTTCTAAAATAGCTTCAATTTTAGAAATATCCTCTTCATCTTTAGTTTCTTGATACCAAGGTGTTTTCATCACCCAATCAATATAAGTTCTTACAACGTTCGCTTCTGAAGATGCTGGTGGCATAGCTTCAAAACGACGTAATTCTTCTTCAATTTTATCCTTGATATATTGAGGATATGGATTTTCAGCTAATTCTTTACGAATTTGATCAGCATCGTCCCCTTTATCAACAGTATCACCAAGTTCATCTTTAATAGCTCTTAATTTTTCTCTTAGATAGTATTCTTTTTGATTTTCATCAATACTTTCTTTGACTTTTCTATTGATTGTATCTTCTAATTGACTAATCATTTTTTCAGATTCAATAGAACTTGCTACTAAGAATAATCTTTCATTAATTCTTTGTTCTTCAAGAATTTTTTGTTTTCTATCTAAATCAATTGGTAAATATTGACCAATTGTATCAGCAAGTAAACTAGCTGATGTTCCATTTGAAAGCAATGTTAAGCTTTCAGCTGGAATATGAGGCATATGACGTCTTGCTTGTTCAAAATAAGCTGTTGTTTTTCTTACTAAAGCAACTTCTTCATTTGTGTCTCCATAAATATCTTCTAAAACTTCAGCTGTTGAAAAAATTGAACCATCTTCAATTTTAAAATCTCGAAGAGCAACTCTTTTTTCTCCAGTAACAGTTAATTTGATTGTCCCTGCACTATCGCGACGGATTTTCTTTTCAATTTTACATAAAGTTCCAACATGATAAACATCATCATATTTCGGATCATCAACAATAGGATTGATTTGTGATACAAATAGGATATTGTTATCAAAGTCACGACTTGAAAGTTCAAGTGCTTTTAAACTAAGGGGGCGACCAACATCTAATGATAAACGGTTACCCGGAAAGACAATCATTCCTCTTGTGCACACAACAGGAAGGGTTAATAATGTACTTTCACTCATAATAATCCTCCTTTTTTAAAAAGACGCTTACGCGTCTTTTAAACTATTTCTTTAAGTTTTCTTTAACAACGTCTAACGCTTTTCTATTTAAAATATCAGCATCGATTTGGTACATATTTTGAGCGAAGATTTGTTTGATTTCTTCTAAGTCTCTATTATATGTATTTGCGATTGTTTCTAATTCGCTATTACGTTCTTCATCAGTTACTTCAATATTTTCAGCTTCAACGATAGCAGCTAAGATTAAGTTTAATTTAACTCTGTCTTTTGCTTGATCAGTTAAATCAGCTTTGATAGCATCTTTGTTTTTACCAGTGAATTGTTCATATAATTCAAATGATAAACCTTGTTGTTGCAAGTTCATTTCAACTTCTCTTAACATTGTATCTAATTCAGAATTTAATAAAGCTTCGCTATCTTCTACTTTACAACATTCAATTAAAGCTTGAGTTAAATCAGAGAAGAATTTATTTTCTACTTCATTTTCTTTTTGTGATTTTAATTGAGCTTTAATATGATCTTTTAATTGATCTAAAGTTTCAACACCTTCGATGTTAACATCTTTAGCTAATTCATCATCAGCTTCAGGTAAAACTTTTTCTTTAATTTCATGAACAGTTACTTTGAATGTAGCTTCTTTACCAGCTAATTCAGTAGCTTGATAATCTTCTGGGAATGTTACAACAACATCTTTTTCATTTTCACAAGTCATACCGATCATTTGATCTTCAAAACCTGGAATGAATTGTCCAGAACCGATTTCTAATGAATGATTTTCAGCTTTTCCACCTTCGAATGCTTCACCATCGATGAATCCTTCAAAGTCCATAACTACTGTATCACCTTTAGCAACTTCACCGTTTTCTTTAGTTGTTAATTCAGCGAATTGATGACGATAGTTTTCAACTTGTGCTTCGATATCTTTTTTAGCAACAGTTACTCTACCTTTTTTAACTTCTAATCCTTTGTATTCACCTAATTCAACTTCAGGTTTAACAGGACATAAAATTGTAATTTTTAAGTTATCATTATCAACACTATCAATATTTAATGTTGGTTGAGCAATTGGAGCAACTTCAGCTTTTTTCATGATATCAGCATATCTTTTTTGTAAGATTTGATCAGTAGCTTCATCATAGATAGCTTGTTTTCCAAGTCTAGCTTTAATCATAGCAACTGGAGCTTTACCAGGTCTGAAACCATCTAATTTAACTCTTGTAGCTAATCTTTTTAAAGCAGCGTCTTGAGCTTCTGCCCATTCTTTTTTATCAAATGTTACTTTAATTTGAGTAACAGCATTTTCTAATTTTTTTGTAGTTGTTCTCATTATATATTTCTCCTTATTCCGTATCAAAAGACATTATATACTAACCTTTTTTTAAATTCAACTATATTAATAAATTTTAATATTCGATTGATTGTATTGTTTCCAATACATCTTTTACATCCTCTTGATTGCAATTATATAAATACTCAATATCTTCTAATTCAATATCTATATATTGTAAAGATGCTAAATGATAATGAATAGCTCCTGCAATACTACGATAATCTTGTTCATCAATATATTTTGGATAGATTGAATAAAGATAAAAATTTAAAAATTGTTCACACATCGTAAGTAAAGATGGATTATCATCTTCTAAAGCATCCATCAACAATTTATAAATTTCAACACCAGATTCTTGATTTAAGACCATTGGGGCATAACTTGGGTTAATGTCGTAGTGCACACCTTTTTTGACAACTTCCAAATCTTCATCAATTTCTTGATCAATCATTAATTCTATTAATAAACTTTTGGCAAAATCAGGTTGATCATTATCTCTAATAAATTGACGAATAGGAACAATCATACGACGAATATTCATACCTTCCATTTGTTCAATAGCCATATAAAGTAAATCTTCATTTGTATCTTTTTTAGTTAAAATATTTTCGATATCTTCTTCATTAAAGACTTTTTGAGTCACCCCATCAAAAGATGCTTCTTGTTTTGCTAATAACAGTTCATCATAAGCTGCATTAAAAACTGTTTCATATTGATAAGGAATATAAGGCATTGATAATTCCTCTACAATAATATTAATAGCTTCTTCAAATTCTTCTAAATCTTTTAAAATCGATACATAAATAGCAACAACATCATAATAAGTTTCTCCAGCAAGAACTTTTGCTTTCATACCTTCTTTTTTAGCTTGTTGTAACTCTTTCAATCCATATAAACAAACAAGTCTTTGATAACGTACTTGTTCATTATCCATATCATTTAAATATTGCAACGCTTCTTTATATTGACCTGTTTCAATTAAATCTTCTATCATTTTTCTTCTTCATCCTCATCATCATCTAATTGTAAATCATAAGTGATTTCGGGTTGTGTTTGTTCTTCTTCATGTAATTTTTGAATCATTTCACTATAACCCTCTAGTTTCCCAGTCTTCACAAAATCATCATCAGTAAGTGGCACAACTATCCCTCCTTCATTTTCGCTATTATAATATAAAATAAATCTTTAAAAAAGGCAAATTTTAAGACTATTTTATCACTCTTTTCATATTTTAAATAGTGAGGTGATTTCATGTATAAAAAATATTTAAGAAATATTTCAATGATTTTTTTATGTGCTTTTGCAACCTTTGTTTATTTTAAAAATGATGATGTTAAAACAGTGAAAAAGAAAGCCAATATGCAAACAGTTATTTTTAAAGATCAAGATGAAACGCTTATTCCTGTTTCTGTAGATATTGGTGTTAAGGATAATAAGGAAAATAATATTCGAGGGATTATTGAAACAATGAAATCAAAAGATTTTACTCAATTAGGACTTTATCCTATTTTTAATAAGAAATTAGAACTTAATGCTTTAATTATGGAAAGTAATCAACTTACATTTGATTTTACAAATAACTTTAAAGTATCAAACAATCAACAAGCTTTAGATATTTGTGAAGCTCTTAGCTATTTATTTTGTAAAGATGGTATTTCTAAAATCAATATGAAAATAGATGGTAAAGCTGTTTCTTCATTTGAAAACACAACAATACCATTAAGTTGTATCACTCCTAATTTAGGTATTAATAACTTTGAAACATCCACTTTTGATCTTTATCAAACCTCTTCCGTCCTTGTTTATAACGAAAAAGAAATTGCTGGAAAAACATATTATATTCCTACAACAACACGTATTCAAAACACAAATCAAACAATTGATCAAAAAGTATCTTTATTATTAGATCATTTTGAAAATAATACTAAAGTAGAAACAACTAAAAAATCACAATTAAACGATGGCTTACTTTCTATCTATTTATCATCACGTATTCTAGATAATAGCGAAAATATTTCCCCTACTCTTTATAGTCGTCTTGAAAAATCATTTTTATCACTTCCTGATGTTAGTTCAGTCCATATCTATATTAATAATGAACTTATTCAAGAAGATCAAAATGTAAGTACATCAATCGATAATATTGTACAAATCTAGTAAAGTTTTGTTATAATGTTTTTGGTGATGAAAATGAAAAAAATTGTAATTATGTCAGATAATCATGGTGATCAATCAATGATAGACTATGTTAAAGAACAGGAACAGGGGGCTGATTATTTCATTCACTGTGGCGATAGTGAGGCGTATGACATGAGAGTTCTTGAAGGGTTTATTTGTGTTAAAGGAAATAATGACTGGTCTTTAGATTTGCCAAAAGAAGCGTGTTTAAATGTAGAAGGAGTTCCTATTTTTATTACACATGGGCAGTATTTTGGATATTTTAACAGGGAACTGGTAATGAATGATCTTCTAACCAGACATCATTGTCGTGTATTGATATCAGGACATACACATATGCCTATGTTTGAAAAGGATGGAGATTTTTACTACATTAATCCCGGTTCAACAACATTACCGCGTGGTGGTAGTGATAGAAGTTATGGTGTTTTATTGATTGATAATGGAAAACTTGATTTTCGTCTAAAAAAGATACAAAAATAAAGTGATTTTCATTGAGGTATAAAAACATCTCAATGAAATGTATGGGAGGAATCATGATGTCAGATGAAAAAATAGCTTTTGATATAGATCAAAAATTAGTTGTCAATGGTCAATTATATTTAAAAGATCAATTGCCACCTCAAATGAGTTTTGCTATATACGCTTATGGAAGTCCAGATATCTTGAATGTTGTTGCTTTTATAGATGCCAGTCAAGAACAAGATGGCAGTCAGGGAATGATAATCACACCAGAAGCACTTTATTTTCAGTTAGGACAAACTGGACATATTCACTTTGATGAGATTAAGAGTTTACAGTTAGAAAAGCATCATCAAAATCCTAGTGTAAAAGCAATTGTGAAAACAACACAAGGGGGTTATGCATTTGGACGTCAAACCATTGATCCTGAAGTTTTTCTGGATATTCTTTCTCAAATGACGGGCTTACATATTGATTTAAGGATGACCGTTCATGAAAAAGTGGCTTATTATGTTTCAATTGTTCTTGATGATCTTGCAGGAGATGTTTATGAGGATCTGGAATTGAATCAAGAAGAAAAAAAATTCATGAAGGAACTGAGTGAAGAACTTCAAATCATTGAAGGGTTGGATGAAGAAAATTATTGTTATGAATTGGAACATCTTTGTTCAAGAGCATGGGAATTTTTTGATGAGCTGGGATTAGATAGTGAAGAAGTTGATGAATTATACAAGATTCACGAAGAATTTGAACGTCTTCATCAAATTGATGATCAAAAAATAAATGATGCTCAAGCATTTTATGACGAGATGGTTAATCAATATCAGCAAGGAAATACACAAATGTATGATCAAGTAGAATGAAAACAAAAAATCTCCGTGTTTACTCCATTAGGAATAGTTGTAATAG
>ENA-OPXH01002207-OPXH01002207.1-human-gut-metagenome-genome-assembly--contig:-NODE-2207-length-11256-cov-2.987412_pt1 | contig 11256 bp, 10 predicted proteins | sample MGYA00241521_ERZ502034 | MGnify/ENA primary metagenome ERZ502034 (study PRJEB25962, sample SAMEA2042103) | human gut metagenome | biome: human gut; feature: human-associated habitat; material: faeces... | reverse complement strand
AGAAACAATTGCTTCTTATAGTAGAATAATTTTATTATATAGATATTTAAAATTCCTATTTTTATTTTACAAAAGAAAAGACTGTATGAAATTAATTATTTAATTTCATAACAGCCTCTTTTTTATATGGTTTTAAATTTTTTATGATATAAGATATAAGCTACAATACTTGCAATTGCTTCAGCAATAACAAATGATAACCAAATACCTTCAATCCCCATGATATTTAATAAAATGTATGCTAATGGTACTGTAATCAATAATTGTCTAAGTAAAGAAACTATTAAAGAATATTTTCCTAAACCTAGAGCTTCAAAAACACCTGACATTAAAACTCCAAAAGATGAAACAATAAAACTTAAAGATAAAATTCTAAGCCCTGTTTCTCCTATTTCTAACATGCCACTGCTTGCATTAAATAAAGAAAGTAAAACATTTGGAACTATAAAGAATAATAATGTTCCTGCTCCTAAAATAGCAGCAATGACCAAACCAGATACTTTTAAAATTTGATGCATTCTTTCTTTTAACTTAGCTCCATAATTATAACTCATTAAAGGTCTCATCCCTTGTACAATTCCTGATGTTGGCATATAAATAAATGTTTGTAACTTATAATAAACCCCGAAGAAAGCAACTGCACTTTGTGAAATAGATGAAAGTATACCATTTAATAAAGAAACAAGAACAGATGGTAAGCACATCATCACACTTGAAGGAATAGCTATACTATAAAGTTGAGAAATAACATGAAAATCTACTCTGAATTTCTTAAATGAAACATGAAGATGTGTATTGTATTTTTTAAATAAGACAAATGCTAAAGAAGCTGCTGAAAATTGACCAATTACTGTCGCAATAGCTGCTCCAGCAACACCAAAAGCAGGTAATCCAAAATAACCAAAAATCAAGATTGGATCTAAAATAATATTAATAACAGCTCCAAAGATTTGCATGATCATGGGCATCATCATGTTTCCAGTTGCTTGAAACATCTTTTCAATAGCTAGATGAATAAATTGACCAATAACTAATGAGACAACAATCATTCCATATTGCATTCCATAGTTAATTACATTTTGATTTGTTGTAAACATATTTAAAAATGGTCGAATAAAAAATAAACCAATAATTAAAAATAATAAAGAATGTGCAAGTGACATCACAATTCCTTGAGTTGCATAATAAGATGCCTTATTATCATCTTTAGCTCCTAAATGTCTTGCAATAAAGGCATTCATCGCAATCCCTATTCCACAAGAAATAGCTAATGATAAATTTTGTAAAGGGAAAATCAATGATACTGCTGTTAAAGCTTCTTCTCCAAGTTGAGAAACAAAGATACTATCTATAATATTATATAATGATTGAATCAACATTGAAATCATTGGCGGAATCGCCATTGACATTAATAAAGGAAATACAGGCTTGTATTCCATTGGGTTTCTATTTTCCATATAAGTCTCCTTTCCATAAAAAAAGCTATAGATGTCTATTTATGATCAGAAATAGAGAAATCTATAGCTTACCTAAGCAATATTCAATTTGCATGTCTATATTAATAAATATCTTTATCTTTGTCAATTGTTTTAAGCAGAAATTAATTCTTGATCCAAAGATTCTAAAGCCATAATAGCATCCCAACAGAAACTTTCTTTACCAACGTATTCATCAAAATGATTACGTTTAAATTGAATCATCACTTCTTCTTGAACACCACTGAATTTAATGATACAGTTTTGTGCTTTTAAACGATCAACGATATCAAAGAATTCATGAATACCTGAATCATCAATAGAAGGAACACCTCTCATTGAAAAAACAATAGCTTCTAATGAATCATCTAATTCATCTAAAACATGTGTCATTTGTTCTTGTGTCCCAAAAAAAATAGGTCCACTTAAATACATAATTCTTGTTTTTTTATGATGATGTTTTAAATCTTTTCCTACACGATCTTTATCAATATCACGTACTTCTATATGTAAATGAGAATTATTTAAAACAAATAAGATAATTGAAACCATAACTCCAATAACAATCGCAACAGTTAAATCAAAAACAACAGTCGCACACATTGTAATTAAATATTGTGAAATATTTGTTTTAACTCTATTATGAAATAATGTTTTAATTTCTTGCCAATCGTTCATACGCCAAGCAGTAACCATTAAAACACCAGCAAGTGCAGATAAAGGTATACGTGACATAAGTGAACCAAGTAAAAACATCGAAATCAAAATAACAATTGAATGGAAGACACTGACTAATCTTGTTTTTCCACCTGCTTTAATAGCTACAGATGTTCTAGCAATCGCAGCTGTTGCAGGAACGCCACCAAATAATGGAATCAACATATTTCCAATACCCTGTGCCATTAATTCACGATCAGCATTTAATTTTTCATTTTTCATTTTACCAGCACTTGCTCCACATAAAAGTGATTCAATCATTCCAAGTGCAGCAATACTTAAAGCAGGTAGCATCAATTGTGTAATTGTACTTAAATGTAATGAAGAAAAGGATAATCTTGCTTCTGGAAACAAAGTACTTGGAATAGTCCCTACTTCATGAACCGGTAAATTTAAACATAATTGACAAATTAAAGCAATAATAATCCCTGCTAATGATGAAGGACAATATTCTCCCCATTTTTTAGGCCAAATAAGCATAATCACAACAACTAAAATTCCAAAGAAAACAGTTGGTAATGATACTGGAAAACCTAATTTTAAATATGAAAACAGTTTTTCTAAAGCACTTGAACCAACAGATGTTGTCCCAAAGAAATTATCAATTTGTCCTAATGCAATAATGATTGCAATTCCACTTGTAAAACCAGTAATAACACTAGTTGGAATAAAAGAAACAATTTTTCCAAACTTAAATAATGAAGCAATAATCAACATACATCCAGATAAAAAGCTTGCGATGAAGACACCTTGTAAACCATATGTTGTTGAAAGTCCAATTAAAATAGCTGACATAGCACCTGTTGGTCCAGAGATTTGGTAACTTGCTCCCGATAAAACACCAATCACTAAACCAGCAATAATCGCTGTAATTAACCCAGCACCTGCATCAGCCCCACTACTTACACCAAACGCTAAGGCAAGTGGTAAAGCAACAGCAGCTACTGTTAAACCTGCTAAGATATCTTGTAAAAGAGTTTGCATGTTATAACCTTTAAACTCATTTTTCAAGTCTCTTATATAATCTTTAAACATAAAATCCCCCTTTTTTACCCCGTGTCATTATACACATTAAACTGTCTTTTGTTAAGTTTATGTAGAAATAATCCTATTAAAATTATAATAATAAATAGGTTATAGCGATTTAATTCGTTATAACCTATTTTCATTAATGAATAATTTTTAAAACATCTTCTTCACTATTGATATTAAAAATATTTAATGTAAGTTCATTGAGTTTTTCTAGCGATGTTGTTGTGAGTCTTTCTTCTAAAGGACTTGATATAGTTCCTAGTTTTACTTTAAGTTGTTCTTTTAATGTTTTTTCAATTCCTATAGCCTCTCCTTTTTCAATTCCTTGATTTTCAAATCTTTGAAATAATTGATCCATTGCCTTACACATATTGATTTCATCTCCTTCTGGTAAGTCTTCTTCTTTAATGTCCGTATGTGTCAAGATGGCTGCCATCTTATAATTTTCTACACTGATCATACGGTTTGTCCTTAACTTTTCATAGTCTCCTTCAAGCATGCTTTGACTGATCTCTACCACTTCTTTTAATCGTTTACTTTTAAGGATTTGAGGATCCATTTTTTTTAGTTCTAAGACTGGTAGTTTCCAGTCATTGATATACTTTTCCATCTCAGGTGGTATTTTTAAGCTTTCTTTTAAAGATTTTGGATAGGTCCATTCCTTATCTCCCGTATAAAAGACAAATGTTCCTACAGGATATACTTCTTTTCCTCTTTCTACCTGATTGATATAAAGCTGGGCATCATAGTTGAGTATACGAATAATCATATTCTTATCCAAAGTACTTTGATGCTCTACACCAATGATCATATAATCCCCATTGATACTTGCTTTTCTGACGATATCTCGGTATCTTTTTGTTTCCATTGGTAAGGGTTCTTTACCTATCAATGTGGAAACATCATTTTCCTGTGATATCAGATCTTCTGGTTTGATGACCTATCTACCATGAAAATAGAGAGCATTGCATAGATCTGCAAAACATTCCCCGTCTCTTAATAACTGTTTACAGGTTGTATCACTTGCATTTCTTATTTGACTCATTTTTTTACCTCCTTACATGAGTGTTTTATAGTTAGTCGTCATCGCTATTTAAATCTTTTTTTAATATTGATGTAAGGAGCTTTCTTGATTTAATTGCATCATATGTTTAAAGATAATTCGTCTCATATTTGTTTCACATTTAATTCACAAATATTTCTTTTTTATTATTTTATCTTTCTCTTTTCCTTCTTTCAATGGACGGATAGTCCAAAAAAAGAAGTCCCTTAGGACTTCTTGAAATACGTTTATCAAGTTTTACTTTTTTAACAATCTTTCTACTAAATCATCATTCACGATTTCATATCCATCAAAATGATAATCATACAATCCTTGACCTTGAGTAATAGAACGTAAATCAATCGCAAATTCTAATATTTCTACTTGAGGAATACGACAAACAAGTTTGATTAAACCATCGTCTAAACTATCAGTTTCAAGGACTTTACCACGTTTTTTATTAACATGTGACATCAAATCACCTAAATATTCTTCATCAATATAAATATTTAAAATGACATAAGGTTCTAATAAACATGGATCAAGATGTTTCATCGCTTCTTTAAAACACATCATAGTTGCTGTTTTAAAAGCTTGTTCACTTGAATCTACACTATGATAAGAACCATCTAATAAAGTAGCTTGTATACCTAAAACAGGATAATGACCAATAACTCCTTCTTTAACACTTTCAATCAATCCTTTTTCAACAGCAGGGAAATAAGCTTTTGGGACAGCCCCACCAAATACTTTTTCTTTAAATGTATAAGATTGACTATAATCTTTTGTTGGTTCAAAAAGAATTTCTACTTCACCATATTGACCATGACCACCTGATTGTTTTTTAAACTTTGTACGTTGAGTATAACTTTTACGAATTGTTTCACGATAAGAAACTTTCATATTACTTAATTTAACATCAATTTTAAATTTAGATTTTAATTTAGCAACAACACTTTCTAAATGAATATCTCCAATACCATAAATACATTGTTGTTTTGTTTCATGATTATTTTCAAATTTTAGAGTTTGGTCTTCTTCTAATAATCTTGTAATACCACTAGCAATCTTTTCTTCATTTGCTTTACCAATAGGTTGAATAGCTTTACCATAATATGGTTTAGAAAAATGAATAGGTTGGTATTTCATACGATAATCTAATGTACATAAAGTATCATTTGTTGAAGAATGAGAAAGCTTTGTCATACATCCAATATCACCAGCACATAATTCATCAACTTCAATAAGTTCTTTTCCTCTTTTTATGTAAAGTTTATTCACTTTTTCAACTTCATTTTTATTGACATTTAATAAAGACATTCCTGTTTGAATATGACCTGTACAAACTTTAAAGAGTGATTCTCTTCCTACAAAAGGATCAACAATTGTTTTAAAAATGAATAAAGAAGGTGGTAGACTTTCGTTAAAACCGATGATATCTTCTTCATGTGTATCAATATTTTCTACAATGATAGAATTACATGTATCACCTGCAGCAGGGAAGAAAGCAACCATTGAATTTAATAAAATTTGAATACCAATATTACTTGTTCCACATAAAACAGGAATCAATGTTTGATTCATAACTCCTTGACGTAAAGCCCAAGAAATTTCTTCTTTAGTAAAAGGTTCTTCATTTAGAAATTTTTCTAATAAATCATCATTTGTATTAGCGACAGCTTCATCAATCATTTCTTTGATAGGCATAACTTCATCCATCATATCTTCAGGAATAGGGAAAGGTTCTGTATGTTCTCCTTTAAAAATACGACCTTCCATTTTAGCTACGTTAATATAACCTATCATTTTATCATGATCCATGATAGGAACTTGAATTGGTGCAATTCCTTTACCATAGGCTTTTTTCAATTGATTTAATTTTTCTTTATAATTGGCATCTGGATTATCTAAGCCATTAATATAAATAATTTTAGCTTTATCTTTTGCTCTAAACATGGCTTGCTTTGTACCAATACTGATATCCTTATAAGAAGGAACAACAATGACAGCTGATTCTGCAACGTGTAAAGCAGCTTCTACTTCTCCTACATAATCAAAATTACCAGGAGTATCTAATAAATTAATTTTACAATAATCCCATTCTAAGGGAATAAGTGATAAATTAATTGAAGATTGACGTTTAATTTCTTCAACGTCATAGTCAGAAATAGTTGTTCCTTGACTAATAGTTCCTATTTGTTGAGAAATTCCTGCACGTTTTGCCATGGCTTCAATAACGCTTGTTTTTCCTGAACCAAGATGTCCTAAAACAGCTACATTTCCAATATTATTTGAGTGATATAAATTCATAGACATTCCCCTTTCTTATATAACTATTTATATTATACAATGATTTCTTTATATAAGAAAGCGGTTACAACAAAAAAGAATAACCTTAGTTATTCTCTAAAAAATCTTGTATTGTTTTTTGATTTCCTTTGATTTGTCCTTGAACCATATTTGCTTTACCGCCGCCTTTGATTTCAAAGTGACCTTTTAACTTATTTAAAAGCTCTCTAGAGTCATTGTTACTTGCAATTATAAAACGATAATTTTCATCTTTTCCTACAAAAATAGCTACATAATTAGAACACAATGGAAATAATTGATTTAAATAATATTGTTGTAAAGAACGATCTAGATCATTAGTAAAAATTAAATAATGATCTTGCTGAGGTAATGATTGTACTTGTTGATCAATTATTTGTTTTTTTAAGCTTGAAAGTTCTTGTTTTAATTGATTGTTTTCGTTTAAAAGTTGATCAATACCTTTTACAAGGTCATCAGGTGGTAATGAAAGCTTTTGAGAAATATTTATTGCTTGTAGGTGCTTAGCTTGATAATCTACAAAAGCACGATGGCCACATACAAAATAGAGACGAATTCCATTTTTATGTTTCATGGCTTTTAATATTTTAATCATGCCAATTTCACTTGTTGAACGTACATGAGGGGCACAACAAGCGCAACAATCTACACCTTCGATTTCTACCAAACGAATTGCTTCATTGATTTCTTTTTTGCTTCGATAATCATAAAGATCAGCATCCTCTGGATAGAAACAATGAATGACTTTGTTATTTAAAATCACTTCATTGGCCTTAGCTTCTAATATCTGTAACTGTTGTTCATTTAAAAAGCCGTTATAATCCGTTGTAATTTCATGGTCACTTAAATGAAAACCACTATTATCAAAACCAAACATACTTTTTACAAGCCCTGATAAAACATGTTCACCACTATGATTTTGCATATTATTATAACGATAATTGAAATCAATCTTTCCTTTAACACTTCCCGAAAGAGGAGCATTGGTATAATGATGAATTTCTTGATTGATGATTTGTACATCAATGACTTCAACATCATTTAAAGTACCACGATCACAAGTTTGACCACCTTCTTCAGGAAAAAATAAAGTTTGATCTAATACAATATCATAATCATTTTCTCTTTTTGTACATGTTATGACTTGAGCTTCAAAAATTGTCAGATAAGCATCTTTGTCATAAAGTTTAATTGTCATATTATCACATCCATTCTTTCAAATCATACCATATTTAAATAGATTTGATAATATTATACATAATACCGATTTCAATCAAAGTAACAAGTAAAGAAGTCCCTCCATAAGACATTAAAGGTAAAGTTACACCTGTAACAGGAAATAATCCAACAACGACCCCTAAGTTAATGATAGTTTGTATTCCAATCATGGAAGTCATACCGATCATTAAAAAACTTCCAAAGAGATCGTCTACTTTTTTTGCATAATTGAAACAAGTAATAAATAAGTAAGCATATAAAAGAATTAATAAAATCCCTCCTATAAAACCAAATTCTTCTAAATAAATAGCAAAAATAAAGTCTGTTTGTGGCTCAGATACGAAATTTCCGTTCTTAACGGATGTTGTTGCGTCTTTGATCAAAACCACTTCCTAAAATTCCTCCAGGACCAATAGCATAGAGTGATTGAATCATTTGAAATCCTGATCCTAATGGATCTTGAAAAGGATCTAAAAAAGCAAAAATTCTTTTCATTCGATAAGGGGCAGAAATAATCATTAAAATAATCATTAAAATTCCAGATAGTCCTAAAAAAATAATATATCGAAACGGGAAAGGGGTAATAATAATCATTAAAAGAATACTGCAACACATGACAAAGCCACTTCCAAAATCAGGTTGTAACATAATAAGAAAAAAGCCGATTCCCATAACAATAAGTGGTTTTAAACAATAACGTAGTTTTTTCATTTGGTGATAATGATGGCTGATATAGTCACTGACATAAATAATAAGCGCTATTTTATAGATTTCAGAAGGCTGTAAGGCAAAAAGTCCTAAATTAAACCAACTTCTTGAACCACCTCTGACAATACCTACTCCAGGAATGAGTACTAGAACTAAAAGAATTGTAGCAAGAATAATAATTTTAAGACTATGTTTTTGATAGAGGTGATAATCTATTTTAGAAAAGAAAAAAAGTAAAAGAAGACCGACTATTACAAAAATAGCTTGTCTTTTAAAATAATAGAAGCTGTCATTTTCTTTATATTGCGCCCATATATGTGAAGAACTATAGACCATTAATAAACCGATAGATAGAATAATAAATACAATAAGAAGTATTTTTCTTTTTTTCATAGTTACCACCGTTTTATTATATGTAAACTAATTTAAATTATTTTATAAAAAGTATATTTTTGATATATAATAAAGGCGAGAGGAATGTGATGTTTATGAAATTATTCTTAGTAGAAGATGCTACGATTTATATGATTTTATTACAAAAATTATTAGAAAATGACTTTCAAATCACATTATCAAAAAATATAGCTGACGCTAAAAAAATAATTGAAGATGAAGATTATCAATTTGATGTTATGTTGATTGATTTAATTACGCCAGGGACAATGGATTTGATTAGACAAATAAAAAAGAATAAAAGATTGTCACAAGTTCCTATCGTTGCTTTAACAGCAAGTGATAATCCTAAAGATTTAATACAAGCTTTTGATTATGGTATCTATGATTGTATTCAAAAGCCTATTTATGAAGAAGTAGTTTTACAAAGAGTAAAAAATGCAGCAAGTAATTATTTAAGATTGAAAGAATTAAAGAAATTACGAGAATCTTTAATGAATAATCAACAAATTGATGATTTAACAAAGATATATAAATTTGATACTGCTAAATGGCTTATTGATGAAAAATTAGATGAAAATAAAACAGGTCAAAAAATTTTGTTTGTATTTAAGCTAAAGGGTTTAGAAGAAGTGTACAAACAAGAAGGAAGTCATCGAGGAGATAAATTAGTAAAAGAAATGAGTGATTTCATTTCCATGAATTTTAAAAATATAGATATATTAGGGCGTGTTGATCAAGATGAATTTGTATGTTTTGTTAATCATATGATGTCTAAGGAACTTGCTTATGTAAGAAAAGAAGAACTTCTAAGAATGTTTTCACAAAAGAAATTATCTGATATTTCTGAAAATATGGATTTACAGATAGGATATTGTAGAACTTGTGAAACTGTAAATTATGAAAAAATGTATCAAGCAGCTAAAAAGATGTTAACGAAATAAGAAAATTATTTCGTTTTTTTAATTTTTTAAAAGAAAAAATGATTTTTGTTGTCTATATAAATAATGGAGGGAGAAACTATGGAAACAAAAATCAAACCTAAAAGAATTACCGATTTTAAAAATGACCTTGTCTTTAAATTCATGTTGAGTGATCTCAATGATTCTCGCTGTTATTATTTACTTAAAACCATTATTGAAGGAATCACAGCTATTAAATGTCAGGAACTAGTTGTCTTAAACAGTGAAGTCAATCCTGAACATCTAAGTGATAAAGATATGATCTTAGACGTTAGAGTGAAAACGGATGAAGGAAAATTAATTGATATTGAAATGCAAAACAGTGCTCTTACTAAAGAAGTTCATTATCGCTTTCAAATCTATGGAGCTAGAATGATGGATCATCAAGTCAATCGAGGAGATATCTTATACAGTGAAAATGTCCATGAAGTCTATACAATTCTCTTTGTCAATGATATCGACAGAGACAATCTTCTCTTGATTGATACTTATATGCCACGTAATCAACTAAACCATGTCAGAAAGCATAATCTGCTGACTCATCATAATATCTATCTTCCATTTATTGATGCTGTTGTAAGAGAAAAAGGGCTTAAAAATCTAAGCAAGATAGAATTAGCTATTTATACTTTATATCATGGGATAACAGATGATATAATAGCTTTAAACAGTGAGGTGGTTACCATGATGAAAGAAAAGATGGATCAGTTCAATGAAGATGAAGAACTTGTTTTAGCAGCGAGTAAAAGACAGCTTGTCAAAATACAACATCATCAAGAGAAAGTAAGAATACGACAAGAAGGAAAAGAAGAAGGCTTAAAAGAAGGAGAACTTCTTAAAGCCAAAGAAAATACATTGATGCTTTTTAAAAGTAAATATCCTCAAGAAGATATTTTAATTTTAGAAAATTTAACATTGTCACAATATAACGAGATTTTTAAAGCATTAATAGAAAACAAAAATTTACAAATAATTAAAGAAATGATTAAATGATACAAAAACGGATATCTCATGAGATATCCGCTATTTTTATTTATGAATACCAGGTCCAGCTTTAACAACAGTACTAGGTAAATCGTATTTTTTAAAGTTTTCTTGGAACATTTTTGTAAGCTTTTTAGCTGTTTTATCATATTCGCGTTTGTTTGACCAAGTATTTTTAGGGTTCAACATTTCTGCTGGAACACCTGGACAACTTCTTGGGATTTTTAGATTAAAGAATGGTTCTTTGACATATTCCACAAAATCTAAGTCACCATTTAAAGCAGCATTGATCATTGCACGTGTATATTTTAATGGAATACGATGTCCTTTACCATAAGAGCCACCAGTCCATCCAGTGTTGATCAAGAAAACATTAGCTCCTGATTTTTCTACACGA
>ENA-OPXH01002204-OPXH01002204.1-human-gut-metagenome-genome-assembly--contig:-NODE-2204-length-11264-cov-2.380765_pt1 | contig 11264 bp, 7 predicted proteins | sample MGYA00241521_ERZ502034 | MGnify/ENA primary metagenome ERZ502034 (study PRJEB25962, sample SAMEA2042103) | human gut metagenome | biome: human gut; feature: human-associated habitat; material: faeces... | reverse complement strand
CACCTCTCTCCGCAGCTGGTTGATGTAACAGATACATTCTTTTACTTTTTCCTGATTTCCAAGGCGCAGTACCGGAAATGCGACCCGTTTTCCCTTATAAGTCAGGGAACTTAATTTTTCAAATACATTGTTTATGGGTACATTGTTGTAAGACGCAAACAGTACCGTCATATTGTTAAAAAATGCCGTCACGATCGTGTTTAAGATCGTATTCGTCTTGCCGGTTCCCGGTGGTCCCTGAATATAGGCAAGCGGATATTTCATGGCATTGTTAATTGCAAGAAGCTGGTCAAGATTGATGTTCTGGTTTAACAGCGCGATCGGATATGCCTTCGTTCTTCGCGGACGTTCCAAAAGATCGCCGAAAAATGCCCGGATTGGAAAAGTCACCTGCTCTTTTTCGTACATGTCAAGAATCGCCTTATACTCTTCATGCAGATTTAATGCACAGTCCATGCCAAGTCCGATGACATAGGGCATGTCATCCACAACTGCCCGCGTACCGTTTTTTTCTGTAATCGCATCTTTTATTTTTTCAAGATTTTTTTCAAAATCGGATAACAGCTCATATTCATCCGCATCTAAATACCTTCGGATATTTTCCTGCTCTCCCCCTATGGTAAACTGCGTGCAGATCGTGATATCTTCATCCGGTTTAAATGCCTTGTTTTTTACATCCAGATTCAGATTCCGGTATGCCAGCACATACAATCCATTTTTTGTATGGATACTTAAAATATTCAGTGCCAGCTTTTGAATATGAAGCGTTTTCCCCTGTTGCGTGCCCCGGTTCATGCGCCGCTGAAAATTTGTCACGATCTCTTTAAACTGTTCCTCCGACAACTGATACTCCCCGTCACGCACCTGATCTCCGTCGATATAGCGCACCAGTTCATAATCGGTCGTATACGGCGTGGCATCCAGTTTGCTGCACATTTCCAGATAATTCAGTATTTTTAAATTTGCCGTGTTTGCAAAAAGGTTCTGGTAGCGTTCCGGGTGCAGCGCGATATCTTCGATCAGCCGCTCATTCTCCGGGCAGTACGAGCCTTCCACGATCTCGGTCGAGAGGATGGAATCGATATAGATCTTATCGTATCCCTCAATCGAGCACCGGTTGAGATGAAGTCCGTCCACTTTTAAAGTCTTGTTCCGTGGGTCTAAGTCCCGGATTCCAATCCAGTAGTTCGTGTGCCTGCCCTCTTTGTTCAGATATTCAATTTTCAGCCATTTTCCTTCGTGGATAGCTTTGAAGATATCTCTGTGTATACTGTTCATATGTTTTTGCCAGTCTTCCCAATCCTCCTCGCATACTCCGCCAGCTCCCGGTTCGCTTCATTTAACGGTCCAAACTCTTCCACCGCACAGATACATTTTTTACAGCTGTCAATCAGCTGCTTTGCCGCCTGCACCTTATCCTGTCCAACCGGGTAAAATGCCTTTTCTGACACAACTTCTGACGCAAGTGCCACAGCCGCTTTGTACTCCACATCATTTTCCTGCAGGATCCCTGCTGCAAATGGAATGTTTTCGCGCCACAGCCTGTTGTATACCGGGATGCCGCTGCCCGCACCGCCGATCACAAAAATCTGTGAACTGACCGGATCTGGGACTTGACTGCCACTGCAGAAATCTTTACTGCTGCAATTCTCTATGTCAGAATCTTTGAAATCTCTTGTATTCTCATGTCCCGTGCACAAAAAAATCTGTCCCGTCACCGGATCAAAACTCTGATCCGCCACCCCGTATAATTCCTGCACATAATTTCCGGCAAAAATCTCCTCCGGTGTGCCGACGCGGTCGATGCGGTCGCCTCTGACACAGGCGATCGTATCGGAAACTTTCTGCGCAAGGTCAAGCTCATGCAGTGACATAATGACCGCCATCTTTTTATCCCTTGCAAGCATGCGGATGTTTGTAAGTATATCCATCTTAAAGCCCATATCCAGATAGGAGGTTGGCTCGTCTAAGATCAGGATTTTTGTATCCTGACAGATTGCCCGCGCAAGCATCAGACGCTGGCGCTGTCCGTCGCTGATCTTCATGAAATCCTGATCCTGCACTTCACCTGCATGGACAAGCGCGATCGCCTCATCCACTTTTGCCCAGTCCTCTTTTGACAGGATGCCAAATCTTCCCGTATAAGGATAACGCCCGGAGGCAACCACTTCCCTGCCGCTCATCAGCTCCGTGCGGAGGCGTTCTGTCATGACCATGGACAATCGTCTGGAAATCTGGCTGTCTTTTAATTCATCCATGGATGCTTCGCCCAAAAATACGGTTCCATCCAGTTTCTTTAACTGCTTTGTAATCGTCTTTAAGATCGTGGATTTTCCGGAACCATTCGGCCCGATCAGTGTCAGTATCTCCCCCGGCCGGACAGAAAGATTCACATCCCCGATCAAAGGTGTTTTATCATAGCCGACAGTCAGATGCTCTGTGCGGATCTCCTGCATATATGACTACCTCCCCTCCTGTTTTCTCAACATTGCTGCGATCACGACCGGCACCAGAAACAGTGCCGTAACCGAGCTGATACTGATTTCCGTCGGCGCAAACACGGTTCTTGCAATTCCGTCACAAAAAAGTGTCACAACTGCACCACACAAAAAACACCCCGGAATCAGGATAATCGGGCGCGCTGTTTTTGTCGCCATCCTCACCAGATGCGGCACTGCAATTCCGACAAAGGAGATCGGTCCCGCAAATGCCGTCACGCAGGCAGACAGAAGGCTTGATAAAAGAATCATCGTGACCCTCAACACTTTTACATTGACACCAATATTTCTGGCATATGCCTCCCCCATCTGATATGCCCCGATCGGTTTTGCCAGACAAAAAGTCACAAGCACTGCTGCGCCGACGATCACGACGATCATTTTTATATTTTCCCATGTCATGCCGGAAAAACTTCCCATCGACCAGTTGTGAAGATTGACAATATTGGAATCGTCCGCAAACGTCACACAAAAATCTGTAATCGCCGAACAGATATAACCAATCAAGATACCGCACACTACAAGAAGCGACATATTCGATACCCGAAACGAAATCAGAAGGACAAATCCCATGGCAAGCAGTGAACCGGCAAATGCAGCTACCACCATTCCAAGGGAACTGACCATAATCCCTTTTTCCAGAAGAAAGATCATGGTCAGTGCCACGACAAGTTTGGCTCCGGAGGAAATCCCAAGCACATACGGTCCTGCAATCGGATTCTGGAAAAAACTCTGCAGCAGGAAACCGGATACGGAAAGTGCCCCTCCGAGCAGAACTGCAGCAATGATACGGGGCAGACGGATTTTCCAGACAATCTGATACAGTGTGGAATCCGGCTGATGTTTTGTCAGCACGCCCAGAAAATCAAAAAAAGACATTTCCACACTTCCGACACCGATATTCCAGAAAAACAAAACGACCAGCAATCCCATGATCACAAGAAAAGAAACCAGATAGCGGAGCGTTCTGTTTGTTTCTGTCCCGGAATTATTCTTTTTTTCTTTTATTTGTGATCTCATGTTCTGCTCCTCATGCATTACGACAATTGTTATTATTTGTACATCCGTACGCTCCGGCTCACTGCAATTTCTTCAGAAACCGGTATGTTCCGTCCCCTTCTCCCGTCAGGATCTGATTCAGATCCTCGATAAAATCACAGGTTCCGGTAGACTGCTGGTAAAAATTGCTCCCCGTTGTGTACACCTGTCCGCTTTTTACAGCCTGAAAATCCGCAAACAGGCTGTTTTTCTTTACCAGCTCATCGATGGACGTCAATTCCCCCTCAATGGTTCCGTTGTAGATCAGCACATCCGCATCAACCTCCGCAGAATAAAAATCTTCCATCTGCATTTTCATCGTGGAAAGTGCATTTTTTTCTTCATCCGTATAATTTCCGAGTGAATAGGTACCGCCTGCAAGTCCGATCATCGCAGAGACATAGTCGTTTGGCTTGCGCACAGTGATCGTCCCGTCCGAGAAAACTGCAAAAAATGCCACCTTTTTCCCGGTACTCTTTTTTTCCATAATCGGTTTCACACGTTTTACCTGTTTATTAAAATAGTCATCTGCCTGCTGTTGTTTTCCAAACAGAATACCAAACAGTTTGATCCATTCCAGCCGTCCCAGCGGATGCTTTTCATAACTGGAACGCTCGACCATCACCCGGATGCCAAGTTCTTCGAGTTTTTCCTTTACTTCCGGATTGTGCGTGACCATCGTATTTTCAATGGCAAATGTGCAGCCACCCTGCAACAGCTGTTCGTAATCCGGCGCACTGTATTTTCCGGCATAAACCAAAGAACCGTCTGCCATGGCATCCTTCGCCTGCTGCACATACCAGTCGTCTTCCTTCAATGCGGTGTATGCAACGTGTGACAGCCCGCCGGTCTGACAGATCAGATCCATCACCGCAGACGATACAAGGTACACATGGTTTAACGGCTGCTGTAAAACGGTTACATCCTCCGGTACATCCGCTGGCACCGGAACCCCTTTCGGAATAAGCAAAAAACGACCGTTGTCCACGATCGTAATCAGCTTATAAGCACCATATTGTTCTACTTCAAACTGATCGGCGCAGGATAACTCCATACGCCCATTGCAGTCTAAGTCTTTAAAACCTGCCGTTTCCGGAAATTGAAAAGTCAGGGTGTAATCAATCTCATGCGGCGTACTCATTGCCGTCGTATCACCGATCACATCCATCTCACATGGGATTCCATCAATTGGAAATGTGAATGTAGAGTTTCCACCTTCATTTTCATTGAGATATTTCTCCCCGTTCACGATCATGTAATCGTAATGCGTACTGCTCCATGTGATCGTCGCATATGCCACTCCATCCTTCACAGTAACTTTCGCCTGTGAATCCACAGTTGCTTTTCCGCTGCCGCCTTCTAATGTGACTTCCACCGTATATTCGCCATCCTCAGGAACTGAAACTTCTGTGCTGTCTGCCTGTTCTGCGGCATCATTTCCAGTCATGCTTTCTTCCGTTCCATCCTGATCTGCAGTTCCCTGCACATTTTCTTCTGCTGCCTGTGCATTTTTCTCTGTGGCTGTACCTGCCTCTCCCTGTACACTTTCCGCAGCTGTCTGACCAGCCCCGCCTTCTACTGCAGCGGCATTATTTTTTGCACCGCATCCCGTGAATATCTGCATGCACATCATTGCGGATAAGATTACTGCGGTCACTCTCTTTTTATTCATACAAATCTCCATTTATTAGTTATCTGTCTCCTGCGGATCAGAAACGCTTACTTTGTGATCGTACCACTCGCCTTTTGTGCCGAGGATTGCAAGATCAAATTCTTCATCTAATGCTTCTACCGGCACATCAAAACCATATACCTCGTCGGTGGTTCCATCACTGTATTTTACAGTATCCGTTGTCGGCTCTAAAATATCAGCACCGTCTTTTTTCGCATCATCTGCTGTTCCGACAAACAGATTTACAATTTTTTTTGAAACAAGGCTGATATGGATCGTCATTTTTCCGTTTTCTACGGTAAGGATACCACGTCCCTCATCTGCCTCATTTACATGAAACATGCTGCTGTCTGTATCAAACTTTGCGGTGTAAACACCATCCTCGAGAGTACCAACGGTACTCTCTGTGGTGGATGCTGACTCAAGGTTTCCAAGGGAATCAATTGCATCTTTTGTATGATCAATATAGATCTGCTGGATTGCTTCGATTCTTCCAAGTCCTGAAATCTGTGTATCAACGCTGTCAAAATATCCACTTGCTGTGAACTGGCTCTTCCAGGAATCTTCGTCGTCGCCTGCCATATCGTTGTTTGCATGATCTCCTGCAACAACCATAAGAGGTCTTAAAACAACTTTTGTATAACCGGCTTCTTTTACTGCCTCAATCACATTTTCACATGCTGTCTCTTCCGGTTCACCCTCAACAGTTCCGATAAATACATTATCATAGGAAAGATCTTTCATCTGTGCTGCCATCTGGCTGTAGCTTACCTTTGCAGAATGAGAAGTTCCATGTCCCATAAATACGAATGCTGTACCATCTTCTTTTGCTGCATCTAAAGAATCATATCCTGCTGTCTTTACTGCCTCTGCTGTAATTGCTTCTGCAACTTTTGCCTTATCCTCATTGATCACAGTTGCATCAGATCCTACTTCACCAAGCATTGGCTCTGCAACGGTAACTGTCTCAAATTTGTCTTTATAATTGTCAAGTGTCTCTACCAGCTCGTCATACTCTGCACCATGCATTAAGTGTGTCGGCTGAACAACAAGATTTTTTACTCCGTTGTCAACAGCTCTCTCTAATGCCTGATCCACATTATCAATCTTTTCGTCATCTCTTGCCTGTACATGGTTGATGATGATCTGTGCGGTAAATGCTCTTCTTACAGACCAGTCCGGATATGCTGCTTCCAGTGCTTTTTCGATTCCACTGATATCCTCGGCACGACTGTCGTTAAATGAGGTACCAAAACTTACTACAAGAAGTTCATTTTCTCCAATATTATCTTCATTTAACGGATCATCCTTTGAGGCATCTCCTGTATCTCTTCCGAAATAATCCGGATCTGCGTTCTCGCCGGAAACTAATTCCTTCTGTGCATCTGTCAATGCATCCCATGCCTCTTTTGCCTCTGCACACTGTGAGTCCGTATCATCATTTCTTGTCTGAACATAGATCGCATCGATCAGTTCTGCGACGTGATCGGCTGCCGCCTGATCGTCAACTTCCGTGCTCTCTACGGTTTCTGTTGCCTCTGTTTTCTCTGAAGATACTGTCTCAGAGGTTTTTGCTGTGTCTGTTGCTGCTGTGTTGCTTCCGCATCCGGCGACCATACCTGTTGCAAGCGCTAATGTGGTAAGTAACGCGATAGTTCTTTTCTTCATAATGCTCTCCTTATTATAATATAATGTATCGTTCATAGTACACAATGGAATTTTTCCACACAAAGAAACACTCCGCCTTATTTGAGGGCGGAGTAATAAGTCTGCATAAATAAGCTGACAATCTGACAGCCTACATTTACGGTACGACCAATTACTCGTGATCCGGGAAATATTTCCCTGTACCAGACAACTGGCAGGTTTCCTGGCTGAAAGATCATCACACAGATTCCGCCTTCCCAACATACTGCAAAGTACATCAGTGACTTATCTTTGGAATCTGCACTCCCTAATCACAGTGACGAGATCGTACAGGAATCGCACCTGTTTCCCTTTTAACCGACCTATTTTTAAAATGAAAAATATACTGTACTTTATGTACTGCTCCATTTCCCGGATAAAAACAGCCGGCACCAATTATCTTCTCTATGAAACTTTTAATATACTAGCATATCCACTACCTATTTACAACAACCACTTTTCTCTTGCAAATCATTCAAAATATGGTATACTAATCAAGTATTTGCAAAAACATATCTGGAGACGTATCGAAGTGGTCATAACGGGGCGCACTCGAAATGCGTTAGCCCTCCGGGGCACGAGGGTTCGAATCCCTCCGTCTCCGCTCTTCCAAAAGGAAACACAATTTGCTTTATATTCGTGTTTCCTTTTTCTTTTGACACTTTTTCGTTATTTCTCATAATTTTGCTTCTAAAGTACTATATTTTTTCGTAATTTATGTCTACCATTTTTTGTCAAAAAATAGTAAAATAAGTGTAATTAACCTATAGGAAAGGGAGCTTGATATCCATGAAAAGCAAAAGCGTAAAAAATTCACTGACACTAATGTGTCTTATGATTGTTCTTGTATCTGTCATAGTCATTGGCGGTATTTCAATTTCAAATATCAGCACTATGACTTCCACGGCAAACAAGAATTATGAAAATGCCAGGTTAGATGGGTACAATACTGAGATCAAAAGTCAGGTACAGTCTGTCATCGCTATTTTACAGGCAGAATACGACAAATCCCAAAACGGTGATCTGACTGAAGACGAAGCAAAAAAAGAAGCAGCAGAGATCGTCCGCAACATGCGTTACAGGGATGATGGAAGCGGCTATTTCTGGATCGATGATACCGACTACAACCTCATTATGCATCCGATCTTAACCGATCAGGAAGGTAATAACCGTTACGATCTGACAGATCAGAATGGCGTCAAGATCATTCAGGAGATCATGAAAGTCTCGACCGGTTCTGACGGCGGCGGCTTCAATGAATTTTATTTTACGAAAGCCGACGGTGTTACCGTAGCACCAAAGATCGCGTACTCTCAAATCTTTACCCCATGGAACTGGGTTGTTTCCACCGGTAACTATGTAGATGATATGGAAGCGGAAATGAATAGTTCCAAAAACGAAGTTCAGGCGAAATACCATACTATGATCACAGTCATAATCATAATTGATCTGATTTTTACAGTTATCGTATTCATTGCTTCCCGTATTTTCGGTAATACGATCTGCAAACCTTTGATCGAGATTCAGAATTTTGCAAACAGGATGTCGACCGGAGACCTGACTACCGGAGTCAATGTTTCAAGTAAAAATGAACTTGGAAAAACAGCCGGTGCACTTGATCTTGCACAGCAGGAGGTTGTCGGACTTATCTCCAACATTGATGGAGTTTCCTCTCATTTACAGTCCGCCGTTTCGGATTTCAAAAAGAATTTTGACAGCATGAACGAATCTATCCAGAACGTTTCGACTGCAATCAATGAAATTGCCCAAAACAGTAACTCTCAGGCAGCATCAACTTCAAGTGCCTCTGAAAATATTGCTGAGATTGCCGATGGCATCGCAGATACTTCCTCAGAAATGGAATCCCTTGATCAGAATGCACAGCTGATGCAGGATCGTTCCAATAAGTCCATGGAAACTTTACACAGACTGATTGATGTCAATTCTACAACCAAGACTGATATTGATTCTATGTATAACCAGACTGCCCAGACAAATGATTCCGTCAACAAGATCAGTCAGGCAGCTACCCTGATCAGCGAAATTGCATCCCAGACCAACCTGCTTTCCTTAAATGCTTCCATTGAGGCAGCAAGAGCCGGTGAAGCCGGACGTGGATTCGCGGTTGTTGCAGAAGAAATCGGCGGACTTGCCACCCAGTCTGCGCAGACGGTCAGTGAGATCAACAATATCATTAGTGAGTTAAGCCAGAACTCCGAAAAATCTATGGAGCTGATGAAGAAAATGAGTGAGGCTTCCGACGAACAGGTTGCAGCTCTTGAAAGCACACAGCAGATGTTTGAAGACTTAAAAGGTGCTCTCGATTCCTGTATGGCGTCCATCCAGACCATTACAGGAAAGATCAAGAATGTCAATTCTCAGCGTGAGCTTGTCACAGAGAGTATCGATACCCTGACACAGCTTGCAACCGACAATGCATCCTCCACAGAAGAAACTTCCGCAATGGCAACCGAGCTCGATGCCGTTGTCCGTAAATCTTCGGATCTGGTATCTGCTTTAGCAGATGATATTGAAAAACTTTCTGCAGATATGAAACAATTTAAGCTGTAAATCATATGAACGATATACAAATTAATATTTAATCCCAAAAAACCGTGCGGTAATTTTAATCCGCACGGTTTTTATAACTAAAAAGCAGAACTGCACCCGTGCAGCCCCAGCAGTAAAACGAGTGGAGCAGGCTCAATGCCGCTTCCTCTTAAGCAAAACATTTTTTGATCTGTTCTGTGATCTCACCGTCTATCCATCCCTTTTGCACCATATTTTCCAATATCTCACATGCTGCCTCGTGCGTCATTCCGGATTTATACGGTCTGCTCTCCGTCAGTGCCTGATAGATATCAATGCACGCCATGATACGTTCCTGCCTGTTTAGCTCGTCGGCAGTTTTACCGAACGGATACCCGGTGCCATCGAGTTTTTCATGGTGGAGCGCCGCCCAGTCACGGATATCTTCCATTCCTTCTGCCTGTGATAAGATCAGATATGTGTATCCCGCATGATTTTTCATTTTAGAAAACTCCTCGTCCGTCAGGCGTCCCGGTTTTTCTAAGATATCATTTCCGATTGCTGCTTTCCCGATATCGTGCAGTGCGCCTGCCAGGTACATTTTCAGCACCGTCTCCTCGTCATCACCGAGATATCTGGATAATCTGGCTGCATTTTCCGCAACACCGAGTGAATGGCGGCTTGTAAATTCGGATTTATAGTCGATGATCTTTGCAAACAGATTGGCAAAATTTTTGCACATTTCATCGCTTAAATCCCGCTTTTTTCTCGGAACAATATTCCACAGCCGTTCTTCTAAATCTGCATCTCCAAGACTCAAAAAATGTTCTTGCCCAAACACTTCCAAAAAAGTATCTACGCATGCAGTATCAAATTTTGTCCCTTTATTTTTCAAAAGATAATCTTTCGCGCGCTGCCACACGGCATCATCAAATACCGGCGTCCGGCAGAACGCATCTAAAATATCACACAGATGAATGATCCTTGCAAAAAGAGGGATCTCTTCCCACGTTTTTCCAAATGGTCCGCTTCCATCAGCATTTTCATGGTGATATAAAATCACATTTTTCACATCCGTCAGAAACGGGTACATTTTTAAGTTTTCCTCCCCGTAAATGCAGTGGATGCCAAGCTGCTTTGACGTTATATTTTCCGTATTATTTTTGTAAGGTCATTGTGAAATTCCTCATAAATATACTGCGTCAGCGCATTGTCGTGCAGCAGCGAACACGCCGCGAGATCCTGCAGGGCATCTCCTGTAATTCCCATTTTTTGTGCTGTGCATACGCTCATATATGCAACTCTTTTTCCATGTTTTGTCGCAACATGGGTCAGTTCCGCTTCGACACAGTCGAGTGCATAAGAGCATGCACCAAGCAGACCCATAATGTCTAATTCCATTTCCCATTCACTCTCTTTTTTATTTTTTTCTATCTTAGCACACTAAAATCACTTTTGATACCACAGAATTGCTTTTCATTTCAGAAAATTATTTCTGCGGGTGAACGCCGTTTTTCCACCGTGCTCTGACAGCATGAACGGCTCATTTTCCAGATTTTCAATTTCAATCTTTTCTTTTACGCAAAGCGGATGTGCCTCCGGCAGCACGACCATGTATTCATCCATTTTTGACATATCACTTTAGCAGCTTCTGCCACACACTCTCACTGTGACCGGCATCTTTCTCATACAAATTGATATACTCTCCCGCCGTGCTGTGATCCTTAAATGCCGGGTACAAAAAACCTCTCTCCGGCACGCCCGGCTCATACTCGCCCTCTAACGGACTGACCGCACAGATCAGATATTCGTACACTTCCTCTGAGCTCTCCTGCCATGCC
>ENA-OPXH01002193-OPXH01002193.1-human-gut-metagenome-genome-assembly--contig:-NODE-2193-length-11302-cov-4.740642_pt1 | contig 11302 bp, 11 predicted proteins | sample MGYA00241521_ERZ502034 | MGnify/ENA primary metagenome ERZ502034 (study PRJEB25962, sample SAMEA2042103) | human gut metagenome | biome: human gut; feature: human-associated habitat; material: faeces... | reverse complement strand
AATATTCGCATATCGTGAAGCTGACGCTCCACTTTTATGCTCATATCGGGGCGGGTCATTAAGCCATAAAACCACTCTTGTGCAAGCACATCGTGGTTTCAGGCTTTTGACCCTGGCATCATAGAATAATAAGAAAAGTTGACGGAAATGAGGAGAAATCATGGGGAAAAAATATATCATGGCATTGGATCAGGGAACCACAAGCTCCCGGTGTATTTTATTTGATCATGCGGGAAATATCTGTGGGATGGCACAGAAAGAGCTGACACAGATTTATCCGCAGCCGGGCTGGGTGGAGCAGAATCCGCGTGAAATATGGTCTACACAGTTATCTGTTTTGACAGAAGCTCTGGCTGTGACAGGAGCAATGCCGGAAGATATTGAAGGAATCGGAATTACAAATCAGCGTGAAACAACGATTGTGTGGAATCGTTTTACCGGAGTACCGGTATACAATGCGATTGTCTGGCAGTGTCGTCGAACGGCAGAACAGATTGATCGTCTGAAAGAGGAAAAATTTGATGAGCTGATCCGTGAGCGGACCGGACTGATCGCAGATGCATATTTTTCAGCGAGCAAGATTGCCTGGATTCTGGACAATGTCGAAGGTGCACGGGAACAGGCAGAGGAAGGAAACCTTTTATTTGGAACCGTGGACACCTGGCTGATCTGGAATCTGACCGGAGGCGCTGTGCATGTGACAGACTATTCCAACGCATCCAGAACAATGCTTTATGATATTCACAAATGCTGCTGGGATAAGGAAATCCTGGAAAAATTCAACATTCCGGAAAGTATGCTTCCGGAAGTAAAACCATCCAGCTATATCTATGGTTATACTGATCCGTCCGTGACAGGCGGAGAAATTCCGGTCTGCGGAGCTGCCGGAGATCAGCAGGCAGCTTTGTTTGGGCAGAGTTGTTTTGAAAAAGGGGAAGGAAAAATCACATACGGAACCGGATGTTTTCTTCTTATGAATACTGGAAATGAACCGATCACATCAAAAAATGGATTGTTGACGACATTGGCGGCGAGTGTCAGTGATGAGGTGGAATATGCATTGGAAGGAAGTGTATTTGTGGCAGGTGCGGCGATCCAGTGGCTGCGGGATGAGATGCGCATGATCAAAAGTGCGCGCCAGTCAGAAGAGTACGCAGATGAAGTACCGGATTGCAAGGGAGTTTATGTCGTTCCTGCTTTTACCGGAATGGGTGCACCATATTGGGATTCCTATGCACGGGGCACTATTGTAGGTGTGACCAGAGGATGTAAAAAAGAGCATTTTATCCGTGCAACGTTGGAGTCCATCGCTTATCAGGCTTATGATGTCATTGCCGCAATGGAAGAAGATGCCGGAGTTAAAATGACACATTTAAAAGTGGACGGTGGAGCCAGTGCGAATAATATGCTGATGAAATTCCAGGCAGATATCGCAGGAATCCGTGCAGAGCGCCCGAAATGCATTGAGACAACAGCACTTGGTGCGGCGTATCTGGCAGGATTGGCTGTAGGCTATTGGAGCAGCAAGGATGAAATTCGCAAAAACTGGAATCTTGGCCGTACGTTTGAACCCACCATGGAGGAAACAGAGCGTGCGAAACTGCTGAAAGGCTGGCACCGCGCAGTGCGTTGTGCACTTGCATGGTCTCAGGATGAAGAATGAAATTGTAATTTCTGATGTATTCGTTTTTCCAAAGAACAGAAAAAATGTCTTTATATCCTATGGATTTTCATGTATAATGATAAGGTTGAGTGATAATCCATAAAACAGGAGGAACTATACATATTATGAAAAAAGTAGAAGATTACGTGAGAAGTATCCCGGATTTTCCGGAACCGGGAATTATTTTCCGCGATATAACAACCGTTTTACAGGATCCGGACGGACTGAAACTTGCGATTGACGGATTAAAGGAGCGTCTGGATGGCGTAGATTTTGATGTGGTAGTTGGAGCAGAATCCAGAGGATTTATCTTTGGAGCACCGCTGGCTTACGAATTTGGCAAAGGTTTTGTGCCGGTTCGTAAAAAAGGAAAACTTCCATGCGAGACAGTTTGTGCCAAATATGATCTTGAGTACGGTTCTGCTGAGATTGAGATGCACAAAGATTCCATCAAACCGGGTCAGAAAGTTGTCGTAGTAGACGATCTGATCGCAACCGGCGGAACCATTGAGGCTGCCATCAAACTGATCGAGAGCCTTGGCGGAGAAGTTGTCAAAGTATTATTCCTGATGGAGCTGGCTGGATTAAACGGTCGTGAGAAACTGAAAGGTTACGACGTAGAGTCTGTCATTACTTATCCGGGTAACTAGGATTGGGGTAGAGAGAGTCTCTGCCCAGAGTTTATCCTTATAAAAACAAGAGAAATCGTTAATTAAAAAGCTTTCTGACCAGAAAAATCATGATTGAATGATAGGTTCTGTCAGAAAGTTTTTTGTATTTATGCATCATAATATTTTTTCACAAACGTAATAAAATTTTGCATCTGCGTCGTCAGATAGCGTCCTTTTTTCCATACAATACCAATATCCGTTTTCATTGGCGGCTCCATAGGTATGGCCTTGTATTTCGGCAGTCCTGCGGTAATGCAGCTATAAAGAAAACATCCCACTGTCCCGGAGCGAATAAAATTAATCATGGTATAGAGCTGGTTTCCCTGCATGATAATATTCGGATGGACATTTCCGAAATCAAAGCGGGTGCGTAAAATGGCATTCTGTACAGAATCTTTATTAAACAAAATAACATTCTGATGATCCAGATCAGCAGCTTTGATAGAAGTATGATTTGCCAGTGGGTGTTCCGGGGATACACAGAACACAAGCTGGTCGTGAATAAGTACATGGCTGTTCAGCTGGTCGATGTTATACATTTCCATATTGACGAGAGCCAGATCCAGTTTATCTTCCAGAACCAGATCGCAGGCACGTACAGAACCATATTCCTCCAGGGATACAAGAGCATCTGGATATTTGGAACGGTAAGCATCAATGAGTCCCGGAAAGAAAAAACTGCTGAGCACCGGAGGAATGCCGACGTGGATCGGATTTTGCTGAATCCGGCTGCCGTTCAATTCAAATTGCATATCTTTGCAGTACTGCAGAATGTAGTCAGCTTTCTTATAAAACAGTGCGCCGTCTTCCGTCAGGGTGAGCCGGTTGTTGAATCGTGTAAAAAGTGTGATGCCAAATTCAGCCTCCAGTTCCCGGATAGCCAGTGAAATGGCCGGCTGCGTCACAAACAGCTGATTTGCAGCAGCGGTGATGCTGTGGCATCTGCATGTTTCACAAAAATATTTTAACTGATTTAAGGTCATAAAAATTCTCCTTTCGTCGAAGCTGCTTTCCGTCATAAATTCACCACTGATGAATGATCAGATGAATTCAATAACTTCCTTTTGCTTAAAGTATACTATAAATTTTATTTATGGCAAGTTAAAATTCATTAAATAGACAAATGAATATACCTGATTTACAATACAGATATCAAATAAAGAGAACGGCCGATTCACAATTCTTTACAGGGAGGGTGAAAAATGTCAGCATCGACAATAACAATTTTATTTCTGATATTTGCGATTGTCAGCTTTATATTAGAAAAGATTCCACTGGGGCTTACCGCTACGATTGTAGCAATCGGATTAAATGTGACCGGGGTTCTGGACGCTTCCCAGACATTCAGCGGATATGTAAACAGCAACGTGATTCTGTGCGTTGGAATGTTTGTAGTAGGACAGGCACTTTTTGAAACCGGCATGGCAAACAAGATTGGTGGGGTGGTGACCAGATTTGCAAAAAATGAAAAAATCCTGATGGTTGCCATTATGGTGATCGTAGGAGTTATGTCAGGATTCCTGTCAAATACAGGGACCGCAGCAGTATTGATCCCAGTTGTCTGTGGAATTGCAGACGAATCCGGATATTCCAGAAGCCGCCTGCTCATGCCACTGGTATTTGCAGCAGCACTTGGCGGAAACCTCTCCATTATCGGAGCACCGGGAAATCTGATGGGTGTGGATGCCCTGCAGAATCTTGGTGAAGAAACCGGATTTTTTATGTATGCGCCGATCGGAATCCCAATGCTTCTGGCAGGTATCGTTTATTTTGTTTTCATCGGATACCGCCTGCTTCCGAAGACTTCTGCAAAAAGTGTGGCAGAAGTGGCAGAGACAAAACCGGATTCCAGTCATGTGCCAAAGTGGAAACAGATTACGTCTCTGGTAGTGCTGATCGCGGTTATTTTAGCAATGATCTTTGAAAAACAGATTGGTATTCCCATTCAGGTATCTGCCTGTATCGGAGCCTGTGTGGTTGTACTGACAGGCGTTATTTCCGGAAAAGCTGCATTGAAATCCATAGATTTAAAAGTAGTTCTCCTCTTCGGTGGTTCCCTGGCGCTTGCCAATGCGTTGGATACCTCAGGTGCCGGAACCATGATCGCGGACACGATCGTAGGATTCCTTGGAAAAAATCCAAGTCCGATGATATTACTGCTTGTCATATTTGTAGTGTCCTGTGTCCTGACAAACTTTATGTCAAACACAGCAACCACAGCGCTGATGGTTCCAATCGCGGTATCTATGTCAGATATCCTTGGGGCAGATCCAAGAGCAGTGGTTATTGCAACGGTAATTGCAGCATCCTGCGCTTACGCAACACCAATCGGAATGCCTGCAAATACCATGGTAGTCGGACTTGGCGGTTATACCTTTAAGGATTATGTGAAATCAGGTTTGCCGCTGATCCTTGTATCCTTTGCGTTATGTATGATTTTGTTACCAATTTTATTCCCATTTTATCATTAAAAAGCTGCTGTATAAGCGGCGAAGCTAGTATTAAAGTTTAAAGTAAAAATTGCTGGAGGTGCGATTCAATGAAAGAAAAAGAAATCAAGAGATTAACAGACATGGTAGCCGACTTTGTCGGACATATCGGAAAAAAGCTGCCGGATGATGTTGTGGCAAAATTAGAGGAGCTTGGCTCCAAAGAAGATGCGGCACTGCCGAAAGTATTATATGAAACCATGACAAAAAATCAGGGACTGGCAGTAGAACTTGACCGTCCGAGCTGTCAGGATACCGGTGTCCTTCAGTTCTGGCTCAAATGCGGAACAAATTTCCCGTACATCAATGAGCTGGAAGCTCTGCTGACAGATGCGGTTGTGCAGGCAACATTTGCCACACCACTTCGCCACAATTCTGTACAGACGTTTGACGAGTACAACACAAAGAAAAATGTCGGAAAAGGAACACCGACGGTATGGTGGGATATTGTCCCAAATAACGACCAGTGTGAGATTTATGCTTACATGGCAGGTGGCGGATGTACTCTTCCGGGTAAAGCAATGGTACTGATGCCGGGTGCAGGGTATGAAGGAATCACCGATTTTGTACTGGATCAGATGACTACTTATGGATTAAATGCCTGCCCGCCGCTTCTGGTTGGTGTCGGTGTCGGAACTTCCGTAGAGACTGCAGCATTAAATTCTAAAAAGGCGCTGATGAGACCGATTGGTTCCCACAATGACAATGCAAATGCAGCAAAAATGGAGCAGCTTTTAGAGGATGGAATCAATGCTATTGGCCTTGGACCGCAGGGTATGGGCGGAAAATATTCTGTCATGGGTGTAAATATTGAGAATACAGCACGTCATCCGTCTACTATCGGTGTTGCTGTAAACGTAGGATGCTGGTCACACCGTCGTGGTCACATTGTGATCGACAAAGATCTGAACGTAGTCTGTGATACACATTCTACCTGGAAATTTGAGTAAAAAGTAACGGCTTTCCTTTCTAGATGTATGATTGGCGAAACGTGAAAGCTATGCAAATATTTCGTGAAAAAGGAGAATAAAAAGATGATTGAAATCAGAGGCGATAAAAAAGTATTAGTTACTCCTGTAAGCAAGGAGGATCTGGCAGATATTAAAATCGGTGACATTGTATGGCTGGACGGCGATCTGATGACCTGTCGAGACGTGGCACACCGCAGACTGGTGGAATACGGCAGAGAACTTCCATATGATATCAGAAACAAAGCAATTTTCCATGCAGGACCGATTGTGCGAAAAATTGAAGGAACCGAGGATGATTATGAGATGGTATCCGTTGGACCGACCACTTCCATGCGTATGGAAAAATTCGAGTACGAATTTACCGAGCAGACCGGTGTCCGAGTGATTGTTGGCAAAGGCGGTATGGGACCGAATACCGAGCGCGCATGTAAAGAATTTGGTGCCATCCACTGTGTATTCCCGGCAGGCTGTGCCGTTGTGGCAGCTACTGAAGTGCAGTACATTGCGGAGCATCACTGGGATGAACTTGGAATGCCGGAAACACTCTGGTGCTGTAAGGTCAAAGAATTTGGCCCGCTCATCGTATCCATTGATGCAAACGGACGCAATTTATTCGAAGAACAGAAAGTTATTTATAATGAAAGAAAAGAAGCTGCAAAGCAGAAGATTTATCCGGAAGTAAAATTCATCAAATAAAAATCCATGCATATAGAAGATCGTTTATGCTGAGCAGATCCATTCGGTTGCAAAACTGAGTACTCCATAGAATTACAGGATGCGCACCATGTATAGCAGGCATGGTGCGCATTCTTTTGACAGGAAATCACATTGAAAATCCTTTTAAATTTCTGATTCCGAAAAGGAATATCTTCATAACAAGAATGATTTTTACAAAATAGTGGAACCGGTGTTTTAATAGTAATAAAGAATAAGGCAGAATTATTCAAGTCGAACGCACGTGAGACTTGGTGCGTGATTCTGGTCAGCGAAAGCTGACATATTCTTCTCAGAATCACTGCACATCCTCGCGGAGCGTTTATCTCAGTCGGAGATTGTACTCCCACTGAGAAAGACTTGTTATTACTCACCACTTGCAGAAGTGGGAGTCTTCTCGACTGAGATAAAAAATTATATTTTTTGCAGTTAGAAAAGGAAATGCGAAGTATTTTGTATACTTTGCATAGAATACAAGTGAATATGCCAAGGAAATGCAAAAAAATGAATAGGCAAACAGGAACATTTTTCTTGAATTTTTGTAAAAAATGAAGTAGAATGAATCTGGTATGTTAATAAAATAACAATCTCAAGGAGGTATGAGGCAATATGGCAGAATGTTTAGCGTTAGAGCGAATCAACCGTCTGTTAGATGAAGGTAGTTTCGTAGAGGTTGGCGCATTAGTTTCCGCCCGCACAACAGATTTTACCGTAAATGACCAGTCTGCACCATCCGATGGTGTTATCACAGGATACGGACAGATTGAGGGCAATCCGGTGTATGTATATAGTCAGAACCGTGATGTGCTGAACGGAACGATGGGTGAGATGCACGCAAAGAAAATTGCAAAATTATATGATATGGCTGATAAGGCAGCAGCTCCGGTGATCGGACTGTTAGACTGCGGCGGTTTTCGTCTGCAGGAATCTGTAGATGCACTGGACAGCTTTGGATGTGTCCTTGCAAAGCAGGCTGAGTATGCGGACAGTGTACTTCAGATCAGCGCAGTAATGGGTAACTGTGCAGGTGGTATGACACTGATTCCGGCCATGAGTGATTTTGCATTTATGACAAAAGAAGCACAGATGTATGTGAATGCACCGCATACCATTCAGGATAATAAAAAACTTTCCCGCGAGTTTGATTCTGCAAAATATCAGGCGGCAGTTTCCGGACAGGCAGAAGTACTGGAGAGCGAAGAGGCTGTTCTGACAAAAATCCGTGAGCTGGTAGTAATGCTCATTGATGAAGAATATGGACGTTGTGGAGAGGATGATCTGAATCGTTACATTTCTGATAAAACATGTGCCATGAAAGATGCACGTGCATTGTTAGCTGAGTGTGCAGACGATAAATTCCTGGAGATCCGCCCGGATTACGCACCGGAGATGGTGACAGGATTCCTTACATTAAATGGAATTTTAGTTGGTGCAGTGGCAAATGCCGATGCACTTTATGATGAAAAAGGTGAGAAGACGGCAGATCTGGCTGACGGTCTTACAGTAGACGGATGTGAGAAAGCAGCAGCTTTCGTCGCATTCTGTAACGATTGCGAGATTCCGCTTCTGACTGTGACAGCAGCAGATGGATTTGCGGCAGTAGAGCAGACAGAAAAAGGTCTTCCACAGGCAATCGCAAAACTGGTAAAAGCTTATCACGACGGCGGTTTCAACAGTAAAGTAAACCTGATCATGGGCGATACTTACGGCAGTGCTTATGTGGCTATGGGCGCAAGAAGCATCAGTGATGCCGATATGGTATTTGCATGGGATGATGCTAAAGTAGGTATGATGGAAGCTGAAAAAGCAGCAAATATCTTATTTGCAGCTGAAGGAGAGAAAGCAACTGAAAAACAGGCAGCTGCTTATGAAGGAAAACAGAATGCCGTAACTTCCGCAGCAGCAAGAGGCAGCGTGGATGCAGTCATCGCTCCGGCACAGACAAGAAAACATCTGATCATGGCATTTTCCATGCTGTAAAAGAAAGGAAGATAGTGAAGATGAGAAAGAATATCAAAGGGATTGCGGCAGGCAGTCTCGGACTTCTGGCTTTACAGCTTCCGGGAATGACCGTATTTGCGCAGGCAGCAGACAGAAAAGCCCGGCTGGCAAATGCATTACAGAATACAGTCCTTGGTATGGGAACGGTATTCGTTATGCTGATCGCAATTGCGCTGATCATTTATTGTTTCAAGATCATTCCTGTAATCCAGGAAAAATTTGCCAAAAAAGCAGAACCGACAGCAGAAGCACCAAAGACAGTACCAGTTGTTGCAGCTCCTGTACAGGAAACGGATGATCTGGAGCTGGTCGCTGTTATCGCAGCCGCGATCGCAGCAAGTGAGAATGTACCGGTAGACAGTTTCAGAGTCCGTACGATCAAGAGACGCTAATCACACCATTTTGTTTAAGGAGAATAGAAAAATGAAAAATTATACAATTACCGTAAACGGAAACGTATATGATGTAACCGTAGAAGAAAATACAAATGGCGCTCCGGCAGCAGCACCGGCTCCGAGAGCAGCAGCACCGGCACCGGCTCCGGCAGCAAAACCGGCAGCTGCAGGCACAGCAGGAAGCATTTCCATTACTGCAGGTGCAGCAGGTAAAGTTGTTGATGTTGTAGCAGCACCGGGCACAGCCGTAAAGAAAGGTGATCCTGTCGTTGTACTTGAGATCATGAAAATGGAGACACCAGTTGTTGCACCACAGGATGGCACTGTTGCCAGTGTGGATGTAGCAAAAGGTGAGACAGTAGAATCAGGAGCAGTACTTGCTACTATGAACGCATAAGACAGGAGGTAGACATGTCAGGTAATATAGCAGAGACATTGGGCAATCTCGTGCATCAGACCGCGTTCTTCAATCTGACCTGGGGAAACTATCTGATGATCGCCGTTGCCTGTGTGTTCTTATATTTAGCAATCAAAAAGGGATATGAGCCGTTACTGCTGGTACCGATCGCGTTTGGTATGCTTCTGGTAAATATTTATCCGGATATCATGATTTCTCCGGAAAATGCAAGCAACGGTGTCGGAGGTTTGTTGCACTACTTCTTCAAACTGGATGAGTGGTCCATTCTTCCGTCCCTGATTTTCCTTGGTGTCGGCGCACTGACGGATTTCCGTCCGTTGATCGCAAACCCGATCAGTTTTCTCTTGGGAGCAGCCGCACAGTTCGGTATTTTTGCCGCATATCTGCTGGCTATCGTATTCGGTTTTTCCGATGCAGCAGCTGCAGCAGTATCCATCATCGGTGGAGCAGATGGACCGACTTCCATCTTCCTGGCCGGAAAATTACATCAAAATGACTTGATGGGTCCGATCGCCGTGGCGGCGTATTCCTATATGTCATTAGTACCGATCATCCAGCCGCCGATCATGAAACTTCTTACGACGGAGAAAGAACGTAAGATCAAGATGGAGCAGCTTCGTCCGGTATCAAAATTAGAGAGAATTCTTTTCCCGATCATTGTAACGATCGTTGTTTGTACGATTCTTCCGACGACAGCTCCTCTTGTAGGTATGCTTATGCTCGGAAACTTGTTTAAAGAGTCCGGTGTTGTAAGACAGCTTACAGAGACCGCTTCTAATGCGTTGATGTATATCGTTGTAATTTTGCTCGGAACATCTGTGGGAGCGACAACAAGCGCTGAGGCGTTCTTGAATTGGGATACTTTAAAAATCGTTGCTCTCGGACTGATTGCATTTGCGTTCGGTACAGCGGCGGGAGTGTTGTTCGGTAAAATCATGTGCTGGGCAACGAAAGGAAAAGTCAATCCGCTGATTGGGTCTGCGGGCGTATCTGCAGTTCCTATGGCGGCGCGTGTTTCCCAGAAAGTTGGAGCCGAGGCTGATCCGACTAACTTCTTATTGATGCATGCGATGGGTCCGAATGTCGCGGGTGTTATCGGTACTGCGGTTGCAGCCGGTACGTTCATGGCAATCTTTGGGGTATAACGGTATAACATTTTGACAATTATAGGAGGATTATAACTATGGCAGAGATAGAAAAGAGGCCAGTGAAGATTGTGGAAACCGTCCTTCGTGACGCCCACCAGTCTTTGCTCGCAACCAGAATGTCCACAGAGCAGATGCTGCCCATTATTGATAAGATGGACAAGGTAGGACTTGAAGGCGTAAGAAAAGAGCTTGAAGATAAGGAATTCGACAAGGCTGCTGTTGATAAGTTTACAGATTTCTTATCAGGTGTTGATAACCCACAGGAGATTACACTTGAGTCAGTAAAGGATATTCTTGTTGACAAGGCTCCTGCTGAAAGTCTTGAGTATATTATGAATTCAGTTAATGCACTTTGTAATGGTGAGTTTGATGTTGTCACAGAAGATGAAAATGGATATGTATTTTATGAAGTAAAGTTTAAAAAGACACCTGTGACAGATGAAATAATAGAAAAAGAAATAAGTCAGGTGGAGGCGACAGGACTTAATTGTTACAAATATGCATTCATTTCAAGGTCGGGCTTTGACTGCCAGCATAGGGATAATGTAAAGCTTATTGCGCTTGATGAAATGTTTGAATAAAATGTATTCTTAAATGAACAAAAAATATACAGAATTAATTATCTTTAACTAGTAATTAATTCTGTATATTTGTATATTTAATTACTTCTTTAGCGGCTTTATAATCTAAATAAGAAACAGCATTTGTTATTGAAAGGCTTGTTGTAATTGTTAATGCACTATTTCCTAAATGAATTCTTATACTCTCTGGACATTTCAAAAAGCTCATTGACATACCCTGGAGTTTTGTTATCAATATTATTCTTAATCTC
>ENA-OPXH01002192-OPXH01002192.1-human-gut-metagenome-genome-assembly--contig:-NODE-2192-length-11307-cov-2.106026_pt1 | contig 11307 bp, 4 predicted proteins | sample MGYA00241521_ERZ502034 | MGnify/ENA primary metagenome ERZ502034 (study PRJEB25962, sample SAMEA2042103) | human gut metagenome | biome: human gut; feature: human-associated habitat; material: faeces... | reverse complement strand
GTGTTGAAAGTATTGAAAGAACAAACAGGCGTGCACTTTATGTATAATACTCAGGAGGTGAATGTCGGGACGAAAGTCTCTGTATCCCTGAACGAAGCCCGGTTAGAGGAGGCCTTACAATCGATCTTTCAGGGGTTACCTTATCGTTACAATCAGGTCGAGGACTATATTTTAATTACTCCGAAAAAAGAATCGGAAACCCAGCAGACCGATATGCGGACAGTGAAAGGAAAAGTAGTGGATTCTAAAGGAGAACCGCTACCCGGAGTATCTGTGGTGGTAAAAAATACAACAGCCGGAGTAGCAACGGATATAGAGGGAAAATTCGAGATCCGTTTGAATTCGAGAGAAGAGATCTTAGTGTTTTCTTTTGTGGGAATGCGTACACAGGAAGTGAAAGCGAATAAAGATAACCTCTATGTCGTGATGGAGAGTGTGGCCGAATTGATGCAGGAAGTGATCGTGAAGACCGGTTACCAGAATATCGAGAAACGTAAGCTTTCTTCTTCCGTCTTTACTATCGATGGTGATTTGGTGCGGGAAGGAGCTGCTTTGGGGTTGGATAATATGTTGCAGGGAAAAATTCCGGGAATGAATGTTATGGGATCTTCTTCGACTCCCGGAGCTGCAACGAAAATCAGAATCCGCGGATCTTCGACGATTTCAGGTAACCGCGAACCCTTGTGGGTAGTCGATGGATTTATTCTGGAAGATCCCGTACAGATCAGTGCCGAAGAATTGAATAGCCTCGATAACGTAAACCTCATCGGAAATGCGATTTCTTCGCTGAATCCACAGGATATCGAACGGATAGACGTTTTGAAAGATGCTTCGGCTACCGCTATTTATGGGGTAAAAGCTGCCAATGGAGTTATCGTCATTACCACTAAGAAAGGAAAAATCGGGAAGCCCCGGGTGAGGTATTCAATGAATTTATCGGTCAATGAACGACCGGAATACGACGGGCTCTACCGGATGAATTCGAAGGACCGGATCGAGGTATCCAAGGAAATCGAACAGAGGGGATTGTCGTTCGGTACTCCTCCGGCCAGGGTTTCTTATGAAGGTGCTTTGCTGGACCTGTACGACCGGACCATTACTTATGAAGAGTTTCAGAAGAAAGTGAAAAGACTGGAAGAAGTGAATACCGATTGGTTCGATATCATTTACCGGACCTCTTTTTCACAAAAACATAATGTTTCTATTTCAGGTGCTAACGATAAGGTAAATTATTATTTTTCAGGTGGTTTACAGCATATCCCCGCTACGGTGAGAGGTACCGGTGTAAAACAGTTCAACGGCCTGATGAAACTGGGAGTGAATCTGCTTTCCAATCTGAAAATGGAGTTGCAGATGAGAGCGTCGACCGACGATAAGGATTACCTGCATTCTTCTTTGTCTCCTTATCAGTATGCCTATAATACTTCCCGTGCGATACCCTGTTATAATGAGGACGGTACGTTGGCTTATTACAACAAGACGCAGGGCTATGAATTCCCGCTACAATACAATGTGGTGAACGAAATGCAACATACGGGGATGAATATCGAGGGGACGACGTTGAATTTCAATGCTAATTTACTATGGGAGATTATTCCTGGATTAAGATTAACCGGCGCCTTGAGTTATAATCGGTCGAATACCGATCAAAAAGAATGGTTCGACGAACAATCTTACGCGGCTGCTCAGCTCAGAAATTATAATTACGGACTGGAATTGCCCGATAGTGACATTTGGCGTGAACAGCAATGTAAGTTGCCTTACGGGGGAGAACTGGTGAATACGGATACCCGGAATACTTCTTATACTGCAAGGGCACAAGTGGATTATTCTTTTCAATTTCTGGAAGATCATCAGATCACGGTGGTTGCCGGTACGGAGGCACGTTCGTCTAAATACAAAGGATTGAAATCGACGGAATACGGTTATTTGCCCGACCGGGGAGAAAAATTTGTAGAGATCGACCCGGTGCAGTGGCCGAAATATGGTGATCTGATGAAAAGTCATCCGAATGTGATCACCAATACCCTGACCAATGTGATGTCATGGTATGGAACATTCACTTACGACTATATGAACCGCTATATCGTCAATTTCAATATCCGGGCCGACGGTTCCAATAAGTTCGGACAGGATAAGAGTAACCGTTTTTTACCGATCTGGTCGGTCTCGGGCCGATGGAATCTGCACGAAGAAGCCTTCCTGAAAGAAGTGATGTGGATGAATATGTTTGCTTTCCGGGGATCATACGGTATTCAGGGGAATGTCTCACCCGATCAGACACCGAATTTGTTGATCCAGCTGGGATCCTTCGATCCGATTTCGAAACAGTATATTTCAAAGTTATCGAAGCTGCCCAATCCGCAATTGCGCTGGGAAAAGACGACTTCGTGGAACTTCGGGGTGGATTTCGCTTTCCTCGATAACCGATTGAACGGTAGTGTAGAAGTATACCGGAAGAAAGGGAAAGATCAGATCATTTCCAAAGAAGTGGCTTCGACGACCGGGAGTACGACTATGCAGCTGAATGCCGGAAACCTGGAAAATAAAGGGTATGAAATCGTGTTGAATGTAGTGCCGGTGAAAACGAAAGATATTACCTGGGCACTGAATATCAATGGGGCCCGGAATATCAATAAGGTAACGAAATCCGGGATTACGACGGATTACGGATACAAGGAATATCTCGATGGATCGGCTGTTATTCCGGGAGAAGCCCTGAATACTTTTTATTCTTATAAATATGATCGGTTGGATGCTAACGGCTTGCCTACTTTTAAAGATATCGAAGAAACCGACGGTATCACCCAAACGGAGATGTTTGCTAAGGTTTTCGCCTATTCGGGTACCCGTATACCGGATATTACCGGTGGGTTCGGTACGGATATCTCGTATAAGAATTTAGCTATCGGAGGATTTTTTTCTTATAGTTTGGGGACTAAGATCCGGCTGAACAACTTGTATAATGATTCCGGACAGCGGCTTCCGCAGCCTCAGCAAAATATGAATCAGGCGTTTGTGAACCGGTGGAAACAACCCGGTGATGAAAACCGTACGGATATTCCGGTATTGACGACCGATCCGCTGGATATGTACGGATTGGGGATCGACCGGAAAATCAAGATTGCCGATAATGGCTGGGAGATGTACAATAAGAGCGATCTACGGGTGGCTTCAGGGAATTATCTGCGCTTAAAAAACTTGTATGTGCGATATAATTTCAGCGATAGAATCTGTCATAAGATCCGGGCCCAAATGATCAGTGTGCGCTTCGAGGCGACTAACCTCTGGTTACTGGCCGATAAAAAATTGAAAGGACAGGATCCGGAACAGGTGACTTTGGGAGGAGTTTCTACACCTCCGACTTCTTCATATACTTTGGGATTAGATATCACTTTTTAAATAGCAGACTATGAAACGATATATAAGATTATTAGGGGTATTACTGATATTGTTTTCCTCTTGCTCTGATTTTTTGGAAGAGAAATCACAGGATTTGATTATTCCGAAGTCGGTCAAAGATTACCGGGAGTTCCTTTTCGGTGAGGCCTATATCCGGGATGAAACCCAGATACATACTTACCTGGACATCATGACGGACGATGTGAAAGAAAATATCAAGGGTAGTTTTCTGGGGGGAGATACCCGGGCCAGCGGTTATGGCTACTATACCTGGCAGGGAGGCCGATCCGGAGCAGACGGTTTCCGGAGCGATCAGTGAAGATAAGGCTTGGGAGACATATTATCATTCTATCCTGATCTGTAACATTACGCTGGATAATATCGGGGATATCAGCGGATCGAAGGCCGAGAAAGAAGACTTGAAGGCAGAAGCTTATGCTTTGCGGGCTTATTGTTATTTTATGCTGGTGAATTTGTATGGACAACCTTATAATCAGGCGACGGCCGAAACGGATCTCGGAGTTCCGGTCAACGATGTGGTAGGGATGGAAGACCGGAAGTTTGTCCGGGAGAGTGTGGCTGAAATCTATCGGCAGATAGAAAGCGATCTGAAAGAAGCGATTACTTGTTTCAAAGCCTCCAACCTGACGAAGACCTGTTTCCGCTGGAACCTGCCGGCTACGTATTTGTTGGCTTCCCGGGTGAGCTTGTATAAGAAAGAGTATGATAAAGCCATCGAATATGCGACGTATGTGATCGCTGCACAACCTCAGCTCTATGATTTGTCGGCAATGAGCGACGATGATTATTTTCTGAATGAAAAGAATCCTGAGATATTGTTTACTTATGGCTATTATCTGGTGAGTTATTATGCCTGGCTGGCCAAATGTAATTTCCCGATTTCCGACGATCTTCAGGCATTATACGGGGATAACGACTGGAGATTGACGCATTTCTTCTACAAACGGGGAGCTGTTTATACGGCCCAAAAATCGGAAACTTCGGGAACTACCGGCATATACGGATATGCTTTCCGGACAGCGGAAGCCTACCTGAACCGGGCAGAGGCTTATGCCGAGAAAGGAGATAAAGACAAAGCTTTACAGGATCTGAAAACCATTCGGGAAAAACGCCTGAAAGTGTACGAAGAGGTACAAGCGGTGACTAAAGAAGACGTCATCCGGAGGGTAAGGGAAGAAAGACGGCGGGAACTCAGCTTCGAATTTCATCGCTGGTTCGACCTGAGGCGTTGGGACCGGCCCCGGATAGAGCATACCTTTACACCCGATATCAAGCAACCCGATGTCGTTGAAAAATATGTACTCGAAAAAGACGATCCGGCCTATACCTTGCCTTTACCCCGGTCGGTAGTGGAATATGATCCGACACTGGTCGACAATCCCCGTCCACAACGGGAGAATCAGAATGTTACCGGAGAAAATTGATCATATGAGTCTCGACAATGAAACCTTTAACTTAAAACGATAATTGTTATGAAAACTAGATGGTTGATATATATTCTGTTAGGTGTTTTCCTGAGTTCCTGTTATAAAGAGGAGAATATCGAGGGAGAAGAAGACGAGCCCAAGTACAAGGTGGAAGATAGTGAAGACCCCCTGGATCACTTTATTTATGGGTTTTATCATGACTACGGTGTATTTATTTTATATGATTATGAGGAAGTCGATTATCGATGGAATATGAGTACCGTATTGGATGTGGAATTGATAAAACAAACGGATAAGGTTACTTTGAACGAAGGTTTGGCCTATTTGGACAACGTTTTGTTCCAATATTATACCGATGATTTTAAAAAACATTATTTCCCCTTCAAGATTTTACTGGCCGATTCAGTGCAAGTGCTTAAAAATGGTGTATGGTACCCGGATGAACCGGCGACAGCAGGCTTGAGTTTTCTGGGAATCGGTCGAATCCGTAACGGGATAGGTGAGATTCCGGCCGATAGCCTGTTTGAATTGAGAGGAAAGGTACAGGCTGCTTTCTGGGCGAATTTTTTATACAATAATGAAATGATGGATCTTCCCGAAGCTTTCTGGAATATCAGCGAGGATTATTACGGGGGAAATCTGAAGTTGGTGGATGGGAATAGCGGGCTCAAACCCGATGAGATCGATATGAAGAAATATGGATTCTGGGACCGTGACCGGACGGCCGATAATGGGACCAACTACTGTATGGCTCCTAACAAAACGCTGGATATCAATCAATTTATCGATATGGTTACGACCCATACAACCGCGGAAATGGAGGCATTGATCGCTCCGTACGATCGGCTGAAAGATAAATACCATTTATTGGTAAATCAACTGAAAGAAGTGTATGGAGTGGATATTCAGGCAATAGGAAATGATCAATATTAATAAAACGAGAAGTATGAAAAACAGATTTTTTTATTTCGTGATTCTTTTATTGGCTGTATGTTTATCGGCCAATGCCAATGATTTTAAGAAGAAACGTAAAAAGCAAGAGACGACTCCGGCTTTGGCCGACGCCTTGAAGAAAGAAAAAACGGAGGACAAAAGCTATGATAAGGTGATTACTAAAGAAGCCCGCACGAAGAAGGGACTGATCACCTTACATATGGTGAAAAGTACATTCTATATGGAAATACCGGTGAAGTTGATGGGAAAACCGATGTTGTTCGCCGGTAGGGTGGCGGAGATCAGCGACAATAAGGATGTGGTGGCCGGACAGATGCCTCAGGATCCGATGCTGGTGGAATGGAGCTGCGATGAGGAAAAAGTCTATCTCCATAATGTGATCAGTAGATCGGTATGTGATGAAAACGAACCGATTGCAATATCTATGGAACGGAACAATCTGAAACCGGTCATCCGGGCTTTTCCGATCAAAGCATTCAGTAAAGATTCGAGTGCGATGGTGATCGATGCCACTAAATTGTTTTGTGCCGACGAACGGCCGGTAAGTCCTTTTATTCCTGCCTCTCCCTTCGATGCTTTGTTCGGTATGAAAAAGATGAAAGGGGTTTTTAAGGCCGATCTGTCGTCGATCCTCGATTTCAAGGCTTTCCCGCAGAATATTTCTGTAAAAAGCCGGGTGGCCTATACGGTCAACGGTACTCCTTTTACGGCTGTCGTCCATTTGTCGATGATACAGCTGCCGGATGAGCCGATGCGGCCTCGTTTACTCGATCCCCGGATGGGGTATTTCTCCGATCGGAAAGTGTTGTATTCCACCGAAAAAGATCAGAGCGAGAAGATCGCTTATGTCAATCGCTGGCGTTTGGAACCTAAACCCGAAGAACTGGAACGGTATAAAAAAGGGGAATTGGTAGAGCCGGCTAAACCGATTGTTTTTTATGTGGATAACGCCCTGCCGGCTAAATGGAAAAAATATATCAAATTGGGTATCGAGGACTGGCAACCTGCTTTCGAAGCGATCGGTTTCAAAAACGCTATCGTAGCCCGTGATTTCCCGACCGATGATCCCGATTTCGATCCCGACGATATCCGTTATTCCTGTTTCCGCTATGCGACGACGACGGTGGCCAATGCGATGGGACCGTCCTGGACCGATCCCCGTTCAGGTGAAATTATTCAGGCATCGGTGTATATGTATCACGATGTGTTGAAATTGTTGCACAACTGGAAGTTTGTTCAGACAGCTCAGGTCGATCCGAAAGCCCGGGCTGCCGTTTTCGACGAAGAAACGATGGGAGCGAGCCTGCGCTATGTCGCCTCACACGAAATCGGACATACGCTGGGATTGATGCATAATATGAGGGCTTCTTATTCGATACCGGTGGATTCGCTCCGTTCCCCCGCTTTTACTGCAAAATACGGAACGACGACTTCTATCATGGATTACGCCCGGAATAATTATGTGGCACAGCCTGAAGATAAAAATGTACGCTTGATTCCGCCCCTGTTGGGTGTGTACGATATCTTTATGATCAAATTGGGATATGCTCCGATTTACGATGCCGAAACACCGGCCGACGAATATGCTACTCTGAATAAATGGATTCAGGAAAAAGCGGGCGACCCGATGTATACCTATGGTGAACAGCAAATCCTGGGAACCCTGGATCCCGCTTCCCAGTCGGAATCGCTCGGGGACGATGCGGTGAAAGCCAGCCGGTATGGGATTAAGAACCTGCGGTATATCATGGACCATCTGGTGGAATGGAGTGCAATTGAAAATCGGCCTTATGATCAGACCAGTGAGTTATATTACGAACTGACCAAACAATACCAAAGGTATATGGGACATTGTATGGCCTACATCGGAGGGCTGTATCTCAACCATCCGGTAGCCGGAGATGAGCAGAAAGGATTTGTACCCGTGTCCAGGGAGAAACAGAAAGAGGTCGTGAAATTTTTCTTCGACGAATTTAAAGAACAACCCAAATGGATGGCGAAGAAAGAAATTATGACCCTTTTCGAACCGAATAATGATATGGTCGCTAATTTGCAGGCAAATCTGCTTCGTAATCTATTGAACAGTTCTACACTCGGAAAAGTGGGCATGAATGCCAAATATTCCGAGCGGCCTTATACCCAGAAGGAATACCTGAACGATTTGTATCAGGGGGTATGGAATAAGACCGAACAAGGGAAAGCCTTGGATTATTACGACCGTAACCTGCAATACGCTTATGTGCAATATTTGTTAAAAGAACTGGAACTCACGAAGGATGCGGAGAAGTCGAAAGGGCTCTCTTTGGAATTATTGACTGAAGACCATTTGCCGTGTTATTGCTACGAGTATCACCGGCATGCCCGGCAAATGTCTGCCAATACCAAAATATCGGATTTGGGGATCAGTTCTAAAACTTTGTATTACGGGCAATTGGTAAAACTGAAAGAGCTACTGAAGAATAGACGCCATTCTGCTTCGGGAGACGACAAAGTGCATTATGATTATTTGTACTTCGAATTGAATAGTGCCCTAAAATAGGGATTCCGGGACGGACCTTTCGTCCTATTTTCGGGACGAAAGGTCCGTCCCGGAATCCCAAAACCTATCTTTTTTCAGATAATTCAAAATAATTACCGGATTATCGTTTTCGTTCAATTGTTCATTAAGTCGTTTGAGTGGGTCTTGAACAATCTGTCCCTGATTCTCAAGGTATTCACACCTTGCTTTAATTAGCATGACTTCCCACCATTCGACACATATATCCGAGACATTCCTCTAACAATAAGCATGGGGACGATATTCGGGTCAACGGAATTGATTTCGGCAAAAATGCCCTGCCGGCTATTCTTATTCCAAAACAGATAATAATTTTTTCCACCTATCGCATTTTCAACAATCAGATTATTCTCACTTTCCATAATGTTTACAGGCACCACATATTTGCGTCTTATCCACTCCTCCTGTAATTGTGTATTATTTTTAGTTTTCCGGTTCGCCAAATAATTCTCGGGAATTTCCTGTTTCGGTATGGGATTTACCGCATATAAAGGAATGAGAGAGGTATCGGCAAACCGGTACAAAATATTACTGAATGGCAGAATACAAGTTAGGGAATCTCCATATTGAGCAACCGGAAGAATAGAATATCTCCAACTATCAACCTCCATCTTGATTTTCTGTTCCAAATGGCTTATCACTTTTAATTTTCCGGTCTGTAAATTGTATAAAGAATAGAGTATATCTGAAAACCGGGAAATACGATGAGCCAGAAATAACAAAGTGTCATTTAGCGGATAGATATTTTGAATCCCGGAGTCCACTTCCTTTCCGTCAGAAGAGGGGATCAGAACGGCCGGCCGGATATTTATCGATTTAATGAATCGATTATTCAGCGTATAAAAATGTAAGCTCAGTAAGATCGGATCAAAAATGACGATCTCCTGTTTTTTACTTATATAAAAATGATCTATGGCCCCATATTCACCGGGAGCGCGTCCGCGTTTCCCAATCTTATTCAGAAATCTTCCGTTCTGATCGAATACCAGTAGTCTCTGGCCATCCCGGACGACGATCCGGTCATCGGTCAATCGGACATCTGTCACTTCTTCTATCAAAACCGAATCCCTTGTTTCTAAAGGGATATACCTGAAACTATCACAAATCTGATTTATATCCAACGTATCACAAACCAAAATATTATTCGGATTAAATTCGAAAACAGCCTCTTTTATGGCCGGCCTTTTTTCTTTACAACCCGTAATACAAAACAATAAGATGACTAAAATCAGATAATTATTCATTTCGTTCAGATTTTCATAAATAAGTTTCCCTTTATCCTTGTAGATAACTACTTCCAAAATAACAATTTTTTTTATACGATTCCAAGGGATTCCGGGACGGACCTTTCATCCCGAAATGAAGAGAATTTGATATTTATTGATCACATTTTATCGGTGAGAAAGGGATCGAACGGCTAAGTTTGCAGCGTTGAAAAAGGGCAATAATTTCTAAATCGATAAAAATATGATTAAAAAAGGGGTTACATTGTTATTAAGTGTATTTGTGCTAACGGTTGCATGGGGTGAGAATCACTATGCTCCGGGGAAAAAGAACTCATTGAGGGCTCCTTCTGTGCCTTTGGTGACTTCCGATCCTTATTTTTGTATCTGGTCTCCTTATGATAAGCTGTATGAGGGTAACACCGAACATTGGACAGGTAAAGAGCAGGCTTTGATCGGTGCGTTACGGGTGGATGGGAAGACTTACCGTTTTATGGGCCGGGAGAAGCAGGCTTTCGAGACGATACTCCCGATGGCCGATCTGGAGAAATGGGAGGCGGATTATACGGAAAGCGAACCTGCCGGTGACTGGACTGCGGTGAATTACGATCAAAATTGGAAAAAAGGAAAGGCTGCTTTCGGGACGAAAGAAATGCAGCATCTGGGAACCGGATGGGATACCGAAGACATTTGGATACGCCGGACTTTCGAGTTGGAAGAAAATTTGAGTAAAGCACCGGTATACCTGAAATATTCCCACGATGATATTTTCGAGCTGTACATCAATGGTATTCAAGTCGTAAAAACCGGTTATACCTGGAAAAACGGTGTCTTGCTGGAATTGAGCGAAGCCGTCAAAAAGACCTTGAAGCCCGGTAAGAACGTTATTGCAGCGCATTGTCACAACAAAGAAAACGGGGGATATGTAGATTTCGGACTGTTTAGAAAACAGCCGGCCGATAATAATTTTTCTGCCGATGCAGAACAACTTTCGGTAGATGTATTGCCGACACAAACCTTTTATTCGTTTCGTTGCGGGCCGGTGATCCTGGATGTCATCTTCACTTCTCCTTTGTTGGCGGACGATCTTGATCTGGTGTCCACGCCGATCAGTTATATCACTTATCAGGTTCGCCCGCAAGATGGGAAATCGCATGAGGTGCAGGTATATTTCGAAGCATCGCCCCAGCTGGCCGTACACGAAGATAATCAACCGGTGGTGTATGACCGGGAATTGAAAAACGGTATTTCTTACCTTAGGACCGGTACGGTAAATCAACCGATACTCGAACGGAAAGGAGACGGTGTCCGCATCGACTGGGGATACGCTTATCTGGCTGCTCCCCGGACGGCTGACCGGGAAATGAGCCTGGGCGAATATTTTCAGGTGAAACGTCACTTTATTCAAAACGGTCATTTGCCTGTGAGCGCTGCTCCCGATACACTCGAACGGAACATGCTGAAAGAAATGAACGTATTGGCGTATTGTGACCGGATGGGAAAAGTCGGTGCAGAAGGTAAAAGTGGGTATGTGATGTTGGGATACGACGATATTTATGCTATCGAATATTTTTATGAACCTGTATTGGCGTATTGGAAACACCAGGGGAAAGTGGATATTTATCAGGCTTTCGAGCGGGCGGTGCGTGATTACGAAAGGATTATGAACCGTTGCGGGACATTCGACGTGCAATTGATGGAGGAGGCAGAAAAAGCAGGTGGG
>ENA-OPXH01002191-OPXH01002191.1-human-gut-metagenome-genome-assembly--contig:-NODE-2191-length-11310-cov-2.475167_pt1 | contig 11310 bp, 7 predicted proteins | sample MGYA00241521_ERZ502034 | MGnify/ENA primary metagenome ERZ502034 (study PRJEB25962, sample SAMEA2042103) | human gut metagenome | biome: human gut; feature: human-associated habitat; material: faeces... | reverse complement strand
CCAGGAGCCGGGATCGTGCGGCCTTTTCTCCTGTCAGCCGCACGATCCCGGCCCTCTTCCAAAAAATACGGAACTCACATATGAATCACAAAGGATGAGGGAAATGGGATTCCTTACAAGACTTCTCGCCGGTCTTCTCGCCGCGTCCACGTTGGGCACCGGCCTGGCCGGCACCGCCAACGCGGTCGACGTGACCGGCGCGACCGGAAACACGAAAAGCGTCGTGAAGCTCGCGGCCGATGACACGAACAACCTGCCGGACCATATCGTCAACGGCAACTTCGAATATCCGGTCAAAAGCGATATGCCCGTCAACGACGGGAACTTCTGGTATATCAGCCAGAACGACGGCTCATACTTCGCAAACGGGACGGTGCTCGGAAAGAGATACAAGCTGCCCGAGGGCTTCGACAAGGCGAAATTCGCCTGGCACAGCACGCAGACCGGCGATACCTACTATCCGGACCTCGAACGCGCCGACGACGTGCAGGTCGACTATACGGCCGACGGAACCAACCATTACAGCGAGATCAGCGCCGCCCAATCCGGCGCTACCATCTACCAGGATGTCGCCACCGTTCCGGGAGTCATGTACAAGTGGAGCCTCAAACACGCCAGTCTCGACTCCAGCCACCTGGACAAGATGAGCGTCATCATCGGCGAACCGGGCAAGGAGACCGCGCAGGAAGCCACCCGCACCACCGCGAACGGGCATGGAGACAAGCTCGGCAAGGTCGGCACGGTCATCAGCACCAAGGTCAGCAACCCGGAGATGCCCGCCGGCAATAAGTTCCAGGAGGGAGCGCATACGGGCCAGTGGGAGACGTACACCGGCACGTACATCGCCACCGGCACCGTCACGCGTTTCGCCTTCCGTAGCGTCGAGGGATACAGCGCGTGGGACGGCAATCTGTTGGATGACATCAGTTTCAGCAAGGCGTACAAGCTCACATACGATAAGAACGCATCCGACGCGACCGGCTCCGTTCCATCCGATACGACCGCGAACACCGTCAAGCAGGCCAAGGCCAAGACGACCGGCACTGTGAGGGCCGTGGCGGACAGAACCGCTTCCGGTCTGACGGTGCATGACCTCGAAACGGATGATGTCCCCGGCGACTACCGCCAGTTCGTGCTCAACACCACCGACACGAGGCTCTCGCAGGTCGAGTTCGAGAACGGCGCGTGGTACAGGTCCACGGATTCCTCGTCCCAGGGCATGTGGCCGTTGAAGCTCGGCGCCTCGTTGACCATCCCGTCCGTGGGCGAGTGGACCGACCCGTCCGGCAAGACACACCAGATCAGCATGACCATGCGGCTGAAGGACTGGAACGGCGGCAGCGTCAGCGAACTGTACCGGTTCGACGGGCACGGGAACATCGTCGGCGACGGAAGATTCTGGATCAACACGGCCTACGGTTCCGGCTATTCCAGCCTGCCTGCCAAGGTCAAGGCGGCCATGGGCGGGGTCGACACGTCGAAACGCGTGGGCTGCTCGTGGACCGTCGAGTTCACGTACGCGGACACCGGCGAGAAGGTGCCCGACACGTTCAAGGGCGTGACCGGCTTCAACGACCTCGACGGTTGGGACGCGCAATCCGACCTCAAGTTCGAGGGCGTGCAGCTACTTGACGGTTTCGATGGCGCGTACAAGCGTTCCGACGCGGAACTCGACACGTACGGTACGAACGGTTTCGCGGGCATCGGACATGATGCGGGCGACGAGGCGCATCTGAACGCGCCGCAGCAGTCCCGTCACCGCCTCGCGGCCACATGGACGGGAAGCACGTTCACGTTCTCCTACGATCTGAGCAATCCCGCCGGCCGCACCGACGGTTCGCGCATGACGTTCGGCGCGCCTGTCACCCGCACCGCGGTGCTCACCTATGACAAGAACGCGGCGGATGCTTCCGGCCAAGTCCCGTCGAACACGACGCCGGACACGACGCAGACGGCGTCCTCCAAGTCAACCGGCAAGGTGTCCGACCTCGTGCAGCGCACCACCACGCATGAGGACGGCAGCGTGACCGTCAAGACCATCGACACGAGCACGGACGTGGTGTCCGGATGCCAGGTCTACTATCCAGCCGGCCAGAAGATCACGTTGGCGACCATGGCGAAGGACGACGACTGCTGGGATTCCAGCATGCTGTCGCGTCCGGGCCACACCCAGCTGGGTTGGAACCAGGACCGGAACGCGACCCAGGCGCAGGCCCAGGTCACGATGGTCGAGGGCGGCATGACCGTGTACGCGGTGTGGGTCGGCAACCCGGTCCTCACCTACGACACGAACAAGCCGAGCACCTGGTCGGGCCAGATGCCGTCCACCCCGGCGTCCGTCTCCGTGCCGTACAATGCGCCCGCCGCGGACGGGTCCGGCTGGCGGGCGGGCGACACGACGAAGATCCGCGGCTACAGGTTCCTCGGCTGGTACACGGGACCGCAGGACAATGCGGGCCTGTACGACTGGACCAGGCCGTTGACGGGCAGCGTGACCGTGTACGCGCACTGGCAGCGGTTGCAGGCCAACGTGGTCTACAACGCGAACGGCGGCACCGGTTCGCATCCGAACACGACCGGCTGGCAGTATTCGGATGTGACCATTCCCGGTGACACGTCCAAGTCGTTCAAACGCGACAAGTACGTGTTCAAGGGTTGGGGCACTAAACCCGGTAAGGCGGACGTTGCCTATAAGGACGGCAGCAAGGTCGCATTGCAGGACAAGGACATCACCCTGTACGCGCAATGGCAGGAGGTTCACGAGAACTTCGTCGAAACGGGCGGTATCGGCCTGCCGATCGCCATCGCGGGCGGCGTCCTGCTGCTCATGTTCGGCATCGGCTCGACCGTCATGCTCACCAGACGCATGAACGGACACGGCATGCCGGACAACGAGTGACCGGAACCCGGTGACGGAAGGGCCGGCGGACGGCCATCCACCAACTCCATTCGGACGTGGGCGGAATGGTCCGGACGCCGGCCCTTCCCGTTGCCCATCACCGTCGATATTCGTGGAACGGATCGTGGCAAAGGTATGGACGTTATGGATTGGGATTGGATCATCGAGGGCGAACGTGCTTCGGAGGGACGTCGTATGCGGCGCCTGCGCCGCATACGCGCACGGCATTCGAGACGCGTGTTCCGCGCGCTCATCGCCGTCACGGTCGTGTTCTGCCTGGCGGGCATGGGCACGTTCGCTTGGCTTGGCGTGGAACAGGCCGGAGCGGCCCGCAGGGCGGCCGAATCGTCCGCCCTGGCCGCGAAGGACGACCATTCGGCCGAACATTACGCGCGCATGGTCGCCGCGGCCCGCGCGTACAACCGGAGGCTCGCCGCCACGCCGCATGTCATCGGAGAGACGTCCGGCAAGGACGGGACCATCGATGGTGATTTCGGGTTCAAATCGGACACGGAATACCAGAACCTGCTGGATTTCGGCGACGGGATCATGGCGACCATCGAGATCCCGTCCATCGGCGTGGACCTGCCCGTCCGGCACGGGGCCGACGCGTACGCGTTGGAGAACGGTGCGGGACACCTTCACGGCACCAGCCTGCCCGTCGGCGGGCAAAGCACCCACAGTGTGATCACCGGACATACGGGAGTGGCCGACAAGGCCCTGTTCACCCGGCTCACCGAATTGAGGAAGGGTGACGTGTTCTACGTGAGGGTCGCAGCCCAGACCCTCGCCTACAAGGTCGAACGCATCCGCAAGGTCGATCCGGACGATCTGCGCGACGTGCGCATCCAGCCGGGACGCGACCTGGTGACGCTGGTCACCTGCACTCCGATCTTCCTGAACACGTATCGGCTGCTCGTCACGGGCGAACGCGTGAGCATGCCGGACGACGCGCCCTATCCCGAGGACGCGCCCAGGACCACCGGCCGTGACGCGCGCCCGCTGCTCGTGTCCGGTGTGGCATTGCTCGCGGGCATGCCCGTGGCGATGGTCGAGTCCAGGCCACGCGTCCGTCCGTACGGACGTCACGGCATGAAACGGTAGACGCCCACACGCCGGCACCGCCTCATGCGGGGGTAGACTGGTGGGTATGCGCGCCATATGCCTCCGAGACCGCGACACGCCGATGGCGCCGATATCGGATTGGGGGCACGTGGAATGGTTGTCGGAAACGTCGCAGGGATGTTTCCATTGGAGCCACGACCCCGATACGGGGCATGGCATTGGAGGGAGAATTATGAACAAGAAGGCTTTCGCAACGGCCGTCGCATCCGTGGCCGTCGCGGGCACCATCGCCGCGCCGGCAATGGCCAACGAGACCGCGACCACCCCGGTCGAACAGGCCCAGCAGGCCGTCGAGCAGGCCCAGCAGGCCGTCGACCAGGCCGCGGCCCAGCCGACCACGCAGCCCCAGCAGGACCAGGTCGCCGCCGCCCAGCAGGCCGTCACGGACGCGAAGACCAGCCTCGACCAGGCCACGGCCGGCACCCAGCAGGCCCAGCAGCAGGTCCAGCAGGCCCAGACCGGCGTGCAGCAGGCCCAACAGAACGTGCAGCAGGCGCAACAGCAGGTCGAGACCACCATCAACAACGATCCGAACGTGGCCGCCGCCCAGACGGGCGTCAACCAGGCCCAGACCAACCTCGACAAGGCCCACGACAGCCTCACCGCCGCGAAGGACAAGGCCGACCAGAGCGCGAAGAACGCCGAGACCATCAAGAAGGCCATGAACGACAGCCAGTCCATCCGTGACGACGCCGCGAAGGCCAAGGAACAGGCCGAACAGGCCGTGAAGGACGCGCAGCGGAAGGTCGACTCGACCGACAAGACCAAGCTCGACCAGACCACCGCCGCGAAGCAGGACGCGCTCGGCAAAGCCCAGACGAAGGCCGACCAGGCATCCGACGCCGCGCAGCAGGCCCAGCAGAAGGCCGACCAGGCGAAGAGCCTGCTCGACGAGGCCACCCGCATCGCGGGCGACGCGAACGATCCCGCCAAGATCCAGGAGGCGCAGGACAAGGCCAAGCAGGCCGACCAGGCCGTGAAGGACGCTAAGACCGCGCAGGCCCAAGCCACCGTCGCCGAGGCCACCGCGAAATCCGAGGCCGACAAGACCCGCATCCAGGCCGACCAGGCGAAGGCCGCGCTCGACAAGGCGAACGACATGAAGGACGCCGCCCAGGAGAAGGCCGACAAGACCTCCGCCGCCCTGGACAAGGCCACCGACGCGAAGAACACGGACGCGAAGGCCGTGAAGGACGCCCAGGCCGCCAACGACAAGGCGCAGGCCGCGCTCGACAAGGCCGAACAGGCCGTGAAGGACGCGCAGGCGCAGGCCGACAGGACCAAGGACGAGTATGCGGCCGCGAAGGACGCGTACGACAAGGCGCAGGCCGCCGCGGACGCCGCGAAGCAGGCCGCGGACGAGGCCGCGAAGGCGCAGGCCGAGGGCGCGGCCGGATGGTTCAAGACCAACAAGGCCGAACAGGCGTACAAGTATCTGACCGACGACAGCGTGTCCCAGTACCTGGAATACACGCACATCGGCGCGAAGGACGACGCGACCAGCCTCGACAACCTGCTCAAGGCCCTCGACATGATCGACGAATGCAACAAGCTGCGCGCCGACCATGGTCTGGAACCGTTGAAGGTGTCCGAGACCGCGATGGCGATGGCCATGGTCCAGGCCAACTACGCGGCCAACGGCCATTACAACCACAACTACCAGTACGACAACGTCGGCGAAAACCTCGACTGGGGCTTCTCCGACGACGATCCGTACGACGACTGGTACACGGCCGAGAAGGAGACCTACGACGCGGCCGTGAAGTCCGGCGACTATCCGGACCTCGCCAAGCTGTCCCCGTACGACGTTTTCCTGAAGTACCCGGACCTGTACCAGCAGGTCGGCCACTACCTCAACATCGTCGACCCGGAGTACATCGCCACCGGCATGGCCTACAGCGGCTACGGTGAGACCAACTACGATCACGCGTTCACGCAGGAGTACTTCAACGACTGGAACTCCTACAACGCGAACGACACCACGTTCGATGCCAGCGTGTACCGCGCGAAGGTCGAAGCGTACGTCAACCAGATCAAATCCGCGCAATCCACGTACGAGGACGCGTTGAAGCAGGTCGAGGCCGCCAAGACCGCGCTCGACAAGGCCAACACGGCCCACGCGTCCGCCGTCCTCACGCTCGACAAGGCCACCTCCTACCTGCAGGACACGCAAGACGAATCCGCACGCACCACGCAGCTGCTCGCCGACGCGACCCGCAAGGCCGCAGAAACGCAGACCGCGTACGAGCAGGCGAAATCCGCCGACGAGCAGGCGCAGACGCGTCTCACCCAAGCCCAGGCCGCGCTCGACAAGGCCAACACGGACGTCAAGCAGGCCGAACAGGACAAGACCGCCGCCGACACGCGTCTCGACGTGCTGACCGACGCGAAGAACGCCCTCGCCAAGGCCCAGACCGCATACGACCAGGCCAAGAGCGAAGCCGACCAGGCCCAGCAGGCCAAGCAGACCGCGCAGGACGAACTCACCCAAGCCCAGACCGCGTACGAGCAGGCCAAGAAGGAAAGCGACAAGGCCGCCCAACAGGTCAAGGACCTCGAAAACGCCAAGACGGACCTCGCGGCCAGGACCCAGGCCCTCGCCGCCGCGCAGGCCGACCTGGACGCGAAGACCCAGGCATACGACGCCGCCAGGAACGAGGCCGACAAGGCCAAGCAGGCCGAAACGGACGCCGAAACCGCGGTCAGGAACGCGCAGCAGGCGTTGACCGACGCGCAGGCACGCCTCGCCAAGGCCAAGAGCGACGCGAAGGACACGGAAGCCGTCAAGACCGCGCAGGCCAAGGTCAAGGAAGCACAGGACGGTCTCGACCAGGCCAAGACGATCCTCGCCAAGGCGCAGGCCGACCTCAAGCAGGCCCAGACGGTCGAAGCCCAGGCCAAGAGCGACTACGAGACCGCGAAGGCAGCGCTCAAGACGGCCCAGCAGGCCGCCAACCCGAAGCATGACGACAATGCCGGCCAGACCAGTCTGAACGCCGCCCAACAGGCCACGGTCGAAGCGGCCGCCAAGGCCGACAAGGTCATGGCATCCACCGGCGCGGACACGAACGGCATCATCCTCGCCGTCGTCGCGTTCGCCGGCATGGGCGCCGCCACGCTCGACCTGAAACGCCGCCGCATGGACGTGACCGCACGCCACGGCATGCGCTGACCCAATTCCCCCTCCAAACAAACAGGCGGCCGGAACAGGACGACGGAAACCCACATGACGGTTTCCCGACCCTGTTCCGGCCGTTTCTCTCTCAGGACCCAGATCCACCACGGTTCGGTAAAATAAGCCAAAGAAGGAGAAACCATGCCCAACACGCAACTGCGTCAACATATCGACGACATGCCCGGCATCCTCGCCAAACTTGAACGGATTCCGGAAATCACCACCCGACTGGACCTCATCGACACCCTGCGCGCCCACGCCCTCTCACTGGAACCGTTGGATGGCGTCGAAACCATGGCATTATCCGATTACGACCGCGACTGGCTCGTGAGATACACCTACAATTCAAACGCCATCGAAGGATCGACCCTGACTCTTCAGGACACATCCCTCGTATTGGAAGGCGAATTCGTGCCCTCGGATTCCCCGGCACGTTTCGTGTTCGCGGCGCGCGGCGTCGCCGACGGCATGGCCTACGTCCGCGAATACGCCTCCGAAAGACGTGAACTCGACCCGGAACTGATCCAAAGGATCCACGAGGTGACCGCATTGGACCTGCAGCCGTTCGCACGCGGCACGTTCCGTCCTTACGGATATCTGGCGAGAATCACCGCGACCCGCGTCAAGACCGCCGACCCGTTGGAGATCCATGACGACCTGCAAGTCCTGATCGACGGGCTGAACGGAAGCGACGCGCACCCGTTGCTCAAGGCCGCGGCGTTCCATACGATGTTCGAAAACATCCATCCATTCATGGACGGCAACGGCAGGACCGGCCGGCAACTGCTCAACCTCATGCTGTTGGAGAACGGATACCGTCCCGTGGCGATCAAGCATGACGCCGGACGTGTTTACGCCCGGGGTCTCGAATCCTGGCAGGTCGACGGTGATCCCGAACCGTTCTGCTCCATCCTGTTCGACTGCGTGGAACAGGAGGAACGCACGTTCATCGACCTTGTCGAACGGCTCCGTCATGATCCGAAAACCACGGACGGCTTCATCGCCATGGATGCTCCGGGCCAGGATGTCCAGCCGCCGGATCCGGCCGATGTTCCGGACGATACGCGGCCGGACGATCCCGGCATCGGCCTGGTCTGACCCTCTTCGCAGGTCTTGACGGCTTCCAGCATGATCAAGCCAGCGAGACCGCATCCCGAACATAACCGAACATCCGATACCATCCTACAGACGGCCGGAACAGGACGACGGAAACCCATATAAGGGGTTCCCGAACCTGTTCCGGCCGTTTTTCCTCCCTTCGCCCTCTCGTATCCCCATATCTTGCGGTCCTTATGCCTCCCGTCCGACGACGTTCGGGAACGGAAAAGAAACGTCCCCCACGCACCGCACGCCCTCACAATCACCCCCGTAACGGTATCGGACGGGGTGCGTGTGGAAAGAACGGCACAGGGAACGAGAATCCCCGATGCAAGGAGGGAACACGATGGGCGTAATCATCATCGCCGTCTTCTGGCTCCTCGGCCTGCTGATGGCATGGAGCATGTGCGTCGTCGCGGAACGCGCCGACCGGCGTATGGAAGAAATCCGCCATACCCACACGGACACGGATATCAGCCGGCCCGCCGACACCGGCCACGCGAGACGCGGTCGTCGTCCTGTACGCGCAATGGACGGATGCCATGACGACAATGCCGGAGACGGGAGGAACAATGAACGAACATTACCTGCTGAAAACCATCGGGGGGGCTGCCTCTTCGGCCTCATCCTCATCCCATTCGCGCGGCGGCGCACGCGCCGAAGCCGGTAGCATCAACCGGAAGGGCGGTGTGACATGCTGAGGCGCATCGCCCGCACCCTTTCCGGCCGTCCGTTTCCCCTGGAACGTCCACATGAACGAAGGACATCCACGTTGCTACCATGGGAAACGGGAAGCAATGAATCCATCCACCATAATCGCGGGGTCCGATGCTATTTGAAATGAACCGTGTCCTGATGTGCCGGAACCATCCGGTACTGGAATTCGCGTACTCGTCGAACGCGGGTTTCATCCTCGAAGTGGGTGACGTGTTCGATCCGAGCCGCGTACCGGTAGGCATGTATGTGGATGGACAGCCCCGACCCGACAGTGATTCGGTGACCGCATGGTGGCGGTCCCGGGGAATCCCCGCCACAAGGGACGGTCTGCGCACGCTGCTCATGGCCACGGGCATCCCCTCCGGAAAAGAACTGCTCGACCGTTCCATGGGATTGAGCCTGTCCGACCAGTACTGGATCCGTCCCGCCGGCATGGACGCGCTGCGTTGGGAGGACCTCAACTTCTTCCACAACGATTTCGACGAACGGCTCGGCAAGGCGTTGTTCACCGGCGACTCATCCCGTATCGGCGACGTGAACACGCCGGACGTGACCAGCGCCGGAGACCTGCCCAAACGGTGGATCATCCGTGACGACGGCGTCAGGACCCTCATCAAGGCGGGACGGTCCGGCCAGGAGCCCGACAACGAGCGGATAGCGTGGAAAACGGCCCGCCTGCTTGGCATCGACCATGTCGAATACCGTGTGGGCAAGATCAACGGGGCCAGGGTGTCGGCATGCGACGAAATGCTTTCGGATACGGAGGAGCTCATTCCCGCCGGACAGATCATGCGGATCTTCCGGAAGGGAGGATACCGGGAACGGCGCGACATCTGGGTGGAGGCCTGCCAACGGCTCGGCGTCGACTGTGACGCGATCATGCACGCCACGGATGATTTCCTGTTCCTCGACTTCCTGCTACGCAACACGGACCGGCATTACAACAATTTCGGTCTGATCAGGGACGTGGAATCCTTCGCCATCCGTCCCGCCCCGATCTACGACAGCGGAGCGAGCCTGTGGAACGGCATGGATCCCGACGCCATGGGCAACGGGGACTACCGGACGAAACCGTTCTGGACCGACCAATGGGGAGAGGAGGACAACGCGTACTGGCAATTGTCCCTCATCGATGATTGGGACAGGTACGATCTCAGTGTTTTGGACGACGTGCCCGACATCGTCCACGAACAGCTTTCCACCAACCAGCGCCTCTCCCCCATGCTCATCGACCGGATCACGGGCCTGCTGCGTGGCCGGCTCCCGATCATCAGACATCAAAGGGACGTCGCCGCGCCCCACATGATCGGTTTGCATCCCGCCCATGGATTGGACGATCCGTCCCCAGGACTCCAACCGCCGGACCCGTCCAATATTCCAGACGCCACCGGACCATCCGGCCCCGACATCAGCCTGTCCTAGGGGTATTCCACGCATTCGGCGGACGGAAGCTTCCGGCATCCTTCCCCATCGGTCTCTCGCACTCCCACTCGTGAACCCCCATGATGGTATCAGACGGGGTGCGTGTGGAAAGAACGGCATAGGAAAAACGACGATCCTGTGCGAGGAGGAAACGGTGGGCGTGATCATCATCGCCGTCTTCTGGCTTTTGGGCCTGCTGACGGTTTGGAGCATGTGCGTCGTGTCGGCGCGGGCCGACCGGCATATGGAAGAGCTCCACCATGCCGGTGGAGTGTCCAATGGCAAGGGTTCTGCGAATCCCCCTGTCTGATATCGTCCGCGTGTCATGTGGATTGTGCGGAACCGTACGGTCGCATGGCCGGCCGATTCCGGGACATGTCCTAACTAGGGAGGAATCCATATGGCTGCAACCCTTTGCATCCTGGTCCTGATGGTCGTCGCCGCCTCATGCCTGTATGAGGCGTTCGTGTACATGGCCGTCAAACAGAAAAGCACCTTCGTTGGCCGCAAGACCAAGGAAAAGGTTCTCGCCATGAGCCGTAAGACCCGTCAAGGCAAGGCCGTCCTGTTCATCGTGCTCGCCGTCGTCTGCTTCGTGCTGATGGTCGTGGCGGGCATGCTGATGGCCCATGCCGGATACAACGTGTGACGTCGGACCGGCTCACATCCATGATGGGTGGGATGGTTCCGTATCCACGGGATTCCTCCCGCCCATCTTCCGTCTTTTCAAAAGAGGTGGGAATGTCCGTCGACGATGAAGACGAATACGACGGTTCGGAAGCAGATGGCATGGAACCGGACGGCGATGGGGCCGATCCGTTCGTGCCGATGTTGGAGGACGATGGGCACAGGCTCGGCCGTCCCGCGCGGCGTG
>ENA-OPXH01002180-OPXH01002180.1-human-gut-metagenome-genome-assembly--contig:-NODE-2180-length-11341-cov-2.885699_pt1 | contig 11341 bp, 9 predicted proteins | sample MGYA00241521_ERZ502034 | MGnify/ENA primary metagenome ERZ502034 (study PRJEB25962, sample SAMEA2042103) | human gut metagenome | biome: human gut; feature: human-associated habitat; material: faeces... | reverse complement strand
GATCGAGGGAGCGGTGCTGAAGATTCCGACGATTATTGCGGAGGGTATCGCATTTGTGCTGACTGTTGCGGCGGCGGTCGATGTGACGCAGTCGTTTAATGATGCGATGGATCTGAAGCGGATTCTTGCACAGCTTGAAGAAAGCAAAAAACAGATCAGGAAGATACAGGAGAAATTAAAAGTCGCTTCTGAAGAATTTGTGGAAGATTATCGACAGCGCGCAGGTGAGTTTGTAGAAGATTATCGCAGGCGTGTAGAAGAACATGTAGAGGATTACCGCGGACGTGCGGAAGAAATGGCGGAAGATTACAAAAAACTGGCAGAAGAGCATATGGACAGTTACCGTCAGCGCGCAGAAGAGATGGTAGAGGGATACAAAGAAGAGATCAAAGTTCAAAAGAAGAAACGCCGCGAACAAATCAATTCACGCAAAGAAGAATATCTGGCGCGTGTTCATGCAAGGCGCGAAGAGAGACAGCGTCTTCTTGCAAGATTGTCGGAGAGGGCGGAACTGTTGATGAAGGAAGAATTTACATCAAAGGTTGACGAATTGATCGGCGAAGATAAACGGGAAGAATACGCGAAGATCAAGAAAAATATTTCCCGGGAGATGACGAAGATGCACGACAGAACAGACAGAAGCTATATCCGTGCAGCAAGACATTTGAAAGGCAATCCGACGGCTGTGTCAAAAAGATTTTCGGAAGCTCTTGCCGAACTGAGAAAACATATGGATGAGAAATGATAGCGGAGGGATACCAAAGATGACAAAAAAGCAGCGTGCGTTACAGGTGATCGAGCGGCTGAAAAAAGAATATCCGTCCGCCGGCTGTACGCTTGATTATGATCAGGCATGGAAACTGCTTGTCAGTGTGCGGCTTGCGGCACAGTGTACAGATGCCCGTGTCAATGTAGTGGTGGAAGGGTTATATGAAAAATATCCGACAGTGGAAGCTTTGGCGGAAGCGGATGTAGATGAGATTGAGAAAATTGTGCGTCCGTGCGGTCTTGGCAGAAGCAAGGCGCGCGATATCAGCGGCTGTATGAAGATGATCCGGGATGAGTATGAAGGGAAAGTGCCGGATGATTTTGACGCGCTGATGAAACTTCCGGGAGTCGGAAGAAAAAGCGCAAACCTTATCATGGGCGATGTGTTCGGGAAACCTGCGATTGTGACAGATACGCATTGTATCCGGCTTGTAAACCGGATCGGACTCGTAGATGGGATAAAAGAACCGAAAAAGGTCGAGATGGCATTGTGGAAGATCATTCCTCCTCAGGAGGGAAGCGATTTCTGTCACAGGCTTGTCTTCCACGGGCGGGATGTGTGTACTGCAAGGACAAAGCCGTACTGCGAGAAGTGCTGTCTGGCGGATATTTGCAAGAAAAACGGAGTTTCATAAAAAAGAAAAAGAGGAGGCAGAAAATGAAAAGTTTGAAATTAAGAGATGATTTTTATTGGACAGGTATTATTGACGATCAACTCAGAGTATTTGATATTATCATGTATACGGAATTCGGTACAACTTATAATTCTTATGTGATGAAGGCGGGGGACAAAACAGTTCTTTTCGAGACTGCAAAAGCGAAGTTTTTTGACGAATATTTGGAACATCTTCAAGAAGTGATCGACATTCGGAAAATCGATTATCTTGTTGTAAGTCATACAGAGCCGGATCATGCCGGAAGCGTAGAACGCCTTCTCGATTATAGTCCGCAGATGAAGGTGATCGCTACGGGATGTGCACTCGGTTTCCTGAAAGAGATCGTAAATCGTATCTACGCTGCCATGATCCGTACAGAATACATGGTATATGAAATGTATCCGCAGATCAAACCTTGTCTGCCTCAGAAATTACATTTTATCCATTCGGAAGAACTACGCCAACTCTATCCGAACCTGGAACCCAAATGCCGTGAGCATGCCATCTGCCAAAAATACGGTGCCGTATTTATCATCGGTATCGGTTGCAAACTAAGCGACGGCAAAAAACATGACGGACGTGCACCGGATTATGATGACTACACATCCACCGGCCTAAACAACCTGCCCGGACTGAACGGTGACCTTTTACTTTGGGATGATGTACTGCAACGCTCCATCGAACTGTCCTCTATGGGTGTTCGTGTAGACAAAGAAGCGCTACAACGCCAGCTCAAAGAAGAAAACGAAGAAGAGAGACTGAAACTTTATTTCCACAAACGATTAATGGACGACACACTTCCACTATCTATTGGTGGTGGTATCGGTCAATCCCGTTTGTGTATGTTCTACCTTCGCAAAGCTCATATCGGAGAAATACAAGCCAGCATCTGGCCCGAAGATATGCGCAAAGAATGTGAGGAACTTGATATACACCTTATATAATTGCTATGAACGTACAAATAGAAGAAAGCTGGAAAACACACTTACAGCCTGAATTTGAAAAAGATTACTTTCGCACACTGACAGAATTCGTAAAAAGTGAATATAGCCAGTATCAGATTTTCCCTCCGGGAAAACTTATTTTCAACGCCTTCAACCTTTGTCCTTTCGACAAAGTGAAGGTAGTAATCATCGGACAAGACCCGTACCACGGACCGGGGCAAGCACATGGACTCTGTTTCTCTGTAAACGACGGAGTACCCTTCCCTCCTTCTTTGGTCAATATCTTTAAAGAGATAAAGGCAGACATAGGTACAGACGCTCCTACTACCGGTAACCTGACTCGCTGGGCTGAGCAAGGAGTATTATTGCTCAACGCTACTCTGACTGTACGCGCCCATCAGGCAGGCTCTCATCAGAATCGTGGATGGGAAGCTTTTACAGATGCCGCTATCCGCGCACTGGCAGAAGAACGGGAACATCTTGTATTTATCCTGTGGGGAGCTTATGCTCAACGCAAAGGAGCTTTCATCGACCGCAACAAGCATCTGGTACTTAGCTCTGCTCATCCCTCTCCCCTTTCTGCCTACAATGGTTTCTTCGGCAACAAACATTTCAGCCGTGCAAACGATTATCTGAAAGCAAACGGAGAAACGGAAATAACATGGTAAGAAGTTGAGAGTTGAAAATGGAAAGTTGAGAGTTGGCTGCACAATAAATGATGACGCTGCATAGTAACTCTCAACTCTCCATTCATCTTATTATTGCTAGATATTGTTATATATCTGTCTACACTTTTCTATTCTTAAATATCCGCATTAGCTTACCTTACACACCACTAAGTCTATTTAATCTTAAAAAATATTTCTCATACATAAAGCTAGCCAATAGATCAATCCTATAAAACAAGATTAAATCCAAACACCATATAATATTATCAGTATTTATTTCACTACTACAAAATATACAATGAACTATTGTTCATAAATTCTATAGAATTGAAAATCATTAATTTAAGTTCAGTTCTTTTTCCATAAATAATTCTACCTTTGCTTTGTACTCATGAGACAAAAAATTATCAACCTTTAAACCAAAAGTAAAATGAAACGAACAAATTTATTTTTCGGTTTGGCATTTGCATTATTCTGCTCATTGCCAATGTATGCACAAACAGTATCTGAAGATGTAGATATCAACACTACATCAGAATCTGCAACTCCCAGATTTGTCAACATGTTCATTAATGATAATGGTGCCATTTATCCCATTTACGTACCCAATTTATCTGAAAACACAAAGATTCAGGAAGTTTGGAATGAAGCCTCTGCTATCTTGGGCACAAGGTATTTTGATCTTTACTATAATGGTCAAAAGTTAAGCTTAGACAAGAGTTTCGCTGATTATTGGATCACAGGTAATATTTCTGTTTACCTTGAAGTTAGAAGACGCTAAACTGCCAACAAGTCTTTATAAAAAGAGTATGTTTAAAACGCAAACTCTTTTTATAAAGACTAATTCATAGATTTCAATTATTTAGAATAATTTTTATAATTGAAATTGATTAAAATTATTTTGATTATAGAGAATCGTTATTGTGATTTTTTTATAGAAGAACTTGGTGATTGTGAAGATTGCATATTGTTTATGCTGTATAAAATAATCTATTTCTTTTTTTTGTTGTTTATTTTGTGATTATAGTGATGAGATTTACTTGAAAGTGATAATTGCTATGATTTTGATGTTATAATAGAGAACAGAACTATTTGAATTTGTAGGTATAGGTAAAGGATGATGTTATGGATAGAAGTTAGTCAAACATGATGATGAAGACTATGTGGTATTAATAGGTGTAGTTTTTATAGAAATCATATCAGTATTCAAATTAGAGCACCCAGCAATTAGATATATACAGTATATTGTTGGTAAAATATCCTCTATTTATAAACTTAAGTTCATCAACACCTCCATGTTTGCATCTTTTATCACTACATATATCATATATATACTATTCTTCATTACATTTGTAACAAAAGATCTATTATAACTCACAATAACAAAAACAACATGTATAGTAAAAATGACATTAATATTGAAAACGACATAAAAGCGCTATCTACATACATATCAGCCTTTTCTATGATTAAATTGAAAAAATTATATAAAGTATTTACTTCTACAAAATATCCCAAGGCGACTATACTTGAAAATAAATTACTAAATGATTCATTTTGCATACTCACCCACGGAACTATAAGGCACTATACAATAGACAGCAACACATCAGAAGAACAAACATTAAGATTTACACTCTCAGGCAACTTACTGTGTCACTATGGAACAGCTACAGAAGCGACAGAATGCTTAAGTTGTCTGTCAGAATGCACAATTTTATCTATATCAAACGTGATTTTAGAAGAAATAGGAGAAGAAATAAATTTGAAAACATACAGTCTAAATATTATTAAAGAAAATTTAGAATTGGAAGTGGCTCTACTAAGAATGACTCCTGAAAAGCGATACACCAAACTATGTAAACAATATCAAAATTTGTTCCTAACAGTTCCATTAAAATACATTGCATCATTTTTAGGAATCACTCCCCAAGCTTTATGCAGAATTAGAAAGCGTTTACTAATAACACCCTAATACCACTGAATATTACTTTGCGTCTGACTTCTCTGCTCATATTTCAAGTCTTGAAGAATACTTGCATTAGCACGAATCGTAACATTATAGTATTTCCAACGTCCAAATGGTGAAAGACTGGCAGACAAGTTAAAGCAATGCAAATCACGAGAAATCGTACAGGAAGTCTGCGTTATTTCCTTCGCTTGGAAATCGTAACCCGAATTGAACGAAAGCGACCAGTTATTGGAAATCTTCACATTACCATTCATATTGATATTGTGAGTATAAGTAAACGGATAACGCATTGAATAACGGTTGATAGGCTTAGTCCTGTCCTCACGAATATTGAATGAATAACTGAAACTTAAAGACCAGGGCATCTTGAATACTTGATAACCATCCGGGTCGGCTTGCGCCTTCTCTACTTTCTTGGTCGTAGTTCCATCTTCCGCACCTTCAGAATCTTCTCCGTCTCCATCTTCTGACTCCTTCTTGTCTTTATCCTTCTCGTCTTCCTTCGGACCGAACCACTTTTTCCAGGTATCGTTATTAAAGGTATAGTTAAAAGAAGAACCATACCCTTGAAAACGTCCGAAACGTCCATACGACCATTCAGTTCGATTACCTTCGACCACATTACCACTTTTATCAAACGTATAAGCGTAAGTAGCAAATGATGCATTCATATTGAAAGTATAATTCTTTGTCAGTTTCAGTCGAAGATTCATACTCAAGGGGCTCCATGGCTTTTCCTTTGCAGCCATATTATATGACATATTCACACTCAAATCATCAATCAAACTGACTTTCTTTAATGTATCCTTCTTTGCATCAAAATACTTCATCTCTAAATTATTAGCCAAAGAGAAACTAACCGTCCCTGAACCTTCACGCGAAGGAACTCCAAAAGGCTGCCCCGTAAAAGGAGAATAATATTGAGTATTTCCGTTATTATCTGTATACTCTTCCCAGTATTTACTAAACGAAGGAGCACCACTAATGCTAACCTGCGGAGTGACAACGTGGCGAATTTGTATTTCCTTCTTCTTCATGAAAAGAGGCTTGTACATACCATACAGCTTAGTACTTAAAGACAAACTGGCTGAATAGTTGGATACGCGATAAAAGCCATTAATAGTATCATTCAGATTCTGTTCCAAACGTCCCGTTTCCTCATTATATGTCTGATTTATCTTGCGGGTGTACCAACGCTCCGTATAATTCACCGAAGGATTGACCTGCAAATACTTGAACAGTGTAAAAGTAGCACTGATAGGAATATTATGATTCATCGCATTTTCCCATCCGCTGATACCGGTCTTGAACAGACGGTCGTCCTTAGTACGGATACTGTTCGTCAGACGTCCTGTATAACTGATTGATATCTTCTCATACCAACGCTCGGCTCCGGCAGCCTTCTTCCGCTTGAAGGGAAACAGACGGCTCAATGTAATATTAAGGTCAGGAAGCGTTACTGCAATGGATGAGTCACGCATGGTCTGCGCAATATTGGTCGTTCCAGACAAGGTCAGACCGATATCGGGGAAACTACGGGAGTAACTGATACTTGATGTCTTTGTATTCTGAGTCAACAACTGGGAGTTATAAAGGTTGTTGATGTTAGATCGTTCGTAACTACTGGTAGAGAAGTTCACACTGGCGGAGAAAGTACTGTTCGGACTTGCCTTGGCATCCTGACGGTGGTTCCACACTACCTTGAAGTCTTTGGCAACCGTATAATCCGGCATTCCTTTGTCTCCGGTCTTGGTCACCTGATAATCCGCCTGCAATGTACCGGAGTATTTGTACCTCTTATTATAATTGGTCAATCCGGAAAGCCGCCATGAACCTTTCGTGAATATATCTCCTGTCAGCTTCAAGTCCATGATGTCACTCATAGCAAAGTAATATCCGCCTTCCGCCAGACCGAAACCACGGCTTGAATCATCCATATACGTCGGCATAATGAAACCCGAAGAATAGCTGCTGGAGAAAGGGAAGAAGAAAAACGGCACAGCCAGCGGCAGGGGAACATCTTCCACCACAAGATAGGCAGGTCCTGTCACTACATTCTTCTTGGGGCGCACTTTGGCTCTTGTCAACTGCATATAGAAGTGAGGATGGTCATGATGATCACAAGTCGTGTAGCGACCGTGCTCCATAAAGATTTCATCATTTGCTCCTTTCTTGGCTCTGCTACCGGTCACATAACCTTCACCCTGTTGAGTGATAATATCGGTGATTCCCGCTTTCTTGCTCTTGAAGTTATAGCTGATTGTTTCTGTATCGTATGCAGTTTCACCTTCTTTAAAGACAGGTTTACCTTTGATCGTTCCCGTCGTGTCTTTAATACCGTAGGCGTGTACTGTACTGCTGTCCAGATTCATGGAAATCACTTCCGCTGCCAGCTCAATGTTCTGGTAGTTGACTTTGCCGCTACCATAAAGCGTAGCGGCACCTCCCAATGTAAAAGTGGTGGAGTCGTTAGATTCATAAATAACCGGTGCATCGAGCGGTTGTTTCTTTGTCGGTGCTACAGAGTCGACGCGTACCACAACTGTATCCGCCCCTAACGAATCTTTCCTGTTAAGGGAATCCGTTTGTACAGTGTTGGAGGCAATCATCCCTCTTCTTCGACGCTGAGACGTAGCCTCATCAGGAAGCATCAGCAAGACAATCAGCAATATGAATGATATAATTATTTTTGCTCTCAATGGCGCCATTAACTAATAGTTTTACGCTTGAAGTGGCAAAAGTACACAATCTTCATCAATAATGCGTGAGAATCTCCGTTATTTAATTATTTTTTAGTGCTATAAAAACAAAGAGCACCACCCATCAAAGCGGTTTAGACCTTCTTCACCATATTTTGCAATGCTTTTCCGGGCTTTTTCTACTGTCTTTTCTTCGTCAAGATGAGTTTTAGAAAAGAATTTATCGGCAAAACAGATTATTTGCTCTTCCAGAGTGACGGGCACCATCTCACGATGAGGAACAGGAAGCTGGCGTTCTATGATTTCTTCCAGTGTCAGTCCGGCTCCGGTGTGACGTTCGCAAACCAGTGCATGGCGTTCAAAACCTTCTTTTCGCAAAAGGTCTGCACCCAGATAACCGTGTGCGATGTAGGGATGCTCTCCGAAACATTGGATGGTGGGAGCATCGGTCATAAAGATTCCTATATCGTGCAGAAGCGCGGCTTCTCTGACAAAGCTGCGGTTGATAGGTAAGTTAGGATGTGCATCTACAATCTTCAAAGCTTTTTGGGCTACAGAAAGGCTATGTATTAGTAGAATGTGTCGTTGTTCCGTATCCTGCGGATAAAATTTGTCGATGATTTCTATTGGATTCATACTTTTTCACTAGTTATTACTTGTTCCCTTACTGATAAATGATATTTTTGTGCAATATTACAAAAATTTACTGATATGCAAGCCAGAAGTTCCCTCATTCTTTTCTCTCTGTTCATAATACTGTGTTCTACATACGCCAGTGGAAAAGTAATTACGGGTGCCGAGCGTATGGATCAATACCTGCCGTTAATCAAAGGGAAACGGGTAGGAATGGTGGTAAACCACACTTCCATCGTCGGCACAGAGCCAATTCATCTGCTGGATACTTTATTAAAACAAAAAATCGATATAGTGAAAGTCTTTGCACCGGAACACGGTTTCCGCGGCAACGCGGATGCCGGTGAAACAGTAAAAGACGGAAAAGACAGCCGTACGGGAGTAACCATCGTCTCGCTCTACGGAGATAATAAAAAACCGACTGCCGCCCAACTGAAAGATATCGATGTAATCTTGTTCGACATCCAGGATGTGGGCGCACGTTTCTATACATATATCAGTACGATGTATTATGTAATGGAAGCTTGTGCGGAAAACAAAAAAGAGATGATTATACTGGACCGCCCCAATCCATGCGATTACGTAGAGGGACCTGTATTAAAAGCCGGATATAAAAGTTTTGTCGGAATGCTGCCTTTGCCGGTTCTTCACGGTTGTACTATCGGAGAGCTGGCGCAGATGATCAATGGAGAAGGATGGATGACTACCCAGGCAAAGACTTGTCCGCTGACTGTGATTCCCGTAAAAGGGTGGAAACACGGACAGCCCTATGTACTTCCCGTGAAACCATCTCCCAACTTGCCCAATGCACAATCCATCCGCCTTTATGCCTCACTTTGCCCTTTTGAAGCAACACGTGTCAGTGTGGGACGCGGAACGACCTTTCCTTTTCAGGTGTTAGGCGCACCTAACAAAAAGTATGGCGATTTTGCCTTCACTCCGCGCTCCCTGCCGGGATTCGACAAAAATCCGATGCACAAAGGAGTCACTTGTTATGGCGAAGATTTACGGAACGTAACAGACGTAAACGGTTTCACGCTCCGTTACTTTCTGCGTTTCTACCGTTTATTCGGCGAAGGCGCAGCATTCTTCTCCCGTCCCCGATGGTTTGACTTACTGATGGGAACGGATTCGGTACGCAAAGCGATCCTTAAAGGAGAATCGGAAGAGGAAATCCGTGACAGCTGGCAAAAGGAGTTGCAGACCTACCGTGATATGAGACAGAAGTATTTACTTTACTAAGGAACGGTTCCTCCACTTCTCAGCATTCCGTTCGAACTCTTCGGCCTTCTTTCCACTCAACCTTGCAGGCATTTCAAGTATCTCCGGAATGTCTTTTGCATTGTCAATGATTTGAGTGCCGGAAGCGTTCTTCACAATACGGACATCATCGTACAGTGAGTCATTCTCCAGATAAGCTTGCATCCGGAGCGTGTCTCCCGTCACGTCGATATGCTGGTAGAAACGGCGGTTCGTCCCGAAACGATCATACTTATCATTGAAAGATAGACGGTAACTCTTCGGGGAAGCGTGGCTTACCAGATACAACGGGGTGGTCATTTCGCCCTCATCGTTCTTATTAGTCATACGGGCATAGTTATGCTCATGTCCCTGAAGCACTAAGTCTACTCCATATTCACGGAACAGTCCGTCGAACATCCAGCGCACGGCAAGGTTGTTCGTCTTACCTTTTATAGAATATACCGGGTGATGGAGCATGACGATCTTCCATTTCTTTTTCGAAGCCTTCAGCGTTTTCTCCAGCCATTCCCGTTGAGAGAAGAGGAACCAAGGATCACGGTTACTATCCAGCGTGATGATAGTGGCATCGTTGTAATCAATAGAATATACATTATTATTTTTATACCTCGATTCGAGCAGATAAGAAAAGACATAAGCAAATCGTTTCTCCAAAACACGTACCAGTCCTTTTACATATTCATGATTTCCCGGAGAAACCAATATCGGTTTGGTGGGAGCTATGGAATCCACACTCTGATAGGCTTCATCCCAGTAACAGTTCATCGGACGCTCTGCAAAGTCACCGGCAAACATATAGAAGTCCGCCTGCGGATAGCGATGGCGCACATTTTCCATAAAGCCACGTGTCTTTCCACGCAAAGTATCCTGCACGTCACCTATAAATATAAAGGAGAAATGATCAGTCGAATCGGGTTGCATCGTGAACGAATACCAATCGGATGAGCGATCGTCATTCCATACCCGATAAGAGTAGGAATCGCCATAAGAGAGTTCTTTAAATTTTGCCCAGTTGGCATAACCGAACCCGCCCAGTGTACGGAGAAATTTGGAAGAGCCGTCAACGAGAAGAGTATCTCCGGAACCGATCTTTGTATATTCCAGCTTTGCCTGCTTGGAAACGCCTCCGCACACCCAGCTCACATTACGGGACAGTTCGCCGTCATTTCCGAATGTCAGAAATACCCGTTGCGGGTCTTCCGTCAGCACATAGCGTATTTCAGGGATATTGTGGAACCAGACTTTCCAGCGTATCTTACAAATGACACCACCGGCAATCAATATCAGGAGAACGATGCCCCAAGCTATTTTCTTCTTCGTAATCTTCATTTTTCCGATTTTAAAAACTGGTAGCAAAGATAAATATAGTGTCCCATAAATCGGAAATTATGTCCTTTTTTAACCTTTAACAAATTCACCTCTACATGAGAATTTAAATATCTAAAATTGCTGTCATCTGTCACCAAAAGCTAAATAACACACTGATTATAAGCTAATAAAGAGGTGACAGCAGGGCGTGACAGCATTGTGACAGCACATTTTGTTGTCACAATGCCGTCACGCTTTGCTGTCATATCCTGCTACTATCATATATTGCTCCTTGGAATGATAAATCAAAGAATAGCTTAGTCTAGTTGGTTTCCATGCGATGAAACTATAGTTCCAAAGCATTGAAACCAATAGTTTCAAGCCGCAGAAACTTTAGTTCCAAGCTGAAGAAACCAAAGTTTCAAGCAGAGGA
>ENA-OPXH01002176-OPXH01002176.1-human-gut-metagenome-genome-assembly--contig:-NODE-2176-length-11354-cov-2.184530_pt1 | contig 11354 bp, 6 predicted proteins | sample MGYA00241521_ERZ502034 | MGnify/ENA primary metagenome ERZ502034 (study PRJEB25962, sample SAMEA2042103) | human gut metagenome | biome: human gut; feature: human-associated habitat; material: faeces... | reverse complement strand
CGAGGTACATGCCGTACATGTCCGGGAAATGAAAGAACCTCAAAAACAATTTCCTGCTGCCATGTTTTTAGCTGCCTTGATTTCTTTTGCCTTGTTCACTTTAGGCTCTCTGGCAGTAGCGATAGTTACTCCTTATGATCAGATCAACTTACAAGCCGGATTGTTCGTCAGTTTTCAGCAATTGTTCAGTCATTATCATATCGGGTGGTTGACTAATGTGATGGGATTGTTAGCGGCTTTCGGAGCTTTGGCCGGGGTTATGTCATGGATTTCCGGCCCTAGCCGTGGATTATTATGGACGGCTAACGATGGACAATTGCCTGATTTCCTGAAAAAAACCAATCGGAATGGGGTACAGACTCATATCCTTTTTATTCAGGGAGCTATTGTATCGGTTTTATCTTCCCTGTATATCATTATGGATGATGTCAGTGTGGCTTTCTTTTTGTTGAGTGCTTTGACGATCGGACTTTACCTCGTTATGTATATGATGATGTATGCTTCAGGAATAAAATTGCGGTATACTCAACCTGATCTGAAAAGAAGTTATAAAGTGCCCGGAGGTAAGATGGGCATGTGGCTGATTGCGGGAGTCGGTTTTCTGGCTGTCGCCTTTTCATTTATCGTTACCTTTTTTCCACCTTCGCAGTTGCCGGTCGGTAGTCCTGCCTTTTATACGGGGTTAGTAATTGTCGGTACGGTAGTATTTGTGGGCATTCCGATCCTTATCAGCACGGTTATGGCCAGGAGAAATCGGAAAGGACAGTAATATTTACGGTTTTACCAACCGAGCAATTTGAGGATAAGTAATGTGTATTCCTTTCCGAGTATTTCCCGTAACCGTCTGTATGCACTTTTTTTCATTGATTTGACGGTGTTGACAGAGATATGCAGAAGATCTGCGATTTCAGTATTATTGTTGCCCTCCAAACCGAGCTGGATAATTTCCCGGGTTTGCGGGGGCAATTGGCTGATGGCGAAACTGAGTAAACGGAGTGTTTCCTGATAAGTAATTTCGTGAAGACAATTTTGCTCTTCTTCCTCTTCCCGTTGTGAAATATATTTTTGTGCGAATGTCGCAAATGATTAAGACAAAGGTTGTGTGCAGTCGTATAAGCGAAAGATTTGGCTTTTTCGATGGCGTAAAAATTTTCTCTCTTCTCGTATAAACGGACAAAAACATTCTGAGCTATATCCTGAGCTACAGGCTCTTCTCTTACATATTTTAAGGAGAAGAGATAGACAGGTTCATAGTAAGTATTGAAAAATAATTCAAATCTTTTATTGTTTAGAAGCATTTTATTTGCCGGTCGTTTATACTGATATTCGGAAACAAAAGTAATTTTTTTTTTTCAGATGCGCACACCCACTTGTTGATTTTAAGTGTTTCAGTATAAAATACACATAGAAATGAGAGGGTTTGAAAATAGGTATGAACTTGCACATTTGATTAGCTGCCGGCTTATGGGGACTATTACTCCGGAAGAAGAGGAACGGTTTCAGAAGTGGTGGAAAGAATCGGAATCCCATGAAAAAGAATATGAGATTATATGTAAGCGTCTGATTGTTGATTTACGGAGAACGGAGCATCCGGATTTGCATAAAGCCTGGAAAGGAGTGTGGAGCAAACTTCCCCGTACGAGGAGGCTATTCTGGTCCTGGCATTCGGGGGCTGCTGTTTGTGCCGGAGTGATTTTGCTCCTGGGATTGGGGTGGATATTTCTACCGGCTGATGATTTGAATATATCTCGGTCGGGGAATGACCGGTGTGCGGGGACTGTGTTGATTCTCGGTAATGGAGAATTAATTGATTTGGGAAAGAGACAGGAAAGGGTGGTCGATGCTGGAAAGGGAACGAAAATCAGGATAGGGGAGAACGTGGTGAGTTACCAGACAGGAGAACAAGAAGAAGCTCCGATACAGGAAATGAATACGGTACGGGTCCCCCGGGGAAGTGAATACCGGCTGATACTGTCGGATGGAACGAAAGTATGGCTGAATGCTGAGTCGCAGCTGATTTATCCGGTCCGTTTCACAGGAGAAAACCGGGAAGTAATCATGAAAGGGGAGGCATGTTTTGAAGTGGCGAAAAAAGAAAAACAGCCGTTTGTCGTGAAAGTGGATGAAATAGAAGTGTTAGTGACGGGGACTTTATTCAATGTGGAGGCTTATCCCGAAACTAAAGAGGTAAAGATGACTTTGGTCGAAGGGCGGGTCGAGGTGAAGACAGAAGAGCACCGGCAACTGTTGAGCCCGGATGAACAGGCTCTTGTAGATAAGCAGGAAGGACAAATCCGGGTGAGAAAAGTGGTTGCTGAAGAGTATATCGGCTGGACCAGGGGAGAATTCCGTTTTACGCGGACGAGGCTGGAAGAGGTGATGACGAGGTTGGCACGTTGGTATGATGTAGAGGTATTTTTTGCAGTCCCGGACTTGAAGAATGCCCGTTTTACGCTGAATTTGGAACGCTATGACAATATAAATAAAATATTGTCGAAGATTGAAAAGACGGGACGCGTGCATTTCCGTATTCAGGGACAGTGTATTATTGTGGAATAATAAAAACAGCGGAGTATAGTGGCATATACCCCGCCTTTAGTTATAAAACCCTTGCTCTACCGACATAGAGCAAAAAATTGTTATAAACTCTAATTACAAAAGTATGGAAAAAAAGTCAAGAACAGGTGATTCCGTGTTCCTTAAATTACCACGGATGTTTTTAATCATGAAAACGGTATTTATCTCATTGGTGTGTACATTGAATGTACAGGCTAATGTGTTTTCCCAACACACGAAGTTCGATATTGCGATGAAAAATGTTACGGTATCGGAGGTTTTGTGTTATTTAGAAGAAATCAGCAAATACCGTTTTGTGTATGACAGCGATGCAATTGATCGCATGCAGCGGGTGGATGTAGAGATGAAGGGAACGAAGTTGGAAACAGTGTTGGAAAGTATATTCGTGAAAAGTGGTTTTTCATTTGTCATAGAGGATGGGGTGGTGATCATCCGCGAGGCTGGAAAGAAACAGATAACGGCTGGAATACTCCCGCAATCCCGGAAAATTACCGGTCGGGTAAGGGATCATGGAGGCAATCCTTTGCCTGGAGTGACCGTGGTTTTAAAAGGTACCTCTGTCGGAGTAGTGACGGATGTGGACGGTCACTTTAAAATGGATCTGCCAGCCGATCATGAAACTGTGCTGGTGTTTTCATTTGTCGGGATGAAAACTCAGGAAGTGTACTATAAAGGGGAAAAAGAATTGAATGTAGTGATGGAAGAAGATGTGAAGCAAATGGACGAGGTAGTTGTGACCGGAATCTTCTCTAAATCGAAAGAAAGCTATACTGGTGCTGTGTCGGTGATTACGGAAAAGGAATTGAAAAGTTTCGGTAACCGGAATATCCTGACAACGCTTCGGAATATCGATCCTTCTTTCAATATCCTGGAAAGTAACGAATGGGGTTCTAACCCGAACCGTCTGCCGGAAGTGCAGATCCGCGGAGCAGCCAACATGCCGGACGTCGACCAGCTACAAAGCGATACGAAGGCGGAACTGAACACTCCTTTGATCATCATGGACGGTTTTGAAATCACTTTGGAACGGATGATGGACCTGGACGACAGTGAGGTGGAGACGATCACCCTGCTGAAAGACGCTTCGGCAACCGCCATATACGGTAGCCGTGGTGCGAACGGAGTGATTTTGGTGACGACGAAAAAAGGACAGGAGGGGAGTGTGTATGCGACAGCACGTTACGAGACGGTGTTTTCAATGCCGACAAAGCGTATCGATGTGGTGGATCCGGTGGATTATATGAAAATGTATAACCGGGCGCTTTTGACCCGGGATCCGTTGGCAACGCCGAAATATAGTGTGGAACGTATCAACCGGACCCGCTCGGGAAAGTATCCGTCTTGGGTTTATCCGGCGAATGACTGGTATAAGATTTTATTCAAAAACTATAATGTGAACCACCATGCAGGTTTGAATATCCGGGGAGGTTCGAAGGTAATTCAGTACTATGCTTCGGTGAATTACAACCGTGATCAGGGGATGTTGAAGACAGATAAGTTGAATGACTTCGATTGTAATATTACGAATAATCAAACGGCTTTTCGTGTGAATTTGACGATTGATTTGAAAGCCGGTATTAAATTATTGATTAATTCGTCGACAACTATAGATAAATACCATGGTCCTTTGACTAGTGTCAATCAGGCGTATGAGTTAGCGTTTAATGCTTCGCCGGTAGATTTTGCCCCTTTATATCCGGGAGATGAGAATTATGGGTGGCCGCATTTGCGTTTCGGTACGACAGAGGCAAATCAGGAGAATCCTTATATGATGATTCAGAAAGGATATCTGGAACGGACTCGCTATTCTACGACCAATCGGGCGGAGTATATCCATAACTTATCGAGCCTGGTAAAGGGGTTGGAGTTGCGGGGGAGTGTGGCTGTGTCACAGGCAGGATATTATACGACTGGTTTTACAACCAATCCTTTCAAATATTCTTTGTTGAATTATGATTTTGAAACAGGCAAACACCGGTTGCAGGATTTGTCTCCTTTTGGTGCCAGTTATGCCTTGTCTATAGATCCCACAGCCAAGGCTTCGACGACAGAGACGCGTGTTACGTATGAGGCACGTGCTTTGCATACGGCAGCATGGAAAGAGCATCAGACCTCACTGACAGGAGTGTTCCAGGCACAAGATTATACGTTTACGCCGGTGTCTAATGTCTTGACAGGTATGCCGCAACGGAACATGATGTTTTCAATGCGTGGAACGTATGGGTTTAAAGACCGTTATTTTGTGGAAGCAAGTTTTGGTTATAACGCATCGGAACGTTTTGCAAAGAGTAACCGTTGGGGGTTATTCCCGGCAGGTGGTCTGGCATATGTGATATCGAGCGAACCCTTTATGAACGGGACAGCTCATTGGCTGAACTTTTTGAAGCTGCGGGTTTCGTATGGCAAGGTAGGCAACGACGGAGTGATTAAGGTTCCCCGCTTTTTGTTTTTGCAGACGATGGGTACACTGACGAATGTATTGAATCCGGAACCGGGAAGCGGATCGACAATTTACAGGATTGTACAGGGATATGCGAATCCGAATTTGAAGTGGGAAGTGGCGGAGCAGGTGAATTTCGGTTTGGAGACCAAGTTGTTCAAGGGGATTGTCGAGTTTAATCTGGATGCTTACCAGGAGATCCGTCACAATATCATTGGCTACCGTGCCTCTGTTCCGGCACATGCGGGTATTGCTCTTCCACAATTGGATAATATGGGTAAGGCCCGGTCGAGGGGTATAGACTTTTCGGGTAAGATCCAGCATGCTTTTAACAAAGATTTATGGGTGATTCTGAACGGTACTTTGACTTATAATAAGGTTGTGTATAAAGAAATCGAGGAAGCGATGAATAAGCCGGCATGGCAAAGTATGGTGGGGAAAGAGATTTCGCAGAAAATCGGTTATATTTCGGACGGACTCTTCCAGGACCAGGCGGAAATTGAAAATGCTCCGGTACAGGCAGGATCGCCCCAGCCAGGAGATATCCGTTACCGGGATTTGAATAACGATGGAAGGATTGATGTAAATGATGTGACTTATATCGGTTTTCCGGAGACTCCGCGTGTGACCTATGGCTTTTCAGGTTTTGTCAATTACAGTAATTTTGAGTTCAGTTTTGCTTTTCAGGGGTCGGGGAAACGTTCTTTCTTTATGGACCCGAGCGAATTGTCTCCTTTTGTGGATGACCATGCGATGTTGACAGCTATTTATAAGGATCACTGGTCGGAAGATAATATGATCCGGAAACCTTTCTGGCCTCGTTTATCGACCCAGAATCTGATTAAACATTCGCCGGAGGAGGATTGGTATAATAAAAATGCAACAGAGGTTCGCAAGAGTACTTATTTCATGCGGGAATGCCGTTTCCTGAGATGTACTTCGTTGGAGTTGGCGTACAATATGCCAAAGAAATTGATGGAACGTTGGGGACTGCAAAATATGAAGTTTTTTGTGCGGGCGAACAATCCTTTCCTGATTTCCAATTTCAAGCTTTGGGATGTCGAGTTGGGTGAGGATGCGTTTAACTATCCGATACAAAAGACTTATACCGTTGGGTTAAACTTTAGTTTCTAATATAAATATAAGGTGGTTATCTATGAAATATGTAAATATATTATTGATTGGTTTGGTCTTGTTATTTCCGGGGTGTACATTTTTGGATGTTGTACCGGAGGGAAATATTGAAAGTATCGAGAGTAACTTTGAGAAACGGGACCAAACGGAGAATTGGTTCAAGTATTGTCATTTCTGGGTCAGTCCGTTTACCACTTCCGTAATTTCGAATCCGGCTTATATGGGGACGGATGAAGTGGTTGCAGGAACTTATTTGCGGGAGAGCGGTTTTAACTGGAGTGGTTTGTATATCGCGGATGGTCTGCAGCGTACGTTCGATCCATTCTGTAATATGTGGCGTCGGGATGCTGTGTATAACAGTATCCGTTATTGTAATACTTTTCTTGAAAAAGTGTGGGGAGTTTATAATATGACGGATGCTGAAAAGAAGTTGTGGGTAGCTGAAATCAAGGCTTTGAAAGCCTATTATTATTTTGAGCTTTTGCGTCATTACGGACCTTTTGTTGTGATGGACGAGAATATCGATCCGGGTGTTCCGGTCGAGGATATGAAAAAGGAAAGAAGTCCGGTGGATGTTTGTGTTGAAGAGATTGTAAGCCTTTTGGATGAAGCGATGAAAGATTTGCCTTTGATGAAAGACAAGGAGAGAAGCCGGTGGGCTTACCATAGTTTGGAGTCGGCTGCGGCATTGAAGGCGATGACCTTGTTTTATGCAGCTTCGCCTTTGTTTAACGGTAATCCGGCCTATAGCGGTTTTGTGAATAGTAAGGGTGAAAAGTTGTTCAGTCAGCAGAGAGATCCTGAAAAGTGGAGATATGCAGCGGAGGCTGTCGATTCGGCTTTGCTTATTTGCAACCGGGGAGGGAAATATCTGATCTCGAGTGAGAGCGACAAGATTCAGGATCGGATGAAAGATATTGAAGCATCGGCTATAGCCTTGAATTTTGAGAACGCTGAGGCGATTTATATGTTCCGTTATGAGTCTTTTGCAAATGGAGGATGGCCGAAATGGACCCGCCCTTATTTTAACAGTACGGATGAGGATTATAATATGGAAATGAAAGGATGTGTGTCTCCGAGTTTGAAAATGGTGGAAATGTATTATACGGAACATGGTTTACCGATAGAAGAGGATAAGGAGTGGTGGAAGTATGAAGAACGTTATACGATGGGTATGGAAGACGATGAGAGATATAAGAATGTGGTGGCTATGGACGAGAAAGTATTGAAATTGCATTTGAAAAGAGAACCGCGGTTCTATGCACATATTGCAGCAGACCGTTGTTATTATCAGCTCGGTAAAAAAAATGTATTGGTAGAGGCTTATCGGGGAGAGCGTTTTGGTACGCGGGAGACTTCCATTACCAACTCTGTTCCGCAGAATTTGACCGGTTATTGGCTGAAGAAAGGTTCGGATTCCGAAGTTTCTAATGTGGGTTACAATAATGCTTTTATGACTGATTATCCTTGCGTGTTGATTCGTTTGGCGGATCTTTATTTGATGAAAGCGGAGGCATGGAATGAATATCTGGCGGTTCCGGATGAAGAGCATGTATATGCGCCATTGAACGAAGTACGTCGGCGTGCCGGTATTCCGGATGTGAAAGAAGCTTGGAAAACGTACGCCAAGAATCCGGGAAAAGTGGCGACAAAAGAAGGTATGCGCGAGATTATCCATCGTGAGTGGGATATTGAGTTTGCTTTTGAAGGAAGACGTTTTTGGAATCTGCGCCGTTGGTTGACCGCAGTGGATGAATTGAATGAGGAACAATACGGATGGAATATTGTCGGTCGGAATGCCAGGGAGTTTTATAATAACTTTAGAGAACCTGTCAGGGTTTGGGCAAAACGGAAGTTTATCTCGCCACGCGATTATCTGTTTCCGCTTCAGAGCGAAGAGGTGATGATATCCGGTTGTGTACAGAATCCGGGATGGTAATATTAATGATTTAATAGGAATAATTATGAAAAGATTGGTTTATATATGGCTTGTTGCCTGGGTCTTGTGGGGTTGTCAGAAAGAAGAAGCATATTTCGATGTTTTGGTTCCGGCAGATGGCTTGACGTTTTCTCCGGTGGAGGGCGGTGCAGTGATGCACTATCGTTTACCGGCGGATGAGAAGGTGTACAGTATCCGGGTACGCTACCAGGACGGGTTTGGGAAGGATATGATCCGGACCGGTAGTTATGCCTGCGATTCATTGCTTATCACAGGTTTTAATGAGGCGCGGAAAGGGGTGAAGGCTTATGTGACTTTGTGCGATAGGAACGATGTGGAGTCGGAGGCGTTAGAAGTCACCTTTGATACCCGGGATTCCGGACCGGTCGCTTTTATCAACAACTTAGAGGTCGTTCCGGGTTGGGGTAATGGTTTTGTTTTGTCTTATGACTTGGAAGAGAATTTGAAAGGTATGGCTCACCTGTTTTATGTGGGGGAAGATCCGAATACCAAACTGCCGGACACCCTTTTATTTAAAAGTTTTGTGCCGAAAAAAGGTAATACGGTGATACGGGATACTTTCAAACAGCAACGGGACAGTTATGATTTTGTGGTACGCGTAGAGGATTTCCGGGGGAATATGGTAAAAGAAAGGGTATGGAAAGACATTGTGCCTTTGGCGATAGAACAGTTGCCTGTCAGTCTGAATAATCTTTCTGATCCGGAGGAACTTTCCCAGGAAGATCCCACTGCGAAGTTAGGCAAGCAATATTTGTTGGACGGGGATAAAAAAGGAGATCAAAGCTTTGGTATTGAATCGTGGACGAGTTTTTATACCTACTTGGCCGGTCCGATGGCGGTATCTACACCGGAGAAACCCGGGAAAGCCCTGTTTATTATTGATATGATGGAAGAAAAGTTACCGGCAGAGGTCCGCCTGTACGGAATGTTGGCAGTCCGGACCAGTTGGCCCTATGGCCCCGGCCAATATGAAACTTTTCCGAAATGGGGAGATGTGTGGACGTTGTGTTATGCGAGCAAGTTACCGAGCAGTGTGACTCTTTACGCATCCCAAACGAAAGATGACGATGCCTCGTGGGTAGAGATTTCACATTTCGAACAAGACCGGAGAATTGATAATAAGGAACGTTGGTGTGAACGTTGTAACGAGAATGGGGATTATCTCATTGTTTCTCGGGATGCCTTGGATTTGGCTTCACCTTGTTTTATTACCTTGACTTGCCCGGCAGAAGGAGAGAAATACCGCTATCTGAAAGTGGTGGTGAACGAGGTCTTTTTTGCGCCTATAGGTTTTGAGAATGCTTTTATGGGTGGAAATGACCAGAAATATGTGACGGTGCATGAATTGGAAGTTTATACAGCAAAAGATTGATATTATGAAGAAAATATATTTATGGCTCTTGCTCCCTTTGTTGATTTTCGGGGGCTGTGAAAGTTTGGAAGATACGTATAAAGATTATGCAGGTGATGGCCCGATTCGCTATTTGGTGAAATGTGACGACCTGGATGTCAAAGCCGGTTGGAATCGTTTGGTAGTTTCGTGGAAATCTGTGGATGACCCGATTATCGATAAAGTAAAAGTTTCTTGGACGGTAGATGGGATCGGACGGGATACTTTGTTGGAAAGAGGTACGTTTGCGTGCAGCCTGCCTTGTGACGGAAATCTTACTTACCAGGTGTCGGTAGCCAATATGGATAAAAACGGTAATACTTCTTTAGCTGTAACCCAGGTAGGAAGACCTTATTCGCCTGAACATGAGCAAGTATTGATTTTCCCGACTATGGTGAACAAACATTTTTATGTACAAGATCGTTTGGCGCTGGTCCTGGATGAGTGGGGAAATCAGATAGATAGCATTGCCTTCGTATATACTTCTGCCGGACAGGGCAAGAGAACGGTTATGAAAAGCGCACCGGAGAGTCTTTATTATTTACTGAAAGATAAAATTGATGCAGAGACAACATTAACAGTACACAGTTACGGCCACCTGGAAGGATGTGTAGATGCGATTGTAGTATCGACTGAATTGGAACGGGCCAGAGTGTATACAGATGGCTTTAAAGCGCTGATGTTAACAAGATACGGTATTGCTGAGCTGACGGAAGAAGCTGTTGCCGGTTTGGAAACCCTCGAAATTGATTACGACATCGATAGCTTTGAGGATATTATGAATATGCCGGGATTGAAGAAGTTGGTATTGGGCAAGAACCGCTATTTGAGTGAGGAAGTATTGGGAGAGGAGGTTAGTGCCAGTAAAATCACTGACCTTGAAATAAGTAAATTTGCGATGGAAGTGATGGCGGAACTTGTTTCTGACTTTAAGGTAGAACGCTACAATAAGCATTATTTCCCGGAAACTTATGATTTTGTTGAAGAAAAAGGAAATCCGGTACTGCCTGATTTGACTTATCTGAATAACGAGACATGGACTTATGAGTGTGTTGTAACTCCGAAAGAAGGGGATTATTATTCCAAAGGCTATGAGAAATTGTTTGACTTAAATGCGACAGCCTGGGCAACATTTAATCATTATGATTTTTTAAAATATGAAATAACAGTTGATATGCAAGAGACAAAGCGGGTAAATGGTTTTGCAATAGAACAAGTTGCCTCTGATATTGCAACTTCTCCAAGAAAACGGGCTTTTATGGCACGAAAAGTACAGGTCCAGTTTTCTGTCGATGGAAGTGTCTGGACTGAGGCAATAGATTATACGTTGGGTACAACCCTTGGAGAAATCGACCTTTTGTCAATAGCTGCTCCTACAAATGCACGGTATTTGAAATTCGTGTTGACCGACCAAAATTACAGAAACGTATATTCAATTTCACTACAAAAAATCAGAATTTTCTAACTGGGATACTCTAAAAGTATTCTAAGACTTTTGCAAGTCTTTTCATGATTATTTGCGGCAGATCTTCGAACAACCGTTATTAGTAATAGATATATTCTGCGCTCAAAGGGGCGTTCAGCCCCTTTGAGCGCGGCTTTCCCTGAGAAGTCTTTCATAGATAGCCATAAGTAAGCGCACGGTCCCCCAAAGATCGTGTACTTTTTAATGACTATTTGTTTGCTGGCGATGTCGACTTACTGATACTTTTGATGGACACAGGGTCTATTATTTTAATTTGTCAACAGTCGACGCTATCGGTACTATAAATAAGTGTAGCGAGTTCCGCTGGTCAGTAAAGGAAGCCTTAACGGACCATTCCAGGCGAACCGGTCTGACGGTATAAAACCCG
>ENA-OPXH01002170-OPXH01002170.1-human-gut-metagenome-genome-assembly--contig:-NODE-2170-length-11380-cov-2.106932_pt1 | contig 11380 bp, 9 predicted proteins | sample MGYA00241521_ERZ502034 | MGnify/ENA primary metagenome ERZ502034 (study PRJEB25962, sample SAMEA2042103) | human gut metagenome | biome: human gut; feature: human-associated habitat; material: faeces... | reverse complement strand
TGAAAATAAACACTTCCCGCCATTTCAATTTTTTCATCAAAGGGATCTTCCCCAAAAAGAAACCTTTAAAGTGATGTTCGTAGAAAAATGCCAGCCAGGTATCCGAAGCAAACTCATAGTAATTCATACACGAAAAAGCATAAGGGTCGTAAAAATAGGTAGCGTTTCCTTCGTGAAGTTTCAGTAAAGGATAAGGCACTTTTCCGAAAATCTTTCCTCCGGTCAGTACCACATGAGACTTACCGATCGGCGAAATCGGAAAATCATAGTTGATAGAAGCTACAGCCCGGTAAAATTCATAGTCATTTTTAAACAGCCCCTTCACTCCCATGGCCAAATCGACGCCGATAATCGGATAATCGGACCCTAAACTGTATTTATCGAATGCTTTACGAACGACTATTTCATCTTTAGACAAACGGGTATTCAAGCGTACTATCGTCGACTGTATAGAGGGCATCAATTCTCCGTCAGGTTTCACAAAAGGCACATAAGGATTAGAAAACAGGTCCCTGACCTGTACCCCCAAAGTATTGGAAACCCCTTGCCGCCATTCTTTTTCAAAGTTCACATCCAACTGGTTGACCATACTCAACCGATCGTTATCCCCTCTCGAAAAGATTGAACTCAGGATATTTCCTTCGGTAAACGCATTGATTCCCGCTCCCAGCTGCACGACATCGTGTTTGAAAGCAACCGATAACTTCGAAGTCGGTAAATCGTTGAAGGAATAATCGAATCCACCAGCTCCTTTCCAGCGACGATCCTTCGTTCCATAGGCTCCGTAACCGAAAAGACGGATTTTCTTACTGAAATCGGTTGTAGTCCGGGCGCCCAACTGAAAACGGCATCCTTCCTGTTTGTTGAAGCTAAGTAACTTATAATAAGGTCCCCACTCTACATATTCGGTATCGTAATACCCACCCAGGACCATAGAGACAATCGTGTATATATTTTGATACAGGGGTACATTTTTAATCGAATCAACCATACCATAGATCTGTTTTTCCTTACCACTCAATGCATAGGGCCGGATCGTATCCCAAAAACGATCGTCATTTTTCAGGACATTATTATCGATAATCACATTATTATCCATTTTGAGCACCCTGTCGGGAATGTCCGGATTCAGCTGTATATGCGAATAATCTACTTGCCGGTGCCCCAAAAAGGACACCATCTTCGAAGAATCGGACATGACGATGGAAAAGTCGGCAAAGATTTTATCCTGCTTTGGAAACCAGACCGAATCGTCCAGGAACTGATTTTCATTATCCAACACCAGGTGTCTGATCCAGTTCACATTCAACCCCTTCATCATTTTGACGTGAGCCGATTGCAATGCCCAGGTCATCGAATCGATATTTACTTCCCCATCCAATACAGGTGTAGAGAAAGATTTAGGGTGGAATCTGATTTTATAGGTCTTCCGGCCATCGATCTGCAAACTATCGACCAGGAAATATTTATAGAATAAAAGCCCGTGCTCCGAAAGCGGACTGGCAAAACGCACTTCGAAAATATCGATATAGTTATCGTAAAAATTGACATTAGCATGTAAATGGCCGGTAAACTGCGCCAGGGTATAATCTTCTTCAATACCGGAAATCCGGCTGGCATTCACAATCTCCCGGGATAAGGACGGTGACTTCCGGTAATAATAATCGGCAGAAGCTTCGGAAATCATCACAGGCAGATAAGCCTTTCCCGTAATGACCGAAGTATCCATGTGCTCGAAGATAAATCCGAAATTCTTTTGTAACTTCTTATTTTTAAACCCTGGCTTGATATTCGTCAGGTCGAGCTCCATCTTGGTATAAGTCTTACAATAATATTGTTCGAACCGGGCAGGATTATTTCTGTATTTGTTTTTACTGACATTCCGGAGGATCACATGTGCCGGATTTTCTCCGGGAGTAACTTTTACCTCGTCCAGATCGAAAGTCTGAGGTTCCAGCTGAAAATCGACAGCATTGTACGCCCCCTTGTTTATCTTTACTGTTTTCGGGAGATAACCGACAAAAGACGCCTGGAGCTCAGTCACTTCTTCGCGGGTTTCGAGGTAATATTCTCCATCGAAGTCGGTGGTCATTCCAATAGTCGTCCCGGTAAAAAAAACATTGACCAGAGGTAAAACTTCTCCCGTCTTGGCATCCGTCACTTTCCCCTTCACCCGGGTACTCTGAGCCCACATGCATTGTCCAAGTAACAGTAATACAACTAATAATACGATTCTTTTATTCATGATCATTATACTACCCCTTCTCTCAATATATCGTGGATATGAACCATTCCCTTGTATTTTTTATCTTCGTCCACGACCACCAATTGAGTGATACTATTCTGTTCCATTTTCTGGAAAGCGTTGTAAGCGAGTTCTTCTTCCTGAATAGTTTTCGGAGAAACCGACATAATATCCCGGGCTTTCAAGCCATCCACATCTTCATATTTCTCGAGCATACGTCTCAAATCCCCGTCGGTAATAATGCCTAACAATCCTCCTTCGGCATCGGTCACCGCCACTGCGCCCAATCTTCCGCCCGACATCTCCAATATCACTTTACGGATTCCGTCTTCCAAAGATACATAAGGCCGGTTATCCTGATCGAATACATCGGATACCCGGGTATATAAACGTTTCCCCAAGGATCCTCCGGGATGATATTTAGCAAAATCACGGCTTGAAAAACTCCTGCATTGGATCAGACAAATAGCAAGGGCATCTCCCATCACAAGTTGTGCTGTCGTCGAGTTGGTCGGCGCCAGATTATTCGGGCAAGCTTCACGGTCGACCTGTGCTTTCAATACATAAGCCGCATTCTTTGCCAGGAAAGAATCGGTATTCGATACCATAGCCACGATCTGTTCGTTACCGACATTCCGGATCAACGGGACCAGCACCTTGATTTCGGGGGTGTTCCCGCTTTTGGAAATACAAATGACGACATCGTCGTGTCAAATCATCCCCAGATCACCGTGGATAGCGTCGGCCGCATGCATAAAAACAGCAGGAGTACCGGTCGAATTGAGAGTAGCCACTATTTTTTGGGCAATAATGGCACTTTTACCTATACCTGTAACGATCACCCGTCCTTTCGTATTATAGATCAATCGGACCACTTTTTCGAAATCGTCGTCGATAAATCGAGCCAGATTCTGTATAGCTAAAGCTTCATCAGCAATTACTTTTTTTGCAACCTCCTTAATATCAACCATCTTAGATTATTCTTTAAAATATTTCTTAAACAATAGACAATATTTATGCCAAAAAAATCAGAAAAAATTATGGTAACCCGATTTTTTTCCTATAACTTTACTAAACGACAAAAATACCAATTTTTGTCATTCATTTGCTTAGGTGATCATAACATTTATTGTGCCATTTTGTTTGTCCAAACAAATTAAGTTATAAATTTGCATTTCCTTGAGAAAAAGGGTGTGCAAAATATATGAATAATACAATGGGATTGCAGATTAATTTACACGCAAAATTAAAAGAGTATTTTGGCTTCGATCATTTCAAAGGAAATCAGGAAGCCATCATTAAGAACGTGCTGGCAGGAAATAACACTTTTGTATTGATGCCTACAGGAGGTGGTAAATCGTTGTGTTATCAATTACCGGCATTGCTTCTCGAGGGCACCGCGATTATTATTTCTCCGCTGATTGCTCTGATGAAAAATCAGGTGGATGCCATGCGTTCATTTTCAGCCGCTGAAGGAGTTGCGCATTTTCTCAACTCTTCGTTGACCAAAAATGAGATTTTAAATGTGAAAGAAGACATTTTGAGCGGTAAAACGAAAATGCTCTATGTTGCTCCCGAATCCTTGACCAAGGAAAGTAATGTTGAATTTCTAAAGAAGATCAAGATTTCTTTCTTTGCTGTGGATGAGGCACATTGTATCTCGGAATGGGGCCACGATTTCCGGACAGAATACCGGAAAATCCGTCCGATCGTCGAAGAAATCGGTAAAGCGCCGATCATTGCATTGACTGCGACAGCGACACCCAAAGTGCAGAACGACATCCAGAAGAACCTGGATATGATGGATGCCCAGGTTTTTAAATCTTCTTTCAACCGACCGAACCTATACTACGAAGTACGTCCTAAACAAGGAGATGTCACGAAAGACATTATTAAGTTTATTAAAAACCATGAAGGGAAATCCGGTATCATCTACTGTCTGAGCCGGAAGAAAGTGGAAGAACTGGCGGAAGTGCTTAGTATCAACGGTATCAAAGCAGCTCCTTATCATGCGGGAATGGATGCCAGTACCCGAAGTACCAACCAGGACCGCTTCCTGATGGAAGAGGTGGACGTTATTGTAGCGACCATTGCTTTCGGTATGGGGATCGATAAACCAGACGTACGCTTTGTCATCCATTACGACATTCCTAAAAGTCTCGAAGGGTATTATCAGGAGACAGGACGGGCAGGACGGGATGGTGGCGAAGGAATCTGTCTGACTTATTATAGTTTTAAAGACATCCAAAAGCTCGAAAAGTTTATGCAGGGGAAACCCATTGCCGAACAGGAAATCGGTAAACAATTGCTGATGGAAACAGTCGCTTATGCCGAGACTTCTTTATGCCGGCGTAAAGTACTGCTCCATTATTTCGGAGAAACCTATGAAGAAGACAACTGCGGCTGTTGTGACAACTGCCTCTATCCGAAGAAAGAGTTCGAAGGCGAAGATTATATGGTCGATGCCCTGCAACTGGTCAGCGATGTTAAAGAAAAATTCAAAATCGAACATTTGGTTAATATCCTCATCGGTGAAGCCGATTCTGCCATCAAATCGTATAAGCATGATAAACTGGAATTATTCGGTGCCGGTTCGGAAAAAAGCCGGCAATTCTGGACGATGGTATACCGGAGGGCTTTAGTCAGTTCATTTATCGAAAAAGATATAGAACAATACGGAGTAATCAAACTAACGGATGAAGGCCAAAAATTTTTGGATAACCCTAAAAGTTTTATGCTGATGGAAGATCACAATTTCGACGAGAACGAAGAAGAAGAAAAGATACAGGAGAAAGGTGGTGTATCTGCGTTGGACAGCACTTTATTCGCTATCCTGAAAGATTTACGGAAGAAAATAGCCAAGACCAATAACTTGCCTCCTTACGTCATTTTCCAGGACCCGTCACTGGAAGATATGTGTACCAATTATCCGATCACACTCGAAGAATTGGCCAACATCCAGGGCGTAGGTGCCGGGAAAGCACAGAAATACGGCAAAGAATTCGTCGAAGTCATCAAACAATACGTTGAAGACAACGAGATCGAACGGGCACAGGATATGGTCGTGAAAACAGTAGCCAATAAATCCAAATTCAAAGTATACATCATCCAGAATATCGACCGCCAGATCGATCTGGAAGATATCGCTTCGGCTTTGGGGCTCAACTTCGACGAACTGATCAAGGAGATGGAAGCGATCGTCTTTTCCGGAACGAAATTAAACATCGATTATTATATCAATAAGATCCTCGACGAAGAGCAACAGCAGGAAATCATGGATTATTTTATGGAGGCGAGTTCCGACAATATTTCCGAAGCTTTCGACGAATTCGAAGGGGATTATGCAGAAGAAGATCTTCGGCTGATGCGGCTGAAGTTACATTCCAAACACGGAAACTGACAATGGAAAAAGTTGCGGGAAATATTGGGGGTAAGTCGAAATGATCGATACCCCCTCTTTTTTCGTCAACTATAAGGGGTATGTCACTGTGTCACAACCACTCTCCAACTGCCATCCTTTTCACCTCGCTCAACGTATTTCTTCTGATCATTATATATTTCAATGGCTTTGAATATCGATCTGTTCAAATATTATTCGGAAGCCTTAGAAAAAAACAATGAGATGATCCGGCTTCATAAAGCCAAAGATGAGCAGAAAATAGTAAGAAAAAGAAAAATTTTTTTAGAAGTAGAAGTCAGCGAAGATGAGTATCAGGCTTTTATGAAGCAAACGAAATAATCCGTCTTATTTACCTCATACTCATCTTCCTCTAGTTTTTCAATTCATTTTATCTACAGAACGGACAAATTCGATATCCTCCCGGAACAATTTCCGGTAAGTGATATGGGTGCGCCAGGCTTTCGCTCCGATGTAGTCCATCAGATGTATCATTGGAGGATTAAAATCGCCCACCCAATTCAATTCCAGATATTTATATTCCCTGTTCGCTTCAATAATGCGCTCAGTAAAGCGTTTGATCATGGCCGCTTCCACTCCTTTCCCCTGAAACTCGGGTACCACTCCGAACAACTGTCCCAAAGCCACATCGATTTTCCGGAAATGACGGTAATACATCAGTTTCAAACCACCCCACAAATTCATTTTTCCATTTAAATGTCTCACTACCTGATTGATTTCCGGGAACATCAGGAAAAAACCGATCGGTTGCTCTTTATAAAAAGCAAAATAAATCAAATCCTTATCGATAATCGGTTGTAAACTTTTATAAATCGCTTCTACCTGCTCCCGGGTAATCCCGTCTACTCCGTGTACTTCCAGATTCCAGGCTTTATTATAGACCTCCAATAAGGCTTCTATGGCTTTCTGCTTCCCGATATCCCCATAGGTCTGGACCGTATAATCGGGATTTTTCAATATCCGGTCGGCTTTCCAAACGACAATTTTAGAAAGGCTGTCCATAACAAGACGGGTGCGGAATGTAAACTGTTTGAAAAAATCCCGGAAACCGTAGTTTTCAAAAAAAGAAACATAATAAGGCTGGGTATAAGGCATCGCATAAACGGGCGACTGATCGAATCCATCGACCAACAACCCCCACCACTCAATCCGTTCCCCGAAATTTACCGGCCCTTCCATGGCCTCCATACCTTTTCCTTCGAGCCACTCCCTGCATTTATCGAACAAACAAAAAGCGGCCTGCCGGTCGTCGATACATTCAAAAAATCCCATTTGCCCGACACTATATTTGTCCAGATGACAGGTTTTCCGATTGATAAAAGCAGCTACTCTCCCTACACATTGCCCTGTCTCGTCCTTCAAAATCCAGCGGATACATTCGCCATTTTGGAAACAAGGATTTTTCGCAGGATCGAATACATTCCGGATATCATTATCCAAAGGACGTATCCACCAGGGATTTCCTTTATATAGTCTTACCGGTAATTCCAGAAAGTCCGTTTCATGTTGTCGGGTAGTTACTTCAATTAAAGTATACATAACAAAAAAATTAAATTTTTTGACTTAAGGCCATTGCTTGAGCCGGAAAGATAAAATCGGCCAATCGCTTGAGCCAAACGACGATAAAAGCCAATAATATTCGCGGGACGATCAGCCATACGACAGGTAACCCCAATACGGCAAACAACAAAGGATCTTCCAACTGCGAATGCGATATCGCCAGATGATAATTCAACAAATCCGCTTCGGTCCCGGTTAGTTTACCTTGCCGGGCATAATCCATCAATACAGCGGAACCGTAAGCCAACCCCAGCGTATTGCCCACCACCCATAAAAAAGCCACCTGGCGGGGTAAACCCAACAATTGCATACCCGGACCTAAAAGCGAAGAGATCCATTTCAATACCCCGAATTCTTCCAACAGACGTTGCAGGATCATCAATCCGGTAATCAGGGCCACGACTTTCAGGGACAACCACAGACTGGTTTGCAGCCAATTGAACAAAGTATCGCGAAATCCCAAGTCGACAGAAGGCTGCGCAATCATCCGCCCTGCAAACTCCGGCAAGATCAGATTCAAAACGGCAGCAGCGATAAAACTACAGGTAAAACGGAGTAAGACCATCTTCCAACCCACAGAACCGGTCTTCTTCTGTACCAAAGTTTCCACCGGATAATTATGGGAAATCAGGCACATCATAGCCAACAAAATCCCTTCTCTCACCGTGAAATCCATATTCGACAGCAAAGCGATCACCGTATAGATATTGGTAAAAATACCGGTCACAAAGACCAAAGCCGCATCACCGGGCAAACCGATTCTGGTGAACAAAGGAGCTACCACAGCAGAAACAGCCGGCAACACCTGAAAGTAGGTAAGCAACATCACCACGAAAGAAACCGGAAGCATAATCTTCAAAAACCAGCAAGAGGTTTTCAATGCCACCGGCCAGACTTTCCTGATACAACCGATTATCCTTTCTTTCACCATATCCTATTTTCTCTTTTTTCCTCTCCCCCCTTCTCTCTCTCAGCCTATAGCTTTTAGCTTTTAGCATTTTACTTTTTACCTCAACTGCTCCGTCAGCAACCGGATCTCCAATGCCGGGCTAATCCGTTCGTACAGAATATTATAAACGGCATTCGTTATCGGCATATGCACATTATACTGGTCGTTGATTTCTTTAATTCCTTTCACGCCGAAATACCCTTCGGCAATCATCAGCATTTCCATTTGTGCCGATTTCACCGAATATCCTTTACCGATCATCGTCCCGAAAGTCCGGTTCCGGCTAAACTGTGAATAAGCGGTTACCAGCAAATCCCCCAGATAGGCCGAGCTCTTGATATCCCTTTCTATCGGATGAACGGCAGCCACAAAACGCTCCATCTCCTGAATGGCATTGGATACCAAAACGGCCTGAAAATTATCTCCATATCGCAATCCATGACATATTCCCGCTGCAATAGCGATAATATTCTTCATAACAGCCGCATACTCCGTACCATAGATATCGTCCGAAATCGTCGTCTTCACATAATGGCAGTTGAACAATTGTGACACCAATCGGGCCACCCGGGTATCGTCACAGGCAAAGGTCAGGTAAGACAGGCGTTCCAAAGCAATCTCTTCTGCATGACAAGGCCCTGAAATCACCACGATCTGCTCCAAAGGTACTTCATACTGCTGGTGGAAAAACTCACCGATAATCAGATTATCATCCGGGATCATGCCTTTAATCGCCGACACCACAATCTTGTCTTTCAACGGACGGGTGGCTTTTGCCACCACATTTTTAAGAAAAGCACTCGGTATAGCAAAAATGATGATATCCGAACGGGCAATCAGTTTGTCCAGATTATCCGTAAAAGAAATCCGCGACAGATCGAAATCGACCGAACAAAGATAGCGAGGGTTATGGTTCAACTCTTTAAAAGCGTTGATGGTCTCGATATTACGCATAAACCAATTGATATGCTCATTCGTTTCCAGCAGAATCTTAGCAATAGCTGTAGCCCAGCTTCCGCCGCCGACGATCGCAATCCGTGGATTTTCAGGAATTTCCATGCCGATAAAATTTAGTTTAAGCCAACCATTTTTTCACTTCTTCGGGAGTCAACCCTGACAATCCCAACTTTTCTTTTTTGTTGATTCCGCAAAGCTCCTGATGCAATTTATTCGTATTCCCGACTGCCTTCAAAGCTTCCACCGTCTGATATCCGGCTTTCTTCACCACTGCGATCCATTCTTTCGGAATCCCCAGCGCCTCGTATTTCTCATCTCCGTCTACGGTAGCTTTCTTTTCGGGTTTCATCTGGGGAAAGAACAACACATCCTGAATCGACGCGCTATTGGTCAGGAACATACAAAGCCGGTCGATACCGATACCCATACCGGAAGTCGGAGGCATGCCGTATTCCAGTGCGCGTACAAAATCATAGTCGATATACATGGCTTCGTCATCTCCTCTTTCCTGCAATTTCAGCTGATCCTGAAAACGTTCCAGCTGATCGATCGGGTCGTTCAGCTCGGAATAGGCATTAGCCACTTCCTTACCGTTTACAAACAGCTCGAAACGTTCGGTCAGCTCCGGATTTTTGCGATGCTTCTTCGTCAACGGCGACATCTCTTTGGGATAATCGTAAATAAAAGTGGGCTGAATATAATGTCCTTCGCACTTTTCACCGAAGATCTCATCGATCAGTTTACCCTTACCCATGGTCTTATCCACGGGAATCTCCATTTTTACACAAGCCTCGTACAACTCTTCTTCCGACATTTTCTCGATGTCGTACCCGGTATATTCTTTAATGGCATCGGCCATACGTACCCGCCGGAAAGGACGTTTAAAGTCGATTTCATTTTCGCCTATCACCGCTTTCGTAGTCCCGTTGATCGCCAGCGCAGCCGTTTCGATCATCTCTTCCGTAAAGTTCATCATCCACAGATAATCTTTATAAGCCACATAAATTTCCATACAGGTAAATTCCGGATTATGTGTCCGGTCCATTCCCTCATTCCGGAAATTCCGGGAAAACTCGTACACCCCTTCAAAACCGCCGACAATCAGCCGTTTCAGGTATAATTCGTTGGCAATACGCAAATACAAAGGGATATCCAATGCATTATGATGAGTGATAAACGGACGTGCAGACGCTCCTCCGGGAATGGCTTGCAACACAGGGGTTTCCACCTCCAGATACCCTTTGGAATTGAAGAAATTCCGGATAGCGTTGATCATCCTGGTACGTTTCACAAAGACTTCCTTGACCTGAGGATTCACGATCAGGTCGAGATAACGCTGGCGGTAACGCTGTTCGGGATCGGTAAAGGCATCGAACACCTTGCCTTCCTTCTCTTTCACAATCGGCAGCGGCCGCAACGATTTCGACAACATGGTCAATTCTTTGGCATGTACGGAAATCTCACCTGTCTGTGTGCGGAACACAAATCCCTTCACTCCGACAATGTCACCGATATCCATCAATTTCTTGAAAACCGTATTGTAAGCGGTCGATGCTTCATCTGTAGAAATATCGTCCCGGCTGACATACACCTGGATCCGGCCGGTAGCATCCTGTAATTCGAAAAATGAAGCTTTACCCATAATTCTCCGGCTCATCATCCGTCCGGCAATCACCACATTCCGGGGCTCTGCTGTTTCGTCGAACCGCTCTTTTATTTCTGCCGCATGGGCATTCACTTGAAACTCCGGTGCCGGATAGGCTTCTATCCCCAGTTTAGCCAATTCATTCAATGAATTTCTTCGGATAATCTCTTGTTCACTTAATTCCGTAAAGCTCATCTTTTATATTTTTAATTGTTTTACTTCCAACAAACTATCATTCCAGAATTTTAATTAATTTTGCAAAGTTACTATTTTCCCGAAGTAAAAACAAATCAAAATAAAACAGCCATTGTCGGGCTTTTCAACAATGGCTGTTTTTACAATCCTGATCGACTTATTTTTTCAATATTTTATCGAGTAATTCCACCGCTTCCGGCTGAGAAGGACGCGGAGCATAAGCATCTATGATCTTGAAATTTTCGTCTATCAATAAAAAACGGGGAATATATTTGATCTGCCACCCTTCATTCAGATTTTTTGTGTCTGTACAATTGTATTCAGGTATCCCGGCTTCTTTGCCTTCGATAAATGAAAGCCAGGACTTTTTCTCTGTATCGGTAGAGACAGCCAGGAAAACGATATTATCGT
>ENA-OPXH01002168-OPXH01002168.1-human-gut-metagenome-genome-assembly--contig:-NODE-2168-length-11394-cov-3.899374_pt1 | contig 11394 bp, 8 predicted proteins | sample MGYA00241521_ERZ502034 | MGnify/ENA primary metagenome ERZ502034 (study PRJEB25962, sample SAMEA2042103) | human gut metagenome | biome: human gut; feature: human-associated habitat; material: faeces... | reverse complement strand
GCATTCCGCGAGGCTGGCATTGAGCTTGAGTTCAAGGGCGAGGGTATGGATGAAGTCGGTATCGACAAAGCAACCGGAAAGACTGTTATCAAAGTTTCACCGGAGTTCTATCGTCCGACCGACGTTGTAAATCTCTGGGGAGATCCTGCAAAAGCAAAGACAGAGCTTGGCTGGAATCCGACGAAAACTACTTTTGAGGAGCTTGTAAAGATCATGGTAGCGCATGATATGGAGCTTGTAAAAAACGAAAAATAACATTTGGAGAAAAGTGTGAAAAATAAGATTTTTCACACACAAGTTTGTGCTTACGCTCAAACTTGTTATGTCTTGGGAAACAGACAGAAATGGAGAATAAGATCATGGAAAAGGATGCAAAAATATATGTTGCCGGACACAGAGGAATGGTAGGTTCCGCGATTGTCCGTCAGCTTGAAAAAGAAGGATATACAAATATCATCACAAGAACACACAAAGAGTTAGATCTCTGCCGTCAGGATGCAGTGGAGGAGTTTTTTGCAAAAGAAAAACCGGATTATGTGTTTCTTGCAGCCGCAAAAGTAGGCGGTATCATGGCAAACAGTGAAGCACTCGCTGATTTCATGTATGACAATATGGTTCTTGAGATGAACGTGATCCACGAGGCATGGAAAAACGGATGTAAGAAGTTAATGTTTTTAGGCTCTTCCTGTATTTATCCGCGTATGGCTCCACAGCCGATGAAAGAGAGCTGCCTTCTGACAAGTGAACTGGAGAAAACCAATGAGGCATATGCACTGGCAAAGATTTCCGGGTTAAAGTACTGTGAGTTTCTGAACCGCCAGTATGGCACAGACTATATTTCCGTAATGCCGACAAATCTGTACGGTCCAAATGACAACTATCATCCTACACACAGTCATGTGCTTCCGGCGCTGATCCGCCGTTTTCATGAGGCGAAGGAGAGCGGTGCTGAAAGTGTAACCTGCTGGGGAGATGGTTCTCCGCTGCGCGAGTTTCTGTATGTGGACGACCTGGCAAATCTGTGTGTGTTCCTGATGAACAACTACTCAGGTAACGAGACTGTCAATGCCGGTACCGGTAAGGAGCTGACTATTAAGGAGCTGACTGAGCTGGTTGCGAAGGTTGTAGGTTATGACGGTGAGATCAAATGGGATCCTGATAAGCCAAACGGCACACCGCGTAAGCTTCTGGATGTTTCCAAGGCAACAAACCTTGGCTGGACGTATAAAACCGAGCTTGAGGATGGCATACGCCTTGCGTATGAGGACTTCCTGAATAATCCCATGCGCGCTGAACGCTGATCTTATTTTTGCGAGGAGAAGATTATGAATATCATTTTGTTGTCCGGCGGTTCCGGCAAGCGTCTGTGGCCCCTTTCCAATGACATCCGTTCCAAACAGTTTATCAAGATTTTCAAAAAGGAGGACGGCACCTATGAGTCCATGGTGCAGCGTGTCTACCGACAGATCAAGAAGGTGGACACAGATGCGACCGTGACCATTGCTACCGGTAAGACACAGGTTTCCGCAATCCACAACCAGCTGGGTGAGGACGTGGGCATCAGCGTAGAGCCATGCCGCCGTGATACATTTCCGGCCATTGCGCTGGCAACAGCTTATCTGGTGGATGTGATGCATGTTGCCCCGTCTGAGTCTGTGGTAGTCTGCCCGGTTGACCCCTATGTGGAGGATGGTTACTTTGAAGCACTGAAGGAACTGTCAGAGCAGGCAGACAAGTGCGAGGCAAATCTGGTGCTGATGGGCATTGAACCGACTTATCCCAGTGAGAAATACGGTTATATCATCCCAGAGAGTACAGATCATGTAGCTGAGGTAAGGACCTTTAGGGAGAAACCGACAGCGGACGTGGCAGAACAGTATATTGCACAGGGAGCACTTTGGAATGGTGGTGTGTTTGCTTATAAACTGGGTTATGTGATGGATAAAGCTCATGAGATGATGGATTTTACAGACTATCAGGATTTGTTCGACAAGTACGATACCATGAAGAAGATCTCTTTCGACTATGCTGTGGTAGAGCATGAGCCGAAGATTCAGGTTGTCCGTTTTGCCGGTATGTGGAAAGACCTTGGCACATGGAATACGCTGACTGAGGCAATGGACGAAAGTATTATTGGTAAGGGAGAGTTGAACGACAAGTGCTCCGGAGTCCATATCATCAATGAAATGGATGTGCCGGTGCTGGCAATGGGTTTGCATGATGTGGTGATCTCCGCATCACCGGAAGGCATTCTGGTCTCGGATAAAGAGCAGAGTTCTTACATTAAGCCGTTTGTAGATAAGTTTGAACAGCAGATTATGTTTGCCGAGAAGTCCTGGGGCAGTTTTAAGGTGGTCGATGTGGAAACCACATCCCTGACGATTAAGGTAACCTTAAATCCCGGCCATAGTATGAATTACCACAGCCACAGGAACCGGGATGAGGTGTGGGTAGTCATATCCGGTGAAGGAAAAACCATCGTGGATGGTATGGAGCAGATGGTAAAGCCAGGTGACGTTATAACTATGTCCGCAGGCTGCCGTCATACTGTGATAGCTGATACGGAACTGAAGTTGATTGAGGTACAGCTGGGTGCGGATATCAACGTCCATGATAAGCAGAAGTTTGAGCTGGAGCAGTAAATAAGATAGAAAATACGACTGGTAAGAAAGACAGAAATGGTGATCAATGGACGTATGCATGGAAAAAAGAAATGAACCCCTTTTGCTCCGTCCGGCAGGTAAGGATTACCTGTGGGGTGGAAAAAGGCTGAACGATGAATATGGGAAGAATATTGAGTTGTCTCCGTTGGCAGAAACATGGGAATGTTCCACGCATCCGGATGGGGTAAGTACTGTGCGTTGTGGAACGTTTGACAAAATGGAGCTGACTGCGGTCATAAAAGCCCACCCGGAGTATCTGGGAGAACGGCATAAGGGCGAAACAACGCTGCCAATCCTGGTGAAGCTGATCGATGCAAGAAAGGATCTGTCTGTGCAGGTGCATCCGGATGATGACTATGCAAAGATGAAGGAACATGGTCAGCTTGGAAAAACGGAGATGTGGTATGTGCTGGATGCAGCCAGGGATGCAAAACTGATCTACGGTTTGCGGCAGGACTGCACAAAGAAAGAAATGCAAAAGGCACTGGCAGAAGGTACGGTGATGAAGCATCTGCAGAAGGTACCTATTCACAAGGATGACCTGTTTTTTATCCCTGCAGGCACGATCCATGCCATTGGGGCAGGTGCACTCGTGGCAGAAATCCAGGAAAGCTCAAACCTGACCTATCGGCTGTATGATTACGACCGCATAGGAAAGGATGGGAAGAAAAGGGAACTGCATATCGACAAGGCGTTGGATGTGGCAGATCTTCACGGCAGTGCAGAGCCGAGACAGCCGCTGCGGGTTCTGAAGTACCGCCCGGGGATGGCATCGGAGCTGTTGATACGTTGCAAATATTTTGAAGTGTACCGGATGCTTATCAATACAGAACGCCGACAGACGGTGCATTACCGTGCGGACAGGATGGCATTTCGGGTATTACTGTGCATGGATGGCTGTGGCACGATATCCTATGATGAGGGAACTGTTAATTTTTATAAGGGAGACTGTGTGTTTGTGCCGGCGGATTCTGAAGTCCTTACGATTCACGGACAGGCGCAGTTCCTTGATATCAGAGGATAAAATACAGAACTCCAGGGTATGGGGAAAGACAGGTGGTAAGATGAAGATTAAGAAGGAATATGAAAGATGGCTGGCAAATGCAGTGGCAGATACGGATGTTGCTGCGGAACTGAAGGCAATGGACTATGTGGAAGTCGAGGATGCGTTTTATCGTGATCTGGCATTTGGAACAGGCGGTCTGCGCGGTGTGATCGGTGCAGGAACAAACCGTATGAACATTTACACAGTTGCAAAGGCTTCTCAGGGATTAGCAGACTATTTGAAGAAACACTTTAAAGAACCTTCTGTTGCAATCGGCTACGACAGCCGTATCAAGAGCGATGTGTTTGCAAAAGTCGCAGCAGGGGTGTTTGCAGCAAATGGTGTCAGTGTCAATATCTGGCCTGTCCTGATGCCGGTACCGACCGTATCTTTTGCGACTCGCTATCTGCATACTTCTGCAGGTGTCATGGTGACAGCTTCCCACAATCCCGGCAAATACAATGGTTACAAGGTCTATGGTGCTGACGGCTGTCAGATTACGACTGAAGCAGCAGCGGAGATTCTTGCTGAGATTGAAAAACTTGACATCTTTGCGGACGTTAAGACCAGCAACTTTGAAGCAGGCGTGGCAAACGGCAGCATCCGGTATATTCCAGACGAGGTTTACACCGCATTTGTAGAGCAGGTCAAGAGTCAGTCAGTCTTGTTTGGCGAGAACGTCAACAAGAATGTAGCCATCGTGTACAGCCCGCTGAATGGTACGGGGTTGAAGCCAGTGACCTGCACCCTGCAGGAGATGGGTTACACTAACATTACGGTGGTCAAGGAGCAGGAGCAGCCAGACGGACACTTTCCGACCTGTCCTTACCCGAATCCTGAGATCAAGGAAGCAATGGCACTGGGCATGGAGTATGCCAGGAAGTGCAACGCTGACCTGCTGTTGGCAACTGACCCGGATTGTGACCGTGTGGGTATTGCTGTCAAGAATAGGGCTGGGGAGTATGAGCTGCTGACCGGCAACCAGACAGGTATGCTGTTGCTGGATTACATTTGCAGTCAGCGCATCAAGCACGGTAAGATGCCTGCCGACCCGGTCATGATCAAGACTATCGTGACGATGGATATGGGCGAGCAGATTGCCGCCCATTATGGATTGCGTACTGTCAACGTGTTGACCGGCTTTAAGTTCATCGGCGAGCAGATTGGCAAGCTGGAACAGCTGGGGAAAGCAGACAGTTATGTGTTCGGCTTCGAAGAAAGCTATGGTTATCTGACCGGCTCTTACGTTCGCGACAAGGATGGCGTGGATGGTGCGTATATGATCTGTGAGATGTTCAGCTACTATGCCACCCAGGGCATCAGCCTGTTGGACAGGCTGGATGAACTGTATAAGACATATGGTTACTGCCTGAACACTTTGCACAGCTATGAGTTCGATGGCAGCGCCGGTTTTGCCAGGATGCAGAGCATTATGCAGGCATTCCGCGGTGGCATCAAGGAGTTTGGCGGCAAGAAGGTTGTCAGGCTGCTGGATTATGTACAGGGACTGGATGGATTGCCCAAGTCTGATGTGCTCAAGTTCCTGTTGGAGAATAACTGCTCCATTGTGGTACGTCCTTCCGGTACAGAACCGAAGTTGAAAACTTATATTTCGGTCAGTGCAGAGAATAAGGAAATTGCAGAGAAGATTGAAGTCGAGATTGTAGAAGCTGCGGAAACATGGATTAGTTGATATTATATAGAATTTCACACCCTGCCGGTTTTAAACCGACAGGGTATTTTTTTGCCCATTTTCAGAACAAAAAACATTGCAGAATAACAAAAATCTGCTACAATAAGAACAATAAGTTCCCAAATCAAAAATACGAATAAATCAACACAAACGGGGAGTAGTAATCATATATTTATTCCTTTATTTTTTATATAATAAAAGCCCGGAGCGTTCTCTTTGAAACCGTAGAGTATCACACTCTGGGAGTCAAAAACCCCGAAACTCATGTTATTACAGGAGCTTCGGGGTTTTTGACCAGATTATATGACTGCTAAAAGGCTGGAAAGCTTTTGCATATTTTGTTGTTTGAGTTCCATGGAGGGATGTACGTATCGGTTCAGGGTAATGTTTACAGTAGCGTGTCCAAGAATCTCGCTCAGGCTCTTGACATCAAAGCCGAGTTCAATACAGCGTGTGGCAAATGTGTGTCTCAGTGCATGGAAATTCACAGGAACCAGACCACACTGTTTCTGTACATAATGGAAATATTTCTGCATGGTGCGGGGTTCGATGTATTTTTCATTTACAGCGGCAAGGACATATCCCTGTCTGTTGGGAAATTCCTTCTGAATGAGCTGGATCAGACTGTCTGGAATTGGAATTGTACGGATAGAACATTTGCTTTTGGGTGATGTGACCATGATACGGGTCTTCTGTGCAGTAGAATCCGGAATCTGCAGCCGCTGCATTGTGTTGTGGACATGAACAGATTTTTCCTGAAATGAAAAATCCTCCCATTTCAGTGCACATATCTCACCTACACGCATTCCTGTAAAAAGACACAGAAGAATTCCAAGATTGCGTTCTGACATATTAGCATAGAGATATCGACAGAGAACTTCCTGTGAGGAACGTGGGATTACGACTGTATCCGGTGCAGTCTGGCGGATGATGATCTCCTTTCCGGTACTTGGTGGCTGATGTCCATGAATCTGGGCATATCTGAGCAGACTTCTCATCAGAGACAGAATGTCTAGAACCGTCTTTGGTGAGAGTCCCTCTCCGGATGAGCTGCCATGGGTAAGAAGGTCATCACAGAATTTTTGGATCCGGGATGAAGTGAGTTCACTTAATGGAACATTATCAAATTCCGGAAGAATATAAGAATGAAGTATGTTGTAGTATTTGACGTAAGAGGACTTCTTGATCTGAGACTGTATGGAATTCATCCAGTCATCTGCCAGTTTTCTGATAAAGCATGGTGGTATTGTATTTTCGGGGACTTTGCGGGGAATAGTCGGGTTCGCTTCTATATTAAGAATAGCCTGGCTGCGCTTTCTTTTTGCTTCCTTATAGGTGGGAGCATATACATATCCATAAACAGCTTTCCCGGTCTGTGACCGTGCTTTGATATATCTTCCTTCCCAACGTCCATCTTTTCGCTTGTAAATGTTTTCACCTTTTCGTGGCATAATTCCTGGTTCTCCTTTCAATTTCCGTGTGACGGTTTTGTTTACGGTGAATAAGCTAAGCCATTTAGCTCCATATGGCAAATTAAAAGATGAACCTCATTAAAACTTTCATAAAAACGAATGATAATATAAATATGCTTTGGTAAAACAGCATAGAATTTAGCAAATTTCTTTATTAATATTGACAAGATATGTCACATTATGTAAAATTATCCGTAGTTGAAAATTATTGAATCCGAAATAATTAGTTCGCAGAGTGTGATACTCTGCGGCTTCAGTTGGAAAATGAGGTGACCTCCGCCATGTTATTCGTGTATGAATGTACGGGAAATATTATCACAGACTTTAAGAAATTTTACGACACCCAATTGTCAGAACAGGATAAGAAAAAAATTTTCATCCCCACCTATGACTGCATGAAGAGATACCAGGGCTCCTGGCATGTAGAGCAGAAACCGCTGTTTACAAACTGCTTCTTCATAGAATGCAGGGACAAAGAGGAACTGAAAACCACACTGAGCAGACAGCGCTGCTCAGACTCTCTGGCAGAAGCAGTCATGTCCGGCATAACACCCTTACGTCCGGAACAGGAAGAATTCCTGAAAGCACTGATACAGCCGGATACAAAGACAATCTCAATGTCAACAGGCTATATCAAAGACGGCACAACCCATGTGACACAGGGTCCCCTTCAGGGAAGAGAGAAATTTATCCGCAGAATTGACAGACATAAACGCCTTGCGTGGCTGGTACTCCCGGCGGGAGATGGACAGCAGGAACTGCGCACAGGTCTGGAAATTATTTCAAAAGGGTGATGCACAAATATGAAGATGAGAAAGAGAAATATGACAAATATAAATTAATTAAAGAATAAAAAAGCCGGAACATAAAAGACTGCGGCTTATTTGGTTTGTCCGAAGATATCAGACCAGATTGAAAATGCTTTAAAAAAAGAAAAAAGAAGGAGAAGATGAGGAAGAGCGTATGTATAGGAAAAAGTCAAGAGGATGGTATAAACACAAGGATTTCATACTTATAGATTTAATATGCTTATTCTTGTCCTTACTAATTGCACATCTGATTCGAAATGGTTCTGTTCAGAGTCTGTTCAGACCGGGAATTTACCGCAATATGATAAGCTTCGTAATATTGGCGGATTTATTTCTGATCATTATTTTTGAATCTTACAAAGGAGTTCTGAGAAGGGGGCATTATCAGGAATTACATTCTGTTATCCGGCAGATGATTCTGCTGGAACTGGCAAGTGGTCTGTATCTGTTCACTGTCAGTGATGGACATAGCTTCTCAAGAACTGTTCTGTATCTAATGGGAGTATTTTATGTATTCCTTTCCTATGGCACAAGAATAGCATGGAAGAAACATCTGATCCATAAAATGGCAGAAGGTGGAGAGCATTCGTTATACATTGTAACGAACTATGATCAGGCAGCAAAAGTAATCCGGAATGTAAAAGAACACAATTACAATCGATATAACATCAATGGTCTGATAATCGTTGATAAAAATGCAGTCGGCAGGAAGATTTCAGGAATTCCTGTAGTAGCAGAACTGGAGAATGCAGCATCCTATATCTGCCAGCAATGGGTAGACGAAGTCTTTGTAAATATAGATGAATCTTACTCATATCCGGATGAACTGATACAGGAATTGCTGGAGATGGGAATGGTAGTTCATGTAAATCTGGCAAAAGTGAAAAGTACTTCGGGACAGAAACAGTTTGTAGAAACAGTAGGCGGATATACGGTTCTGACAACCACTATGAACTATGCTACAGACAGACAGGCATTTGCCAAAAGAGCACTGGATATTCTGGGAGGACTTGTAGGATGTTTCCTTACAGGAATTATTTTTATTTTTGTAGCACCGGCTATTTACATCAGTTCACCAGGTCCGATCTTCTTTTCACAGACACGAATTGGTCAGAATGGAAAACCATTTAAGATGTATAAATTTCGAAGCATGTACATGGATGCCGAAGAACGCAAAGCAGAACTTATGGCACAGAATAAAATGAGCGACGGGCGTATGTTCAAACTTGACTTTGACCCACGTGTGATTGGAAACAAAATCCTTCCGGACGGAAGCAGAAAAACAGGAATAGGAGAATTTATCAGAAAAACATCCCTCGATGAATTCCCACAGTTCTGGAATGTATTAAATGGAACCATGAGCCTGGTAGGCACCAGACCGATATTACAGGACGAATTACTGAAATATGAACTGCATCACAGAGCCAGAATCGCCATCAAACCAGGAATTACCGGTATGTGGCAGGTAAGCGGTCGAAGTGATATCACAGATTTTGAAGAAGTCGTGCGACTGGATACAGAATATATCAGTAACTGGAATTTTGGATTGGATATAAAGATTTTGTTTAAGACAGTGATGACGGTTCTGAAGAGGGAAGGGTCGGTGTAGGAGGATTCAACGGATGTTTTATGAAGTAAAAAACAAGGGAAATATGATTGCGGCGCCGATAAATGTCTACTCAACAAAGAAATACTATCTGTGATGAGCGGATGTGTACATAGATATAAAGGAGCAGAGGGGACAATATTGGTTGGAGAACATTATGAAAGATAAATTTGCAGTGTCCATGTTCGGACAAAAACGACTGTCCCGAGAGGGTGGGATAGAGATTGTTGTAAAAGAACTGTGCACCAGAATGGCACGAGATGGATGTCAGATTACCTGTTACAACAGATCTGGTCATCACGTGAGTGGTGCAGAGTATGACAATAAAATTGAATATGATGGAATCCGACAGAAATTTGTTCCAACCATTGAAAGAAAAGGTCTTGCAGCGGTGAGTTCCTCTTTCTTTGCGGCTTTGTACAGTGCTTTTGGAAAATATGATGTGGTTCATATCCATGCAGAAGGTCCGGCTTTTTTCTCATGGTTACCTAAGATGTTTGGAAAGAGGGTTGTGGTTACCATTCATGGTATAGACTGGCAACGGGAAAAATGGAAGTCAGGATTTGGCTCTAAATTCATCCGGCAAGGTGAAAAGAATGCTGTAAAGTATGCAGATGAAATCATTGTTCTGAGTAAAGGTGTTCAGGATTATTTCAGAGATACCTATGGCAGGGAGACACATTTCATTCCGAATGGTGTGAACAGACCAAAAACCAGAGAAGCTGGTTTAATAACAGAAAAATTTGGACTGACGAAAGATTCCTACATATTATTTCTTGGTCGACTGGTACCGGAAAAAGGTATCCGGTATTTGGTTGAAGCGTTCAAGGATGTCAAAACAGATAAAAAATTGGTTATTGCTGGTGGCTCTAGCGATACGGATTCTTTTATGATGGAACTGAAAGAGCTGGCAAAGGATGATAATAGAATCATTTTTACCGGATTTGTTCAGGGGCAGATGCTTGATGAATTATATAGCAATGCGTATATCTACACATTACCTTCTGATCTGGAGGGAATGCCTTTGAGTCTGTTGGAGGCCATGAGCTACGGTAACTGTTGTCTGGTGTCTGATATTCCAGAATGCGCAGAGGTAGTAGAAGATAAGGCTTTAGTCTTTAAAAAATCAGATGTCGATGATCTTAGAGGCGAGTTACAAGATGCCTGCAATCATCCGGAGAAGGTCATGGAGCTGAAAGGACAGGCGGCTGATTTTATCTGTGAGAAATATAACTGGGATGATGTTGTAAAAGAAACGATGAGGCTGTACAGGGGGAATGACGGATGAGAGTGTTGCTAATCAATAAATTTTTATTTCCAAACGGCGGATCAGAGACGTACATATTCAAGCTGGGCGAGGCACTGGAGCAGCATGGACACGAGGTCCAGTACTTCGGTATGGATCACAAAGGCCGCTGCGTTGGCAACCGGGTCAATGCTTACACGAGTGACATGGATTTCCACGGCGGCAGCAAACTAAGCAAGCTGACTTACCCGATCAAGACGATTTATAGCAAGGAAGCACGGGAAAAATTGAGACTGGTTCTGGATGACTTCCAGCCGGATGTCTGTCACCTGAACAACTTTAACTACCAGCTGACGCCGTCTATGATTCTTGAAATCGTGAAGTGGCGTAAGGAGACTGGGAAGAATTGCAAGATCGTCTTTACGGCACACGACTATCAGCTGGTCTGCCCGAACCACATGCTGAACAATCCGAACACGCACCAGAACTGTGAGAAGTGTCTTGGCGGTCACTTCATGAATTGCACGAAAGGCAAGTGCATCCACGGTTCCACTGCAAAGTCTGCTATCGGCATGATGGAAGCGGAGTTCTGGAAGTGGAAGGGCACCTACAAGTACATCGACACGATGATCTGCTGCTCTGAGTTCATGAAGAGTAAGATGGACAGCAATCCGCTGTTTGCGACCAAGACTGTGGCAATGCACAACTTCATCGACAAGGTAGAGTGGAAAGAGACGGAGAAGAAGGACTACGTCCTTTACTTCGGCCGCTTCTCGGAGGAGAAGGGCATCGGCACACTCATCAAGGTCTGCAAGGAACTGCCGGATGTACAGTTCATCTTCGCCGGTACTGGACCGTTG